>Ga0306896_1000266_pt1 | contig 11534 bp, 13 predicted proteins | sample AntRauMFilla1562_FD_190412 | JGI IMG/M metagenome (GOLD analysis project Ga0306896, IMG submission 190412) | Saline lake microbial communities from Rauer Islands, Antarctica - Metagenome Filla 1 #562 (v2) (version 2) | ecosystem: Environmental > Aquatic > Non-marine Saline and Alkaline > Saline ... | reverse complement strand
TTCAGGTGGTTTATCCTTTTGCTTGCTTGCGTTTGCTGTTTTCCCCCCCCCCCCACCATCAACCCCCCCCATCCTTCCAATTTTCGCCTGCTGAGTAGGTCCAGGTAACAATTGGATTGTTGGTTGTACCTGCACTGCGGGCTGTTGTTTGGACAGTCGTTGTTCAAGTTTTTGCACCAATTCTTTTGACTTTTCCAATTCCTGACGAAGTTGTTGGACCTGGTCATCTGAATGTGGCCCAGATTGCACATGGATGTCTCTGGGTGCTTCCAATGCCTTTGTCGCTGGCAGTTGCCAATGGCAGTTGGAGATTTTCAGTGCTGCATCTCGAAGTCGTCGGCAGTATGTTTGCCACTGTGCAAGTAAATCGTCGTATGAGAACCCCTCCACTAATGAATCATCCGGATTGCGCTTTGCCGTCAGATTTCCTTCCATTGCCTTTTTGAAACAACCAATCCTCTGCTCTAGCGTAATAGGGGCATGACATGCGGCACCAGAGCCAAATGTCGTCACACATTCAATGTTCATATGCATCTGTTGGAGCTGATCGCAATCAACAATACGAAACCCCCTCACATCTGTGAACTGGCATTGGAGGACACGTGCAATCGAAATATCCGAGTAGCTTTCAGATGCACAGGGTTTCTTTGCCACCTTCTGCTTTTTGGCAACCTTCACAAAACAATCCAGCATCTGATGGTGCCAAGAATTGGGATCTGTGGCACACTTCAATTGCGAAAGTGCTTTCAAAAGATACATCGGAGCAATGTTCTCTCCCGTCAATTCATACCAGACAAGGCCTATTGTGCACTCTGCAAGATCTGTCGCCGTCTCCTGCACATTGGGTCCCGCATTTGTGTGTGGATAGGCCGACCAGGAAAATTCCAAACTACCTTCAGGGCAGAACTCAATAAGAGATGCCATCAACCAATATTTGGCCATTGATTTGCGGTGTTGGTGATGGGCGTGTGCACTCTTGATGCGTTTGCTGGGGGGTCCAACATCAAAGGCAGTAAGATGCGTCTGCTGCAGGGAATTGTGCGCATAATAGCGAGAAATGTCGGGAAATTTTGATGTCTGCTGCCGTTCGTGCTGTTGTTGTAAAGTCTGGTGCTGCAGGAGGTTCTGTAATTGTTTCTCCTGAGACTCCAAAAACGGTTCAACTCGCGATGTGGTCTGGTGGTGAAAACCAGGATGCGGCCACTGCAGGTAATTTGAGGGCGCTTGAAATTGCTGCCAATACTGCATGTGACCTGGCCAAGAACCATTGTACATGGTGTGAGTAATTACACATGGAGTGAATATGTGTACAACAATGTTGCTAGTTTCATGTGTGTGCACAAGCATTGAGTCATGTGTTTTTCAAATTTCAGAAGGATTTTCTGTATTGGGGCAGTAAAAACTATGACGTCGAGTCGGACGATTTTGCTCCTAGACCAACTGCGCGTGTGCACAGGATGCCTAGATCGAGAGCGCTCGTTTGGTATGTCTTTGAGTGTGACCACACTAGCTTCAATACCATGGTCGTCGCCATGGTACGAGGCCTCCTGGGGTAGTGATTGTTAACAACCAAAATCATCCCTGAGGAAGTGAGGGGATTGGTTGTTTACATTGCATTTCTCTTGCTTCTTGTTCGATCAGCTGTCGTAGCACTGCCGACTCCATTTCGCAGATGTGTACCCTCTCAACGTAATGACGTCGAGGTTGTCTTCGTTGCCCGTTTTTTGCAGGAATGTGTTCTCCGAGCACAAATTCCGACCTCAGTGTCTACTGAAGAATAAAAGAAGCTGTTCTAAGAATCATTGATGACTCTTTCTTAGAAGACATTTGATTTCTTGTAGAAATAGAGCTCGCAACTCGGTAGTAAAATGAGCATACATGATTCAAAAAAATTTGTGATGATTTCTTGTTGAAATTGAAGATTTCATTACAAGAATGTATTCTTATAGTTCTCAGATATGTATCAGAATGTTCTCGAAGAATCATTGCTGACTCTTTCTGGGATGATATGATCTTCTCGAATCTTCCCGAAAAGAGGGCACAACAATCCGAAACGTTGTGGATTTAAACAGTTTGCACAATGTTTGGGATTGTTGTGCCCTCTTTTCTGCAAGATATCATCCCAGAAAGAGTAAGCATCAAATCATGTAAACATCAAAAACACAAACATCAAATCATGGACTGCGAAAAAAGGTTTGTGGTATCATTTCATGTGAAACAGCTGTAGTAATTTCTCGTCACAAGCCACTGGCACAGAAGATTGACACTCTTCTGGTAACAATGCAACTCAGAATACTGTAGTAATCAGGATGCAGTTTTGTGCACATTTGGTAATATCTTCATGATGTCTCGAAGATATGATATCCACTAACCTGACTGGTAGTGACCAAAGTCCATACGAAAATAAAATTGACTAACAAATTTAATTTTTCTACTACCAAGCACCGGCAAATATGGAAACCTTTTCATCCTAAGAGACACCTTTGTGTCAAAATAATATCCAGGTTCGTTGCACGGGTCTAAACCTCTTACACGGAGCAAAATTTCAGAGATTTCTCAGTGGCAAAAGTGTTATTCTGAACTCAAAATTTCAAATCCGAGAATTTCATGCACATTGCATGGAGTGAGGAGAAGTTCTGGAAAGGTAGTGTGGGTCACCAAATTAAGCTATGCTTCTGAAACAAGCTTCAAATGACAGATCTTTTGCTCATGCAGCTGACGAGCTGTAGATACATGCTAATCAGACCAATTTGATATCAAAATTATGTCTTGATAGATTGTATGTGTTAGCCAATTTTTCTGGTATTGTTTTTTGATACTTTAAAACTCTTTCATGCATTATATTGTAGCGCGCTAGCTGCATAAATAAAAGTTCTATCTGTTGGTGTTTGTTTCAAAAGCTTAGCCTCCTTTTGTCACCCACAATACCTTTTAAGAACTTCTCCTCGCTCCATTCCATGTGCATGAAATTCTCGAATCTGACATTTCTATTTGAATAACGCACTTTTTCCCCCTGAGAAATGTCTGAAATCTCGTTTTTGCGACTTCGAGGCCTGAATCGATGAACTTGAATGTCAATTTCGTCGATTTTTAGCGAGGACGTTTAGACCCGTGGGTTCGTTGCTTGAATATTTTGGTGACACGCTTGTGACTGGGTCATTGGGCGTCGCGGCCGGTCACTGAGCGCAGGTATGTCCGCCTGGGTTGGGTCGCCTGTGCGACCTTGTGTTACGTTCACCTTTTTGCTTTTGCTTGTGCTTTTGCGTTTGCGTGTGCGTTTGCTTTTGCTTTGCTTTTGCTTTTGCTTTTGCTGTTGCTGTTGCTTGGGACGCCTGTGCGGCCTTGTGGTAGGTTCACCTTTTTGCTTTTGCTTGTGCTTTTGCGTTTGCAAGTGCGTTTGCTCTTGCTTTTTCTTTTTTCTTTTGCTTTTGCTTTTGCGTTGAGTTTTGCTTTTGCTTTTGCTTTTATTATTGCTTTCGCTCTTGCTTGTGATGTTGCTTTTGCTTTTTGCTTTTGCTTGTGCTTTTGCGTTTGCGTGTGCGTTTGCTCATGCTTTTTCTTTTTGCTTTTGCCTTTGCTTTTGCTTTGAGTTTTGCTTTTGCTTTTGCTTTTTGCTTTTGCGTTCGCTCTTGCTTGTGATGTTGCTTTTGCTTTTTGCTTTTGCTTTTGGTTTTGCTTTTGGCTTTTGCTGTTGCTTTTGCTGTTGCTTTTGCGTTTGTGTGTTTGTTTGCGTTTGCTATTGCATTTGCTTTTGCCTTTGCTTTTGCTTTTGATTTTTGCTTTTGCGTTTGCTTTTGCTTTGCTTTTGCTTTTGCTTTTGCTTTTGCTGTTGCTTGGGTCGCCTGTGCGGCCTTGTGGTATGTTCACCTTTTTGCTTTTGCTTGTGCTTTTGCGTTTGCAAGTGCGTTTGCTCTTGCTTTTTCTTTTTTCTTTTGCTTTTGCTTTTGCGTTGAGTTTTGCTTTTGCTTTTGCTTTTATTATTGCTTTCGCTCTTGCTTGTGATGTTGCTTTTGCTTTTTGCTTTTGCTTGTGCTTTTGCGTTTGCGTGTGCGTTTGCTCATCCTGCTTTTGCTTTGCTTTTGCTTTTGCTTTTGCTTTTGCTGTTGCTTGGGTCGCCTGTGCGGCCTTGTGGTACTTTCACCTTTTTGCTTTTGCTTGTGCTATATCATCCCAGAAAGAGTAAGTATCAAATCATGGAATACTGTAATAAGCAGGATGTAGTTTGGTACACATTTGGTGATATCTTCATGATATCTCGAAGATATGATGTCCACTAACCTGACTGGTAGTGACCAAAGTCAATACGAACCTTGTGTCAAAATAATATCCAGGTTCGTTGCTTGAATATTTTGGTGACACGCTTGTGACCCGGTCATTGGGGGCCGCTATGTCCGCCTTCGGCAGACTGTCAAAATTAGATGTTATGATTTTTGAGATGCAGAGACAACAGGCCACACAAGCAGAAGATCGTCGCGAGCTGGAGTGCGGTGCCAAGTTGGCAAAGCAGAAAGAAGATGAAGCGCGCAAGGAAAAACAAACCGCGGCCGCGAACGCAGCGCCTGTTTTCAAATGCGCTGCCTGTGCTGGCACCGGTGCAGGCGACCAGGAGTACACCGAGCAGGTCTTGCGTATGCATTTTATGCACGCACATGCGCCTATACAGCGTTATCATATACAACCAGTAGAGCAAGATCACATGCAACGAAAAAAAGGAACTGCAACGGAAGCCGAGGACACAAAATTCAACCGCAGGCAACTTCTTTTGCAACCTTTGGTAATGGCAAAGGTTGCTGATATCGATTTGGCCGGTTCAACGGGGTCTGCTGATATTGATCCTGCCGGTGCTACGACAGCTTCGGATATTTTTTCGGACCGTGCTGCGGCGCCTGCTGGTATGATTTCGACTGGTTCTCTGGCATACACGCGCGCAACTGACATGATATCAACTGGTTCTCTCGACCAAGCAGACTGTCTTCACGTACCACAGGTTGCATTGGCAATGCGAGATGGGTTTGATTTACAATTTTATGAGTGTAAGATGTGTCGAGATTTTTACCAGAGACGTGAAGTTGATGACGAGAAAGGCGCCTATAAGCAGTATCGTTTTTGCCAATATGATGAGCTCGTCGCACATTGTGAGGATAGTAGACATTCAAAATATGACGACATTGCAGAAATGCTGGAGGACGCCAGGAAGCCGCAGAATGCGCGATTCGAAGGTCTTGGTCAGAAAAATCGCCGTGTGCTAAATTCAGCACCATTCAATTATCCAGTCCAGGCCCCCCAGACTGGTGTTGCAAAAACAGACCCCAAGCTTCACCAAGACAAAGTCGACAACATACAGAACATGAATACATTCAGGGTCAACAAAATGGATGTGTCAGTGTTTACCGGAGCACACAAGGGACTCGCTGCCTTGGCTGCCAGCGCACTTCAGCTCGTTAAAATGGCTATCATAGACAAGCACTCGGTATGTACCCGTGAACGACTCAGTTATCCCATATGGTTGTTGTAACATGCACTTTCCTAACTTCTGTGCTCCTTATGGATGTGCAGGCTGAATACCTGAAGGAGGTCACTGTATTGTTGGACATGTTTGATTTTTTATACCAAACGCAGGGCGATTTCGTCACTTTCCCGACGCACACAGACAACAGTATCTATTTTGGATGTAACTGTTTCCATGCACTCTCGTTTTTGTGTGGTGGATTTGTGTAATATGCACGCACCAGCCAGCAGCACAGACGACACACAACCAACTTATAAATATTTTTTTGTGTTTGTATTTACCCAGATATAGAAGAGGGTGGATATCCTGGAGAGAGTGCTCAAACCGCACAAAACAGAGTAAACAAAGGGGAGGGAATTGGTCACACGATTATCCTCAAACTCAGTGTAGGTCAGTAATTCATAAAATTGATAATTTCATTTAACATGTACACATATACACCCATCATCACCCGGTATACATATGTTCTGCTTGTATGCGCACAAATCACAGTGTATGCTATTCCACTGTGCCGATTGACGTTATGTGTGAGAATTCATGTGTTTTTTGTTTGGTTTTTGGCATCGATGTGAACACAGGGGCAAGTGGAATGCATGTTTCTGGGGCATGGCATAAGGAAGGTAGCATGAAATATGGTAATAATGCTGGCACATACTCTTCGTTTCCAGCAGACCTCCGACATAGATCGGTTAAACTTGGCCACCAGGCAGGGATTCTGAAAATTGCCTTTTTTTTCACCATCATTCGAAATAAGCCCAAAGCAACCCCGAAAACAAAAACCAAAACAACATCAAAGCTTGGTGTGCGTAGAAGCACTCGTGTGTTCAAATCTTAAACCACCGGAATAATTGGTTGGGAATTGTACTTGGCTTGTTGTTCTGTTGTCGTGTGATCAGGAATCTGTGTTAAGTTGAATAAAAATCGTCATGCACCTGGACTGGAAATAATGTGACAGGTGCCTAACCCACATCTGAGACGCCGCGCTCAGCGAGTGTTTCCAATGTTTTTGAGAAATAATTGTTTATTAACTTAAAAATATATATGTAGGTGCTGAGAGTTCGACATATATACATGTTACCTACTATTTGAATCTTACGCATAGTGTAATGTTAAACCCATGTCACATACCAAGTTATTCGCGTGTATGATTGTTAATTGATATATAAAAGCTTACGACACCACTCCGTGTCAATTCTAACTATTGGCGAGCACAGCGATTACACTGTGTTCTGTCGGAATATTTACCAGTTTGGTTGTGTCAAGGTGTTGGATGGCATGATTATAATGCGGGTAATACAAGGTGGTTCCGGGAGATGGAAACCACTGTTTTCGACCCAGCTGGAGTTGTTCTAAACACACAATGATGAAGTCAGAAACCCAGCCTGCCAGTGTTGTTTCTATGAACCATTAAGAAACTGCCTCTCCAGCCAGCGACTCACACCCTCTAGAAACCAAAGAAAATCATACAAATCAGAAAAATCATATTATTTTCCCTGATGATTTTTTGTGAGATTTTTCAATGATTTTTCCAATCTACATCATTTTTCAGAATTTTTGTGATGACTTCTATAGAATCAAACAGAAATCATACAAGAATGATTCAAAAATCCTGAAAAATCTTAGAAAAATCATAGATATCATAGAAAAATCCGACCGAGTCATAGAAAAATCCTAGAAAGGCAGCCAGCCAGTTTCTAAACCCAGTTTCTATAAATCTTAAGAAACTGCCCCAAATGCCTGCCAGCAGGTTTCTGAAAATAGTGAAGAAACCGGCCAAATTTCAGTCTGCAGTTTCTACGTGCCAGTTTCTATCTCCCGTAACCATCCTGTAAGTCAAGCCAATATAAGTCATACACATTTGCTAAAGTACACACAGCATGCGGTCTGTCCATACGTCTCTGTATGTTCGAATTGCGTGAGTCTGGTGACTGGGACATCTTCTTAGATCCCCCGGAACGGGCGGGGGCGGAGACTGGTGGAGCTGACCAATGGGTGTTAAAACTGAGGGAACTTAAATACTCAGGGTTTGTCCGGGTGAATCAAGTAATTTCCGCATCCCTCGGATACCCACTTTCAGTTTTCAATAAAAACTCTACTCTCAAAAGGGCATGACGGTTGGATGCGTTTTGCAAGAAGACTTGGAGACCACTAGATTGCTCGAGGGGGTGGTCATGGAAGAGTAGTTAGGGCGGGTTCTTAGCTAAGGTACTGTTTGGGTAAGACTTACAAGTCGCGCATGAATAGAAACTCTACTCTGAAACCGGGTGACAGGGTTGTGGATTGTCACGTCAAATAAAAGCCAGCGTTAGCTTGGCTGGGAGTTGTTCGGAGACCGGTGTATAGGCACTTGAACCTCAATTGGGTTGTCACGGTAAATTTCTTAAGTTAACCTTGGTCTAATAAGATCCGACGAACAAGTAGACACTCCAGCATTGTTTTGTTATGGTGGTGTACAAACCGAGTTGGAAGTGGTTTGTGAATGCTAACATCAAATAAAAGCCAGTTTGAGCTTGGCTGGGAGTTGTCGCCGGCGGAGACTGCTTTATAGGCGCTTGAGCCCCAAGTCCATAAGAAACAGTCAAAGAAGTTTCGTGCCTTCAACGCCAACTCTTTCTTTTTTTTTCAAGTTCAACATTTAAGGAAGTCAGGTTGACAAAAGAAAGAAAAAACAAAAAGTGTGTGAGAAAAGTGGAGGGGGCAATCCATGAACGATTCCATGCATTAAACAAGGGCCTACCGACAACGAAGCCAAACCAAAACCTAGACCCAATGGAAGCATGTGCCGGATTCTGGGAAATCGTGGATACATCATCATCATATTTTCGGCAAACCTTTGAAACAGACACAACATGTGCACACAGGAAGCCATGCATGGAAGCGTACCAGGGTGGTGTCCACACTGTCTGTGTATGCATTGTCATCATTCTTGTATGTGACACAAATATTGAGGCAAACATAAAACTAGACAATGCAACCATTACTTTGAATAGTTGCGTCTCCAAACGCAAGTACTAATGTTGTTCATAACCCTATATTGCAGTCTCCTCTATATTTTCATATTTGAAATATATAGCAAATTCGCTTGGAAAAACAATTTCTTAGCGCTCGGCGTTTGCTTTCTGCATCTGTGTTGGAGCGCTGGTTGCAGGTTTGCCGTGTCAAGATCACATGTACAAAACTACCGTCGAATCTTTTACCTATGGGTGTCAAAGCGGAGGGAATACTCAAGGTTTGCCCGGGTGAATCAAGTAATTTCCGCATCCCTTAGATACCCACTTTCAGTTTTCAATAAAAATTCTACTCTCAAAGAGGCGCCAACCTGTGCGGTGTTTGTGCACGCCCCAGTAACGAACGGTTTTGGTGAGGAGAGGAGTGGGGTACAACCAATGTCTTTTATATACTTTGTCAAAGGGTATGGGGATTGGGTGTTTGTGATTGTGGATTGAGTGTTTTGAGTGAATGTGAATGATTGCTCTTTCCTTGGCGACTGTTGAGACGAAGCCCAGTGGTGCACATGAAACAGGCTGTTTTATAGTCAAAACAGAGATGGCTATGGGGTGACGGTTGTGGAAGGGGACAAGGAGGGAGTAAAGTGAGGGTGTGGTGGAGGCGGGGGGGAAGTGTCATATCTTGGTGGACGTGCACAGCATCAAAAAACCAGTTGGCACTGCTGCGTGCAAATTTTCGAGGTGGCTGCCGCGCGCCCATGGTCATGAGCAGGAATTCCCCCCCCAATTTTCGTGGCCTGGTGAAGAGAACACCTGAGTTTTTGGGTCTGAGGGTAGTAGACCTTGCAATCCTGCTTGAAGTAAGGACAATCGTCCAGCTCTGTGCCAAGTCTGCACCTGTCCCGGAATGTTACCCCTCAGCCAAAATCTGTCCTCACTCATGGATTCCCATTCTCCCAGCCATCCAGACACCCGTACTGCCCATTTGACGTCTATTCAAGCCTACATATGCGACTCTTGGAGCTGGTATGTCCACTGATATGAATCTTCAAGAAATAATTTCTTGTGAACACTTTTTCCCACAAAAATATTCACAGTTTAGTTCCTGTGTTGGTCATACGAAGTGTGTTTCTTTGCCCCTCCTATTCGAATACCGTGTCTGTGGTTAGACCTGGTGAGAGTAGAATTATTTTGGTATGCCAACCCCTGTCGTCTGCAGGGCAACACCGTACTTCCATAATACGCGTTGCCGTCTCACCGCGCATTTCGCTGCAGAAGCGCTGTACGTTGGTTGCATTGACAGCAATATGTGTGTATGGGCCACTACTTCTTCCAAATTGTTTTCAATCCAAGGGGGACATCTGCATATGTCACGGCGCTGGAAATGCCTTGCACAGAGATCCTCTCCTCCTCCAACAACTGCAGGATCCAGTTTGCATTGCCAACAGCGCTTGATCATTCTTGGGCGTCCTGTTCGTTTTGAAATGTGCTGGCAGCTCGGGCTTGAACGTTGCATATTCTCGCAAACTGCAGGTTTTTCTGGTGCAGGCGATGCCAGTGTATGCTTCCCATTTTCCTGACAGAATGGTATGTTCTGCAAGGTATGTTTATCTTTTTTGGTTTGTTTTTGTTTTGTGGTGGCTGTCCTACGGACTAGCAATCTATTCGTGTTGGCACTCCCAGGACATTGTTTTGAGCTCGCGAAATTGTGGTCGCTGCACTTGCATCGATCAAGACGTGTACAACACAGCATACACATATAGCTTCCGCCCCCCACCACCTTTGGATCTATTTTGCATTGCCAACATCTTCGTTTTTGTTGCTTATTGCCATTACGTGTGAAGTGCTCGCAAGTCGCATGCCCCATACTCCCAACTTCCACCACCACACATCAGCATGCTTGATTTGTTGGTATTCTCAGCATTTTTCTGCTCGTGCTCAGTTTGTTCCAACTTGTTCTTGAGCTTTCACATTGCCCAACACACGTTGTTTGACGCAAGTGCATGCATGGAAAGGCGATGGTCCTGGCATTGGCAAGCCATAGCCATTGAATGCACCAATCGATGTTTGTTGCCCAGACTGTGGGCAACACGTTGCCTATTCCAAAGGTCTCATCACATCATCGTCAACACATGACATGTCCAATGGTAATGATGATGATTTTGAAAATACTACCAAAAAGTACTTTTTGGTAGTAAAAATCTTTTTTGTGTTCAACTGCAATTGGAACTGGAAATGTTTAGGTGAGAAATCACCAAAACATTTGTTTTTTGGAAAAAATTGGAACTTTTTCGGGTCCATTTTCACACGTTTCACAAGGGGCCTGTCAAGCCTCAAGGGTTTGCAAAAACGGGGCGTGTGGTCGAAGAGCAAGTCAAGGGTTTGCAAAAACGGGGCGTGTGGTCGAAGAGCAACGGGAGGCCTCTTGCTTGGTCTGTCCGAAGAGCAACAGGGGGGCCTCTTGCTGCCAGGGCTTGCCCCTGGAAGGATCTATTCAGTTTGCAACATAGGGTGCTGGCGAACGATCCGAAGTGAAGCGTTCGATGACTTTGGAGCAACTTGCACTTTACCATCAATTACGAACAAAGAATGTTCAGTTTGAGCAACGTCTTAACATGATGCAACCTAACATGTCGCAATTTTGGACCGGTCAATCACTGCAGTTATTTCCATTCCAGCACCAGTTTTCAAGTTTCCATTCTCCGTTTTTTCATCCTGTGAACGGTCACTCACACCAGCCATTTTCTTTTCAGCAGCAGCTTCTCCAGCATTCGTTTCGTCATCCTTCGCACATGCAAGGCATAGGTATGATACTTTCGATGTCAATTGTTGCCATGTCTTCCTGCTCTTGATCGGCGAAGTTTTCGAGCGGGAAACAGTTTTTGCAAACTTAGCATCAAAATTTCTCTCGCTTTCTCTCGCACACTTTTTTTCCTTACCATCTCGCATTCACTCATTACTGGTATTTTTGTGGGTACAACTGCTTGACATTTGCTGTTGTGTAGCTGACTTGACATTTCCTGTACCACAGATCACGCAATTTCACCACCTCAGCCGCAGCTCTTCCCGCCGCAGCC
>Ga0306896_1000263_pt1 | contig 11563 bp, 18 predicted proteins | sample AntRauMFilla1562_FD_190412 | JGI IMG/M metagenome (GOLD analysis project Ga0306896, IMG submission 190412) | Saline lake microbial communities from Rauer Islands, Antarctica - Metagenome Filla 1 #562 (v2) (version 2) | ecosystem: Environmental > Aquatic > Non-marine Saline and Alkaline > Saline ... | reverse complement strand
TTTTAAAAAATTCTTTTATCGGGTTGTAATTGGTAATAAAGTTTGATGTTATAATTGAGAATACTAGGTCTTTAGTTGATTTTGGGAATAGTTGGCGGCACTCTATATAAATGCTGTTCATGTCTCGATCTGTTATAGCTTCGTTGTTTTTAGCAAACTCGTATTTTAGCGTGACTTCGTTGTATCGCATTGGATAATGCAAGCGAATAAAATCTTTTATCTGCTGAATTAGGTCTCCATCGTCTGTCGCCGTGTCTTCGTCTGACGTAGAAAAAACTTGTTCAACTAGGGCTTTAGATCGTTCGGGTTCTATGCCTTCAACGGCTTGAAGCGTTTTTATAGCGTCTTCAGGCGTCGATCTTTGTTTTTTTGCGTTACGAGCGACGAGCTTAATTGCTTGCGTTTCGGGCGTTGATATTTGTAGCCCTGCTTGCTTTGCGTAGTAGTAGAAAGTTGATATAGTCTTTTGCCGAACGCCTTTAAAAGATTTGTATTTCTTTTCGCATTGTTTGGGGTTGTATTCTGGATGATTAGCGCTTATGGCTTGAAAGTAGGGTAGTCCGCCGATTCCATATTCTGAGTAAATCGCTTGGCCGATAGCGATCCACGTATAATAGTCTGCTGTTAAGTCTATTCGTCGATCTTGAATTTGCTGAAGTATATGAGAAAAATCGTCTTGTGAGCTGATATGAATTTTCGGATATAGTATTTCTTTCGGCTTTTTTGGTGGAAGCTGAGTAAATTGGGTTGAATCTGCATTTAAGTGTAAGTCTGGGTCTGAGCTAAAAAAGCGTAGCCTATTAACATTTTTGCATGCACGATCTATTTGCAGTTGATATTGTTTGCTGTAATAAGCTTCGAGCGCATCGAAATGTTCACGATGTTTTTTGCCGTCTATCTTAACGATTATACAAAGTCCGGTATGCGATACAGATAAGAATCCTGCAAATGTGTACGGGTCTGCATATAGTAAAGATCTAGCTTCGTCTAAGTTATCAATGTGGTCAAAATCTATAGCTATTAACCCGCTGTGTTGTTGCAGTGAATTAGCTTCTTTATTTGCAAAAGTGCCCGAAACGGTAAAGCATGGAACGTGCCAGGCTTTGTAATCTCTGCGTTCTTTTTCGTCGGTAATTTTAGCTAATTCGTTTACTTTTGTTTGATATTGCCCCGTTCGAATTTTTTCGAGTAGCCCTAGAATTGGTGCGTCTATTGATTGCGTAGATGTTGAGTTAGTAAAGAATGTTACGTTCATAATTTAACCTTAAAATTTGTGTAGTCTTTAGTGCCTTGGCGTTGATGTTGTACCCAGCCCGATTTGTAGCCTTTCAATTTAGCGAATAGTTTTAAATCTTCTGGGTTTCTTTGTCGTAATATTCGAACTATAAAGCCTGTTTTATAATTTTTGTGGGCTTGTAGCTCGATAAGTTCTGGAACAGATAGCTCGGCAATTGGCTTATCTTTTACGTTTTTGAGCGTTTCAGAAAGTAAGAAAGTTTCGCCGTTTATGGTGTCGTCTTTTGCTTTAATTTTGAATTTATGAGCGCATTCTGGGCAAACTGAAATAGACGGAGCAAGCAACATATGACATTTCGGGCACTCTTTAACGCCTTGAACCCCGTCTGATCGGTCGCTTGGCTGCGGTGGGTGCTTGAATAGCTTTTCCCAATCTCGCCTAGCTTCCCATAGTAAGTGCTTTATAGCGTTGTTACCTAAATCTACAATAGTAAATTTGCTTTTATTTGTTTCTGGGTTTAGTCGTGAACCTCGTCCGCACATTTGCAGCCAAAGCGTTAAGGATGTTGTTGAACGGTGTACCATTATACATTCAATAGCTGGGTGGTCGTAGCCCGTTGTGAGTATGCCACAGTTTACTAGGACTCCGTCGCTTGATTCGTGAAACTCTAATATATTTAGCTCATTTTGTTTTGGGTGCTGCTTAGAATGAACGAGAAAAGCGTTAGGGTTCAGCTCTTTTAAGCGTTCGTGTGTTTTTATTGTGTGGTCTACGTTAACGCAAAAAACTAGGGTTTTTTTACCTTGTGCATGTTTTTTGTAAGCTTGAATAAAGTCGGCTTTAGGCTTGGCTTGCTCTAGTTGTTGCAACTGTGAAGCGTCTGTATATTCGCCCTGCCTCTTTTTAAGTTGACTTTCGTCGATTGAGCGGACTGCCCAAGTTTCGGCTGGGTTTAAGTAGCCTAGTTCTATTAGGTCTGGCGTATCTAGCTGAAAAGCTATGTCGTTATAGTAGTTATTAAGCGGGTCTTTTTTATTAGTTGCTAAAGGTGTCGCTGTTGCACCGATATAGAGCGAATCGGGAAAAATATCAAAGATTTTTTTAAATGAGCCAATATGTGCTTCGTCTATAATTATTAGCGTTGGCGGTGGTATAAATTTAGCGTTACGGCGCTTAACTGTCTCCACCATACCGATTATGCAGCGTGAGTAAATCGGTTCGCTTAGCTTAGCTTTAGCTGTGTAAGAAAAAGGTTTTATATCTAGTCTGTGTATGGCTTGGAATGTTTGGTCGAATAGCTTCGAGCGGTTTGTAAGTATTAGCACCCGATTAAAAGCATCTTTTGCTAGATGTCGCTGGACGATTGAAGAAAACATAACGGTGTTATGCGTTACAGTAAAATCACCCAATAAGAACCTTCTATCTTTCCCATCTAATTCAAACCCATAATAATAATCTATCCCCATTTTTTCAACTTTAAAACCCGTGCTTAATACGCTTTTAATTTGTTTTCTTATAGGCGCTTTTTTGCGATTTATAAGAAGTGGTAAAGTACTTAATTCACCTGATATAAAAATTCTATAATACCATCCTTTAGCGCCCGTATTTTTGCACGTTTTTTCTGAATATGAACTATACGCAGCGTATCCTAAAGATCGAGAAAGAAATAATATATCATTATTAAGTTGTTGAAATTTTGTTGAAATTTCATAACCTGATTTACTCATGTGGCCATCTGTATCTAGCAACCCTGCTAAGACTTGCTTTCTTACCTCTGTATTATTTATTAAATAAGATTTAGGAATATGTTTATTACTTAATAGGTTTAAGTCAGATAAAGCGTTTAAAAATGGATTAGATCTTCCTTTCATCCCATTAATTTTTATATTACTTATTCTAAATTGAGGACATCTTTCAGGATTATACATTTTTTTTAAATAAGCTCCTTTTATAGTTTTAACAAAACCTTCCAAGTACTCTCTTATTTCTTTATCTGGATTAGTTATAGTTGGTTGTTTTGCTGTGCCATCACCTAACCAAACACCAAGCAAATAGGCTGGTAAATTTGGATTAACTTCAACTGATGGAAAATTAACACCTACTCTAAATTGCTTATGAATATGCTTAAAATATTTACTTTTTAGTAAATAGTCTTTCAATTCAATATCAATTATATTACCTGCTTTAGGATCATTTTTGCTTGTTGGTGTCTGCTTTAAACTAAGTATGTGGCTTTCGTTGCATATCCATGAATCGCCTTTAGTTGGTTTAATTTTATAAAGCTGTTCTATTCCCGTAGATATTGATAATACTTTACGAAATGTAGAATCAGTTCCCATTAATAAATCGCCTACTTTTATATCTTGGACAAGTTTAATAGATCCATTATACATAAGAATAGGTGTGTCAGCGCCTAGACATTTCCCAGAACCCGTGCTTGAAGATATAATGACACGTTTAGTTGAGGCTAATTTATTTGAGGTTAAATTAATTAGATCTTTTTGATATTGGCGTAGTTGCATAATGATAAAAAAAAAGCCTAGCATCTTTGTGGAATGGATGCTAGGCTAGTATAGGTTTAAATAACCGTCTTTAAACATTCCACGACTTAAAGATAATTATTTAACTTATTTAATATAAGAATTTGTGTAATTAAAAACTAATAGCGTTAAATATTGCGCTGGTTTCCCACCGTTTTACTCATACAACATTATGTATGAAACAATTAATTTAAAACCCATTGCAGAATTATAATTTGCGCTCCAAGTTTATCAATATCCTGATCTATTTGCATCATATTTGCACTTTCACTTTCATTTTCAGCTTCTCTCTTGTGTTGAAAGCGCAAATTCATTTGTCTTTGCATTTCCCTAATCTTTTGGTTTATTTCAATCTTATCTTTCATAATGTTTTAAATTAAAAGTTCATACATTTAGCGTTAGATCGGATTGCAGCGATTACAGTTCCTAACTATTCAATTTGATGTTGCATCACTCAACTTGCCTAACTGTTAAGCTGCCTTTTGGCGATTCGTATAGCCCTTTCTGGTCTGCGTCGTGAGCGTATGCGTTACGGTGTTCTAAGTCGTATACGATGGCATTCGCTATGGATTTTGCGTCTTTATCATCGTCTGCGTATAGATATAAATCTACTTCTAAAATGTAGCGTTTGGGTAGTTGTACTTGGCTCATTTCGGGTACTTGATTTTAAGTTGAATTGATTCGATTTGTGTCTGGTCAATGTTGTTTTCACGGCAAAACAAGTAAAAATTATGATAATCATTAGGCAACTTTATATTTCCATTACTAGTTAACTGGAACGGCACATCTATTAGCAGATGCTGATTTTTTTCTTTACTAATTTTATCAAACCTAGCATTAATATTTCTATCAAGATTATTTACTCTATCATTAGAGTATTCAGTGTATGCCAATAGACCTTGTTGAAGTAGTTGAATGTTAGATTCAATCAATTTAATTCTTGTTCTGGAAACTACTTGAGTATCTTCAAGCAATTTAATTCGTTCGTTTTTAGTCATAATATTCTTTTATTAAAATGGTAAGTCTTTTTCTGGAATATCGCTCTGTTTGCTCTGAGCTGGGGCGCTACTTTTAGCGGCTGCGTTAGAATCGCTTTTACTACCTAGCATTTTCATTTCATTAATGTTAATGCTTGTAGCGTATTTTTTGACGTTATTTTTGTCTTCATATTCACGTGTTTCTATACGACCCTCTACATATACTAAGCTACCTTTTCTCAAATATTGTCCGCATATTTCGCCTAGTTTTCCCCAAGATTGAATATTATGCCACTCTGTTTTTTCTTGTTGCTCTCCAGCTTTATTTTTAAACTTTTCTGACGTAGCGATACTGAAATTAGTTACGCTAGCGCCTCCGCTGAATGTTTTTATATCTGGGTCTTGGCCGAGTCGACCTATTAGTGTTGCTTTATTTAAGCTGCTCATAGTTTTATTAAGTTAGTTAGTTCGTGTCTGTTTGATGGTCTAGCTAGTAGTTTAGTAGAGTTTTCTAAGTTGGCTCTACCTGTAGCTAGTTGTTTTGTGTCGTTAAATATAGTAAAAATAATTGAATCAGTTGACTTTAATTTTTTGAATATTTCTGTTGATGCGAATGTTTCAAAATTGATTAGAATATAATCAGATAGACTAGGCTCTTTTACATTTTCGTAGTCTATGCAAGATATTTTAGCGTAAGCTACGTTAATATCTTTGTGTTTTATTGTTAGATTCATGTTAAATCGGGTAGATTATTATTCATTGAGGGTGTCTCGATTAGCTTTAAAACATACGAAGCATTTTGCACTAAATTTGTGCGTTGGTGTACGCTTTGTGTTAGCTTGCTTTCAGCGCTTTTTAAATAGCTGTTTATTTCGCTTATCTCTTCGTCAGTTTCTGTAATCTCAGCTATTAGCTTTTGATATTTTTGGGTAAGAATTTCGTTACTCATACGCTCGTACATTTAATTTTGATGCCGTTTAAAGCTTCTTCGACTATTTCAAAAGCTCCTTTTGGGCAAATGTTTTTGCATTTTTTCATAAGGCGTTCAACCTCTTCGGTTGTTTTGCATATTAGCATAACGTCACCAATGGCCATGCCTAGCATCAAATTAACGTGCTTATCAATCTTTTTATGTCTATTTCTTGGCGTGTATTTATCTTCTCGACTAATAAAGTTTTTAGCCAGCGGTATTTTGAACGGATCAATTGAATTTGGATATTGATTTCTTAGCTCGCTTGCTGTTCTAAGTCCAAGTGGTCTATATGAGTCTGTTTTTTTTCCACTACCGCCATTTGAGTAATTTATGGGTTTCATTTTTTTGGCTCCTTCATTTCGATTAAAATTCTTTCTTTATTCTTCATCATGAATTAGTTTAGTGCCAACTATTCCAAAAATAGCCAGCGTTATTATCATTAGTTGTAGTACAAAGTAATTTAGTTCCATTACATTAATTTTTTGAGTTGCTCAGCGAAGTTGCTAGCGGTTTCTAGCATGAAGTCAGTTCGATTTGCTAGTTCAGCTATAAAATCTTCATCTCTATTTACTCGCTCTATCTTAATCTGTAAGCCCTCGGGCGCTTCTGGATGATAGCTTACAAAATCGCACCATTTACGATTTGTAATCCATAAACTGAATTGTATTTGTCCCATGTATGTGGGAAGTTGCGCAAGGTTCAGAATATTATCTAAATGATTGTGTGGCATAGGGCACTTTATTTCAATCATTCCGTCCGTTCCAACTAGCCCGTCTGGCGTGCAACCTGCATTTAGTGTTTTGTGGTTAATCCATATTTGGGCGCTGTGAACTTCAATCATTGTCTGTAGTTCATATTCAGCGACTGCCAGCGGTTCGTTTTCAATTCCCCACTTTACCGCAGGCATATTGCTTATGTCGGTTGAAACATCCCAGCCTACCATTCCAGCTGCGATTGCTTTGGCTTGTGTTATAAATGTATCACCGTATTCTACGCCTTTTCCTCGCCCTTTTGTCATTACAGCTTTTGCCATAGATGCGCTAACGCATCCTGCTTTAGGCATTTTCGTCTACCTCGCCCGTTTGCGTTAGTGTTTGCACTTGCTCAGCTGCCAAGATTTGATTCTCTTTGCTCATATTATAATGCTTTAGAATACTCTCTATTGAAGTATTTCCCTCGGCTAGTGACTTTATCATCCCTTCCCACTTTTCATGAGCTGGATTCATTTCTGGTTTAGTTAGTTTGGGCGCTTTGGTTCGCACTCTAACAGCTTGAACTGTATCGCCAAATGCGTTAACTTCAGTAGTGAATAATTGAATAGCTACATTTTGCCAATCTTCTATATACTCTGACCCTGCAACTTTGCTTATTGCTTTTGAGTTAGTCACGTTGCATATGAGCGGTTTGATATAGCTTTCATTAAATCGCACTACCATACAATCCTCAGCTTTTCCGCCCGAACCCGTAACGGATTCAACGCTTGCTGATTTAATTGTGGCTATTATTTCTTCATTTGGCTGAAAAGCATAGGCCCCAATAAAGTCTGGGTTGTGTAGCTTTTTCCAATGTGTTTTTTTCTCTTTCATTTCAGTACTTCCTTGATTTTGTCGATTACGTTTGTGTTTTGGTCTTTTAGCCCTTTGTAAATCCATTGAGTAGAGCAACCCATTTTGCTAGCAAGGTCGGTAAATGTCCAACCTTTTATGATTAGACTTATCTTTACATCTTTTTTCGTCATTCTAGTCCTACTTCGTTTAATTCTACTGTTTGAATGTGTCCATCTAAATCTCCTTGAATATCGGAGATTCCGGCGCAGATAAATTCGGCGCTAATTGTACCGCTCAAAACCTTGGTTTTGAGGTCTGTCAATCTGCCATCAGCTTCTTCTAGCATATCAATAACTTTTACTTGTTCTTGTTTAGTCATTTTTTTCTGTGTTGAATTATTTTGTGGGCAATAGCTACTAGTGCAATTTGCACTGCAATAGCTGCTGTGATTAGTTTTAGTACTTCTAGCATGAGTTAGGCACAATAAAAATTATTCATCCCTAAACTTAACTAAAGCATCATATAAATATTTTGGTATCTCCTGGTATCCAGTGCCATCATAATTTTCTATACCCCAATAGTATTTTTCATCTTCTTCTTTTATTTCAAGTCCTCCGTAATAATTCCCTATTCCAAACATAATTTTAAAAGTCCTCCGTAATAATTTACTATTCCAAACATAATTTTAAAAGTGCCTAACAATGGCTAAAGTTAATAGCCTATAGGTCTTATTATAGTTTGATGGTTAGTAATTTAGGCTACTAACCTTAGCCTCACTCGATATAGTGCATTCCATTTAAGCTAGTTAGTATGCAGTTGATTCCCTGCGATTGCAGCGCATTGAATTTGTTATGCGCTTTCGTGTAGTTTGTGTAAGCTATCATTAGTTAGTCCTATTTGTGTTTGTTTGTGTTGAGTTAATATACATAGCTAGTTTGCAATAGTCAAGTGCAAGGGTAAAAAAAAGAGTAAGTTTTTTCAGAACTTACCCTTTAACACAAACATAAGTAACTAACCCTATGTAGACTAAATAAACTTGTTTAGCACGTTCCAGATCGAGAATGCAGCGTTTGTTAAATCTTTGGCTGTGCCGTCTTTAAGCGTTAAAACTTGAACTATGTGATCGTTAAGCTGCTCCGTTTCTGTCTTATTTAATTCCTTTAATTCCTTTGCTACCAAGTTGATGCCAGTTAGTGCGCTCGGCATTAGTCGAAGCGCTCCAATAAATTTAGCCGCTTCCGTCCAATGAAATTTACCATCTGCCATTGCTAAGCGGAACGCATGAATTAAGGCTGCTATGAAGGTAATAAATTCTTTAGTTTCTTTGATGCCGTATTCATTTTTTACGACTTTAACGGCTTTCACATTATTCTGATTTGGCTTTACTTCCATCTTTTCCCCTAGTTTGGTTTGTGGTATCATCTTCGCTCGCTGTATCCGTTGCATTTTCTTTGCTTAATTTGCGTTTAACCCATTTTAGTGCGTCTGGTATTACGCTTAATATAGTGATTTTAATTAACTCTTTTAGTAAGCTCATTTCAATTGCTTTGAATTTGAATCTCAATTAGCCTATCTAGTTTACTTTCTATTCTATCTAGTCGCTGCTTATAAGCTTCAAATTCATTTCTTTTAATGTAATCAATCGGCATTGTTATAACTACTTTATGAATACGTTCTATCTCTCTAGTGTTTATATTAGCTGTATTTTGAAGCGTTGTGTACGCTATAATTGAAGCGATACAAAGCGCTAACATAGTAATGACGTTACCCATGTTTATTGTCATGTCGAAATTAGGCTTGGTCATAAAGTTTCCACCCGTTTTCTGTGTTTATAAATATCTTTTTTTCATTTCCTTTATAGTCGCAATGAATAAAATTCTTGTCTTTATAAATACATATTCTACGGTATGGAGATTCATTTTTTAACAGTTGAAAAAGTGCGTTCATATTCGCACACGTTAAATCAACAGCGCCCATATCTTGAAATGTATGTTCGCTATTGCCTGAGCGCTTATGCTTAATTTCCCATGCTTTAGAACGGTATCCGCTGTTTTGGCTTATCGCAATAGGCAGCCCTAATTCGTGCCTAATCGGGTTGAGCGGTATTAAATGATACCTAACTATCTTCTCGATTATATCAAGAGGTACAGCATTATTTGGCTCGATTAGGAACTCTTTAATATGAAAGTAATTGGATGGAAATAATTCTAGCATGACCTAAAAATACGAAATTTTTAAATGATTGTTTGCTTTTAGTAAAAACTTTATTACATTGAATTTCACTAAAATTATTCGGAAAGTGATTTATAGTGCTAGATAACTTCGAGGCGCTAGGGTTTTACCTTAGCGCTTTTTTTTATGGGTTTAAAATATTTTGTAAAGCGGTTGAGAATGTAGCTTGAATAGACGTAGTGCCGTTGCTAATCGCTTGTTTAGTTGCCCATCTAGCCCCGTATAAAGCCTGAGAATAAATGCCTACATTTGCCATAGCTTGTAGTACTTGTGGCTTTGTGAGTGTAATTGGTACGTTCTCGAACGTCATTATAGTCACGGTGTCTAAGTCTGAATCTAGCAAGTTAGCCATAGCCATTACACCCAACCAGTTTGTTCTATCAAGCGGTCGGCATTGCAAATGATAGGTCGTTTCTTCATACACTATTGGCATCCCTTGCGCTTCGTAGCTTGCAAAAACTTGCTCTAATTGAGCCGTTGAGCCGTTTTTTATTTCGTTTATTACATTAGTAGGTCTCATGTAAAGTATACTCCGTAATTATTTAAAGTTGGCGTTACAGCTGTATCTGAGGTAGTAAATAGCCATTGCAAAGTAAGCGTTCGAGTAGTTAGGCTAGAGCAGTCTACTTCTGTATCGAAATTCGCAGAAGTTATAGTAACATCATTTTCTGGCGTTCCGTCGCTAATCTTTAGCGATAAAGTCGTATCGGTGGGTGTCGCAAAAGTTGAACTAACAACTACTTTAGTCGGGGCTGCTGCTAAGTCGCTAGTCAAATCTAGTGAAGTGCTAATGAAGTTACCCGTTGTGAAATTTTCCGTACCAAATCTAGCTAAACGGTCTTTACTACTTCCCCCGATTGTAGTAAAGGAACCACCAACATAAATCTTTCCGTCAACTGCTTGGTGGATTGCCTCAACAGTAGAATTTGCATTTAACGTGAATCCCGTATCTAAAGTACCGTCAGAATTTAATTGAGCTAAACGGTCTTTACTACTTCCCCCGATTGTAGTAAAATTTCCACCCACGTATATTTTTCCATTAGCAGCTTGAACCATAGAGTTTACAAAGCCATTCGCATCTACCGTAAACCCCGTTTCTAAAGTACCACTAGAACTCAATCTAGCTAAACGGTCTTTACTACTTCCTCCGATTGTAGTGAAATTTCCACCCACGTATATTTTTGTATCGGCTTGAAAAATTGTACTAACTCGATTATTCGCATCTACCGTATACCCAGTATCTAAAGTACCGTCAGAATTTAAACGAGCTAAGTAACTTTTACTACTGCCACCTATCGTAGTAAAGGCCCCACCAACATAAATCTTTCCGTCAACTGCTTGGTGGATTGCATATACAACATTATTTCCATTCATCGTAAACCCAGTATCTAAAGTACCATCAGAATTAAGTCGAGCTAAATTAGTTTTACTATCTCCCCCGATTGTACCCAAGTGTCCACCTACATATATTTTCCCGTCTGCTGTTTGAAAAATTGTTTCCATCCAATTATTTGTATTCATCGTATACCCAGTATCTAGCGTACCATCAGAGTTTAATCTAGCTAAATAACTTTTACTTGAACCCCCGATTGTAGTAAATTGACCACATACATATATTTTTCCGTCCGCAGCTTGGTGTATTGCATTAACGATACCGTTCGCATCTACTGTATACCCAGTATCAAGCGTACCGTCGGAATTTAGTCGAGCTAATCTATCTTGTGAACCTGCCCCAATCGTAGTAAAATTCCCGCCAACATAAATCTTACCGTCCGCAGCTTGGTGGATTGCATATACCTGCTGATTCGCATCTACCGTATAGCCCGTATCTAAACCCCCTGCAGCCAGGTCAGTACTCAAAATCACACTACCGTTATTTGCTCCAAGAGCTAACGTATCCACCGTAACTTGTGTTTTACTCGCTATTTTCGTTTCGTCGCTAAAAATATCAAAGGTTCCGCCCCGATAAGCTATAGCAGCTAAGCTATCTTGATAGTTTAATCTCGCCACATTTTCAAAAAGTATATTTTGATTTATCTTTTCGTTTAGGCTCATTC
>Ga0306896_1000258_pt1 | contig 11595 bp, 12 predicted proteins | sample AntRauMFilla1562_FD_190412 | JGI IMG/M metagenome (GOLD analysis project Ga0306896, IMG submission 190412) | Saline lake microbial communities from Rauer Islands, Antarctica - Metagenome Filla 1 #562 (v2) (version 2) | ecosystem: Environmental > Aquatic > Non-marine Saline and Alkaline > Saline ... | reverse complement strand
ACATTCGTCCAAGTGCAAACATGCGGTCCGCATGCCTCACACTGATGCATCTTCATACCCTCTCGTGCATCAAATGCAGCAGAAAACGCCACAGTGTGATCGGGCACAATCTCTCCTCCCTCCTCCACCTTCACTGCAATCACAGAAGGTGCACGAGCGCCATAAACGTATGGAACAATCTCAAACTCTTTGCAGATATAACACTGGAAAAGAGCTGCGGTGTTGTGAGCGCATGCCGCATGATAGATAATGTCCACACGATCACAATTTGCACAGTAAAGAACTGCCTCGTTCGGAGAGACCGGCAGCTTGCAAATGACACAGTCCGCGAATTGCTGTGGCATGTCTGCAAAGACCTCCGTGCCATTAACCTCATTTTTAAGCCGAGTCTTTGCGACATCTACTTCCATCTCGGTCGGCGCAGACGGAGTTTCCGTAAGCTCAATCTTGACCATAAAATCGTTGAGAAAGGACTCTGTGAGATGCCCAGTGTCTTGCGCCTCGTCTCTGCCACGTTTTGCCATGTCGCAGCAAGTATGGGAGTGTTGTGCGTCGGAGTTTTTCACAGTGTGGTTCGTCTGCAATTTCGGGTGAAAAAAAGGAAAACGTGGCAAAACGAACGTGTGTGGTGCGACACGATTTTGTCGCAAAAAAGTCGATTTAGCACCATAATATCAAATTGTGGCCATAAATATATTTATTGCGGGGTCCCACATACAAAGTTGCGAGTGGAATCCCATTTACAAAGCTGCGACGCAACAAATAAGCCCCCGGGAAAGCTGCGACGCAACAAATAAGCCCCCGGGAAAGCTGCGACGCAACAAATAAGCCCCCGGGAAAGCTGCGACGCAACAAATAAGCCCCCGGGAAAGCTGCGGCGCAACAAATAAGCCAAACCCCTCAGGGTGTGCGTGCTGTTATGATGGCGACATGCATCACACCTAGACGTGCGAACAATAGCAAGCAATTTCTCGACATGTGATCTTCCGTGGCATCCAAGCAATGGCATGTCCTCGTGTGAGCAATCTCTCTCTCATATTCCCTCTCTCTCTCTCTCTCTCTCTCTCTCTAAAAAGCCACAGCGGTCCGTAACTGCGATGGATAAAACAATGTGTCCCTCTTCAAGATTATATATCCTCGATTTTATTGCATAGCGACCTGTCTGATGTTTTCCACAACTCGCGCTTACAAAGATTGATTCATACACTCATACACTTGGAGTGTATATAAGTCAACGTTTACGATACTCGGTAGGGTGTCGGCTGAGGTTTTCATGTTCCCTTCACTCGCATGGCAGATGGTGAGACACGACGTTTGTTGCGTGAAATCGACACAAATGATGTCATTCAGCAATACTTGAAAGAAGCATGTTGTGATTTATATGAAATCATTCATTTAATGAGCCTGAACACGTGTTGCCAGTCAATAAACTCATATTACAAAACACAGCCGCCCGGCAAAGCTAGAGCCATTCGTACATACAAATATCAGCAAAAAATGCATTTTTTGATGAATTTGGGAACTACTCAGAATTGTACTCATCCCGGTTCGGTGCGAAATGCAGACGTATGTAGTGTGTTTGCCAACGGCAATACCAGAGAACGCTGCGCGCTGCTAATGAATATGTTGTGTAACGACAAAAGATACTCCATCATGCAGTGGGTATTCCGTCATGATCCAGAGAACAAAGTTGTTTCAAGCACTCCAGAAAATACCAATAATATTCAAATCCCCCAGAATTTCCACTACCACGTGTGGCAAATCGTGCCCTCGTGCCTAAACGAGGTTCAGGTGGAGATTTACAGACAAGTTTTGAGCCAGCGTAAATTCAGTGCAGGCGACAAAAATTCGCAAGGGATATCCGTTTCACTTAAAAGGCAAGACATACGCAAGACTCTCTGTAAACTATTGAATTGCTCTCGGAAAAACACCAGATCCACACGTCCCCTGCACCTGCAACATACACACGCCCTACTTGCAAAAAACGCAGTGCCGGCATTGTCACAGCGTGAGAAGATGCTCATATCCGAGACACGTGCACGCAGTGAAGTTTTTCTCTTTCGTACACCGTCAGCGGCAGACGTACAGAATCGAGTGGCAGCCGCAACAAATCGTGAAGCTGAACCAATTTCACTCGTATGCAATGATGGCACAGACGCAAGGCATCCAATTTCCGTTTCGCAGTCTTTATTCCAGTCACATAATGTATTTCTATCTACAACGCAAGGTCTGGCCGCGGGACCTGACACGCAAAGATTCGCGACATACGAAAAGCAAAAGGTATGCGTGTCACCACTTTTGCGCCAGGAATATGTAGATATTCTTCCTTGGCTCACGGGACGCATGTGCTGGATCATGCTTCATGATAGTGCTTTCTTCTTACACGCAAGCCGTCACAAATACGATGTGATATCCGGTCCCTCGGGACACACACATTCTCTCTTGACCTTCATGCGAATTTTCCGTAAATTCGATGTCAGAAAGTGGACCCTCATATGCATTGTGTGGTTAGTAGGTGCCGATCACCACAGCATATATGAGGTCATCACGGTCGCCGTACGACACGGTCTGGTTCTGCCTTCGGAAGTCAATTGTTTGGAAATGACACGCGCTCTCTTGCGCACAGTCACTGGTAATCCCAAAAAATCAGCATGGAGACCCATGACTAACGTGGATTGCGGTGCATGTTGAGTAGACTCCAGCCTCTGACAATGTCTTCCTCGGATTCTCTTTCCGGTCAGCACAAAGTGGGTGCTCGCTCCGATTACCACCATCATGCAGACGTGCCGTGTTGAAGTGAGATAGAATAAACAGAATTAGACAGTAAATACCGAAGAAAATTACCCCCCCTGCCAATATATTGGGCGTCAACATGGTGTCGGTCACGCGTGCACCCGAAGTGGACCCAGCACAATATAAATGGCCGACAGCGCTATTTCCAAATTTGCGCCATATGAAGATTACATGAGAATGTTAAACGTCGATGACATGGTTTGTTTGAGAGATTGGTACAAACTAATATCCCATTGTCGATCGTCGGGTAATTCCGAGGAGGTATGATTTTTCAAAGTGTCCCCATTTTTGTGTAGTTCCAATGTGGATTTCGAGTTTTGTCCCTGCATGACCTCGGCCGTAGTTGTTGCAGGGGCCGTCTTGCATGCAAGAGCTTGGACATATTGACGAACAATACAGAGACACTGTCGCCAATTCACAAGGCGCCTCCTTATTGGCATGCGTGTTGGATCATCATTTGAAGAGTGGCATAATAGTACAATGCCGTACCCCTGGGCTTTCATAATAGAGTCGACAAAGAATCCCTTTTTGAACAAAAGTGTATTGTACGTTATGTCAACAGTACCAATACAACTTTCGTGCTCGGAAAATTTCTCTCGATAGAGAATTGTCACACACGGGTGTTGTTTTACGTCAATTCCCATCGACATGGCGTACACGGGTGTGCGTGTGGCAAGCTCCACCTGTTTTTTCTCACTGCATTGCTGCTGGCTTTCGTGTGGCATCAAACACTGTTGTGTGTGGTAATAGTAACACACGCCCGAATCGCAAAGATGCAGCGGAGCCGCGGTATCTACACTCGAGGTTAAAACGTTTGCACGAAAACCATTTATATTGGTGGAGATGGTGGGCACCAGTGTGCTCTCAAAGAGAAATAGCTGGTCGGTTCCCCTCACAATAATGCGACCGTGTTTCCCCGCATGTCGCCACTGTACACAAATCATGTCGATAAAAAGCATCAAGTGTATTGTGTGTGCATTCTGCGTTTTAGGAATCCTATATAGGACTGCATGAAGTGCGGTTGGGTTGCGCGCGTGTGTGTACAAGAGAGTCTTTTCGGACTTTTATGAAACTCCGTCAAGTAATACCACGTGCATGAACTGACTCGGTGCACAACCTAAGCTATATAAGTTTACGGTTGAAAAGTGCAGAGATCTAGCATGACCTCATCATCACTAGCGCAGATGAATGCGCGAGTTCGCAAGATTAGTGGGCACGGTCGCTGGCATACATCCACGAAAGGTAATCTCCCAAATCCAGCTGTGGCGGCCCGCAAGCAGATGGCGGCGTCCAAGAACACAATGATGCCATACCGGAAGAAGAATTGACACAGAGGGATTTTGAACTTTTCTGTTCTATTTTAAGCAATTTTCGCAAAGATTCTGATAAGAGAAGGCATCATGATTCCATTTTGAAACCAACACCCATGTCGACGCCGTCTTTGTGTCCGATGGACATGATGCAGTCGTCCGCAGACGTCACCAATGTTGATGAGGCCATATGGACACCAACCGAACATGAAGGACTTTTGAAAACACCCAAAGCAGACTGGAAGACTCTGTTGCAAAAGACGGCCACGAATGCAAGTAAAAAGAGTCGCAGTGCCAAGGGCAGCAAATTCATGTATGCGTGCGTCAAATGCCCTTACGTGAACGATCGGCTCTACCACGCGAAAATGCACTATCAGCGCATTCATCTTCAAAATGGGAGGTCCATAATGTGCCGTAGAAAATATGAAGCCCGTGGAAGCACCGAATCGCCGCCAAACAAAGCGCCATCGGCGGCATCTGTTAGCTCTCTTCGTTTGTTGTGCCGAAGTAAGATTGCTGCGGCTTCCCGACGGGCCATTGGATCCATGCGACGCGTTCTAGCGCCCTCTCAAACACATTCCTGCCGAGTACTCATGAGCGCGACTTCTTCCACAGGAGTATTTGCCATCTCTGATGATACTAAAAAACATCGCATTCTAACGTTTGGTGAGACGTCCATCGATTGGACTCCTGAAAACCGAACAGGTTTGCAAGTGGACATAATGATGAAAGACGAGACATTCAAGGCACAGGTGCTCGCAGAAGTGGCAGAACCTGTCGAAAATTCCGTACGCACATTTGCTCTTGAACAAATCGCTAGCGGCTTTCCGTGCATTGGACCGTCAGTCCACACCGAGACATGTGATCTTCCGTGGTTCGGAGAGATTATCGACTTCGATGAGGTGCAGGAGGGTGCGCAGACCGAATCGATTCGTAGCGTTTCTACCTTGTCGTCGATGCATCCGGATGAAACACGATACGGTTTGGATCCAGTTTCATTCCTCATGGTTTCATCGGGTGGAGTAGGGAGGGAGTGAAACTTCGGAAAGCTGAATTTGGAAAGAAATAATTTCAGCACCTTTGGCACGGAGGCTGTGTATGGCGACATATGATTTTTTGATCAGAAATTGTTATTAAAGTAAAGGATGAAATCACAAATCCATAATTCGACGTGCGTACACGCTGTAATTATGAACTACGAATCTTTTTACCACGGAGCCGTCGCGTTGAATTGTATCATTATTGTGCACCTGTGTCTCCATCGTGTCGATAGGCGTCAAGAACGACATTTTTTTCTGGCGGTGGTAGTCCTCACGATTGCTCGATTGCTCATGGATATTATCTTTCGTCACAGACACGACGAGTACATGAACATTCTTGGATTTTTCTTGGTGCTTGAGTTTCTGCTTCTCGACTGCGTGGTGCGAAAAATGCAAAAATTGACATCATCGCCGCCGATTATCGTCTTCGTTTTGACGCTAATCATGCTCTTTGCTGATATTGCATACGGCCTGCATCTTACAACGCTACTCTAAGGAGCAGCGCAGTAGACTTTGACACATGTCATATCATAGGTATCGACACTTTTTAAAATTTCGTTCTTAAGAATGTCAACTGCCCACGATGCAAACCATGGTATGTCGCCATGTGAAATCATATGTTGTGACAAAACTTTTGTCGAATCAATCATCGATGCGACGTTGGAGATAGTGAGATAGCCAACAATGGGTACGTTTCGAATTTGCACAAACGAATACACTTTCTTGTTGTAAATAAACAGTTTTTTCGATACAGCGATGGAGAGATGAATGTTTGTGATCTTTTCTAAAATAGTTGGTAGTTTTACACTTGTCAAATATGAAATTCGGCTGAAATACACCACTTGTCCCGGAAGAATACGTAGTTTGTTGCTGAGCAGCTCGGGGTCGGATGGGTCGGATAGAACCGCCCACGCACTCATATTCCAATTCACAATTGGTTTCTCATGCGTCCATTGCCGACAGATATCAAGTTGCACGTCCTCTGACATGACGGTCTTTTCGTCAATCAGACATGTACTCAGTATGGTTTTGGAGTGAATGATGTAATTATTTGCCTTGACTGTCACCGGGAACAGACACGTGGAAAATAGAACCAGCACACAAAATGTATCGCGAACTTGCAATTTCATATTTTTGGGTTGGATGAGTCTTATCACAGCCGCGTTAGTCTGAACTATGGCCATGATGATACTTATATAGGGTGTTTATTACAAAGAGAAAAAGTTTTCAAACCTACACACTTGTACTTTGTCAATGTCGAAAACACACATCGCTTTCATCGTCTGAACCGTATTTTGCCAGTGCGATATATAGCACCTGTACTAATCTGATTGACTGGCGATTGCCTTGCTGTCCTGCCTTCACTCGGGCACTCCTGGAAACGTTTTGTCCGAACGCACGGCTTTTTTCGTGGACTTTCTCACGGATTGGGCAGAGTCGGCAGACCGGGGAAGCAGTGCATTCTTCTCCAAATCCACTGCAGAATTATCTATGTGGTACGGATTCTCCGTTCCATCGGACATTTCGTTATCTTCCTCGATCGCGCGCAGCAAGGTATTAGCAATCACCACATTTTCGGTATCCACGATGGATTCTTTCGGTACCAGCGATGGTGACACTAATTCCGTCGAAATTGGCGGAGTGCGCAATACGATGGTCGTCTTTGCTTCGGGATGTGACAGAATATACTCAGTGGTCTTGATGTCATCGGTGACGCGCTGTAAAACATCCTCAATACAATACCGGGGCGAGAAGTTGTCGCTTTCGTTGCCGTGCTGAAAATGTTTGTGACCGCCTCCTGTCGAGGTAGATGACATATCGAGATCAAAGCCGTAGTCATCTGCATCATCGTCATCTTGTCCGCCATCCCATCCCATTTGAATACACTTGTTTTCCATTCGAATGAAAATGAGGGTCAGTCCTGTGTACAGAGCGCACAAAAACCCAACGAGAATGCTTACTTGTGACAGACCGCGACTGTGTGTGGAATGATGATGCATGACATGCAACAACTTACTGTATGCGGCTACCATCAGAATACCGCACAGATGTGTGGTGGTTTTACTGCGCGAAGCTTTTATCACAAAGTAAATAGCACACCACACCGCAGCAGGAGTGAAACAGATGTAGGCGACAACTGACGAACTCTGCAATAAGTTCCTGGACTGCCATGCATTGTCGGAGGTGGCACATGCAAGAAAGAGAACGAATGCCGCCAAACACGAAACAGAGGGCTGGACAATTTCCATCAGTACGGGCAAGCGAATAGAGTCGGGAGTTTGTCCAAGGAAAAACGGCGTACATAAACACGAAGTCCAAACGAGTATCATTTGTAGTAAATTTGGATTTCGTAACTCGCTCTTGTATGCAGCATTCAGTGCTTCGCCAACCTCCTCGGATAATCCGTCCTCGTGTGACGAAACATTAATTGAAATCACAGAAGAAGTTGCGTCGTTCGTACTGTATGTTGCGTTGACGAGCGCCGTTGTAATGGATATATTTGCCGGCAAGTCGAGAATCATCGGAAATTCATCTATGGTAGTCAAGGTTTCATTTTGCCGGCGGTTATGACGAAAGTTGTTATTTCGATCGTCACCATGTAAAAGCGTACCCAGCATATTGACACTTGAGACATTAGTGTGCTCGTGCACATGTGGTGCAATCGGACTAGATGTCGATGACATGGAAGAATTCAAGGACGTAGTATATTGGTGTATGGATTGGTCTAAAATTATGCTGAGTAAGAGCAAACCCGAGGCACACAAGATGCCGAACAACATTGCGAATGTGAAACAAATTTTCCGACCCGTTCCGCGTTTCCAGTGTATGCCACGCTGGATTTCATCATAACATGATTTGGCAAGCAGACCCATAATTAAAGATACTGTACAGGAAATGTCGTAAATCGGAATGCAATAAAAAAGCACAAAAACTGCAAAAGCTGAGGGGTACAAAATATACCACAACTCTTTGCGACTTACAAAGAGGCGTATTTCACGAGGCGCGTGTCGAAATTCGATGGTGTTGCAAAACACATTCTTTAGACTATATTGTCCGGTGATAAGGGCAAGATCGTCTGTGTTATCGAGCAGCCGACGGTCGTCAAGAATCGCGCCACGTTTCTTCTCGTTCTGTTCAGATTGCGGACGTCTTCGGGTCTGTTTTACCAAACATTGTATTTGGAATCGCAGACACTGAAATCCCGTCAAAGTGACATATATTATGTTGGACATCAGAATCGTCAGGCAGCTGCAAGCAATACGATCCATGAAGGTGTATGACACGTCAATAGTGCCGGCGGAAAACACGGAAATTCCGATGATGGCCAAAACGAACGGTACATTTGTTAAAAATTGCACGCTCACAGGCTTGAAGCTGTGCTTGGACATGACTGGTAGATTTTGTCGATTCGCATGCACACCGTGCTTTACTAACGCATTCTTTGGGAGCTGACTATATATGTATACATCTGTGTGACACATTTTCATCACACGCCACACACGACACAATATAGCCGTTTGTAAAATATCAAAACTATCCACATCCAACACCGCTGATTTCTGTGTCAAATGCAGCGAAACAAGGCGAAACACACGCAAAGTTCAATGTCCTCGACATTGTCATCGTATGTGTCAAATGATCACATTTTCACTCCTTTTGCACTTTTGTGGCGTGTGTCCGTGTTTGTATGTGATTTTTTTTGTAATACTTTTACAGTGCTTCACGTCCAAAAACGCTAAAAAAAATTTCACTCCCACTGTGAGATGGAACAAGCACTGACAAGCATCAAGATGTCAAAAAAGAATGAAAAGCTCGCTGCCGCCGCCGCTGCCGCCGCCGCCGCCGCTGCCGCTGCTGCTGATAACGCGTATGATTCTATGAGTGATCCGGATATTGAGATTGAGGACAAGGCGGACACTGACACTCTGCGTCTCGTGGCTAAGGGAACTGGCGGGGTGAGTTATCGAAATTTTAACCTTGAATCGCCAGCACACAAATACTGTTACGATATCGTTTGTCTGTAAAATGACTGTGTCTTACCGTGACATTCTTGCATTCTGTGTTTTGAACAAACAGAAGCGGGGTCCGGTCAAAAAGGTCATTCCCACAATGCAAGAGGTCAAGGAAAAGATTTGCAAGCTCAAGGTCAACAAACATCGTTTGGAACTTCGGAAAATTCAAATTGCTTCACGCGCACTCAACATCGAAAGCAAGATTAAGGCAAACGAAGCTGATCTTATGAAATTGTCTTCTGTGGAAGATGGCGTCGGCACTGACGCCAAGGATGTCAAGTGAAGACACACGACAAACAAACTTATTGTCACACACGCTCACACACGACGTGCTTCATGCACGTGGAAAGCAAACACAGTTGGCTATATGCCCTGTTTATGCACATCTAAATTTTCTCGGTAATACACAATCGTTTATATGCCATCGACTCTTTTCTAGGAAAAATGGCACGTTTTTTTCTCGATGCATCACATGTGCGCGAGCAATAGGAAAAGTCACTACAAGTAGATTTTCTCAACGGTCGCCATCCTGCGGCAAATAGGGCATGGAATCTTGCCATCCACCATCTTGCTCCACATTCCGTCGCCAGCAAAGCAGTGACGGCAAAAAAGGACATGTTTGCACGGATAGCACATGTACTCTTTTACTCCCGTCATGCACAGAATGCACTTGGCAGTCACAGCCATCTCCTCAGCTTTCTCAGCAGCAAGAACCCTTGCCGCCTTTGCTTCTTCTTCGATTGCACGAAGTCGGACTTTTTCGATACTATCCCCTCCGTCTCCACCTTCCACGCCACCCACAGATTCAAGAACCGCAAACATGCAATTACGGGTGACGTCAGCACCGCCACCCCTGCTAGCTCCTCCAACACGAACGCCACCAAAAACTGATGTCGTCATCTCCAATGCATCAATGTCACTATCCGAGTCTATCATTGTAAGAGCGTGAATGATTTTGGTCAAATCATCGCCGTATTTGTGCACTAGGCGTGTCAATCCAGGCGTGATCTGAAAGCCCATGGTGACCAGAGTTTTGGTGCAATTCGCAATACGCTCTGTGTGAGTTTCCGCAAGACCTGTGAAAGCAATAAAGTAAAAATGAGATCATAACTCATATTTGCGCAGCAATCACAGGCACGTTGGCACAAGATTGTGTATGTTTCATACCGGCTAAAGTCAAAAGTGTCGCTTGTTGCTCTTGGGATACCGGCTCATACGATTCTCCGACCACAAACACTTCATTAGATGAAAAAAAATATGTCAGTATATTTTATATGCTTGTAATATTTGGTACGATAGTTAGCACGAATATACAGCATGTCAAGTAGTGTGCGGTGAGATTCGAATTCTACCTTCATCCTCCCAAAAATGCTCTGGAGATGGGGTAGGCATAGGATTCGGCATTGGTGAAGAAATGTCTGCAACAATGTCAGGATCCACTGCGTTCCCCACCGTCGAGCCCGTGTCCGTGATGATACTCGAAACTGACCCGACGCGCATACCCATTTCCGCGCGCTCATCTAAAACTGCACCCCACCCTACCCCTCCCCCCCCGCCCCCTATGTATGTGCGCACAGGTGTGTGTGTGCCTTGAATTGCGTGCATACATATACAACTTTATTGCACACACAAATATACACAAATTATTACAGCACAGAGGAGAGAGAGAGAGAGAGAGTGGAAAAACATATATGCACACACATGCACATACATGCACAAAGAATACAAAGATTGAAAAGAGAGAGAGACAAAGTACACGCACAAACACACATGTACATGCACGGGCGGAAAGAGAGAGAGAAAATCTGTATTTGGATCGCAATCTCGCAGGATGAGAGTATACATACACACGCACGTGCATGCAAAAATATAGAAAGGGAGAGGGAGAGAGAGAGGGAGAGAGAGAGAAAGAGTAAACACACACACACACACACACGCAAGCACATGCATGCAAATAATATTGCAGAGAGAGAGAAAGAGAGCGGGAGAGAGAGGGAGAGTATACATACACACGCACGTGCATGCAAAAATATAGAAAGGGAGAGGGAGAGAGAGAGAGAGAGGGAGAGAAAGAGCAAACACACACACACACACATACGCAAGCACATGCATGCAAATAATATTGCAGAGAGAGGGAAAGAGAGAGGGAGAGAGAGCACACACGCACATGTACATGCAGATGCATGCAAAAATTTATTGCAGAGAGAGAGGAAGAGAGAGAGAAAGAGAATATGTGCACACACACACACACACACACACGCAAGCACATGCATGCAAATAATATTGCAAAGAGAGAGAGAGCGAGAGAGAGAGAAAGAGAATATGTGCACACACACACACACACACACACAAACACGCACACACACACGCAAGCACATGCATACAAATAATATTGCAAAGAGAGAGAGAGCGAGAGAGAGAGAGAGAGGATGTGTGCAC
>Ga0306896_1000252_pt1 | contig 11674 bp, 11 predicted proteins | sample AntRauMFilla1562_FD_190412 | JGI IMG/M metagenome (GOLD analysis project Ga0306896, IMG submission 190412) | Saline lake microbial communities from Rauer Islands, Antarctica - Metagenome Filla 1 #562 (v2) (version 2) | ecosystem: Environmental > Aquatic > Non-marine Saline and Alkaline > Saline ... | reverse complement strand
TTCCCGTGACTCCATAAAACTCACAAGCCTTCTTAGAACTAATCCATCTTCCATTCATAGTTAGTATGGTTTTTAATCTTTAAATTGTTTAATAATAGGTAATTATGATTATTAAACAACTAACAGTGGAACACCGTGCTTGTTTTCATAATCTAATCTGGTATTTTCATCACAATCTTGATATAATATGTAATAGTGATTTTCATATAATCTTTTGTTCATCACGACTAAATCAAGACTACTGGAAGACTTGCAATCATTCATTTTTGCTGCAGTCTTTCTATCTACATAAATTTTTAAAATGGTCGTCTTGTCTATGTCCAGTTTTGCAACATACCCGAGATTTTGATCTCTGCTATCCACGGTCGGTTCTATATTGGCCAAAATATTAGGGTCTTGGTCTCTCGCCACAAACGCCCATCTAAATCCTCTGTAAATGGTGTTTTCAGCAATGGCTTTATTAAGACTTGGTTTCTTCATTAGCGCATATCGATGACCATTTTACAAGAAATGAAGCCATTGTCCATTCCCTGTATCTGTGAATATTATTATTGATCATATCGATGACCATTTTATAAGTCAAATCTCCTCCTATCAAGAATAGTTCTATTTCTTTCTCATGGCCTGCTAAATTTTTTACCGCATGTTTCTTAAGCCTGCTGTGCATGTACTGTTCAAAATCATGCGAATTCTCAACTTCAAAACAATCCAGTAAAACAATTGGACCGCAACGTTTGTAATTTACACTATGCTCTAAGAATCTCTTTCTAATACCTTCCATACTATGTCCCAATTTGATAATATAACTGCCGTCGTCATTGTCTTTGATTTTTATAATATAAACCACGTTTTTAGAGTGAACATCAAAATGGGCCAATAACATGTCTTGACGCTGCTTTAATGAGTCTTTCTTTAAAAGTTTGTTTTCCTCTTGATCTTCTTGCTGGTCGCGTATCAATTTTTCAACTTCCTCGTCCAGAAGAGTCTCTGCCAGTTTAAAAAATTCCCTTCCAATTGGCTTCTGGCTATTAAATAACAGTCTATGGAGTCCGTTCGACGAAACAAAGTTGGCTTTTCTATTTCCTTTAATAGTGTTGATTTCGATCAGTTTTTTTTCATCATCACCAAAGTCCTGGATAGAGTTTTTGATTTTTTTTATATCCAAGATTGTAGCGATATCATCTGCCTTGAACCAAAAAGTACATTTTTCCGTATCTTCGATAATAAATACTTCTTCGCTTTTAAATAATTTTACAAGGCAATTTTTATTATTGGTAGAATTGTTCATAGTATTATAGTTAGGGGTTTTCTCTTTAAATTACTGAGTTTTAAGGGCCCATTGTAAATTTGACGGGTCCTTAAATCAACTACTTATTTGTATAATTTGATAAATATTATACAAATAATTATAAAACTATGATAAAAACTACGCAGTAATCACTACATAACTAAGAACTGTAAGCAAGACCACCCATTCCAGAAACGATACGCAACACATTGTAGTTGATGGCATATGTATAAAGACGGACGGGGTCAGAGTTAGCCAATGTCATTCTAAGGGTAGCGTTATCAATACGAGACATATTGACACTCCCGCTTGGTTGATGCTCCTCAGGCTTTAGAGAGAAAGAATAGGCATAGATACCCACACTTGGTCCTCGGGTGTGATGTTGGTATGGCTGGACGAGATTGAAGTATCCTGCCTTTCGGGTAGAAAATCGCTCGTGTCCATTGAGTTGCAAATTAGCATCAATCAAATGATCAGCACCGGCATTAGAGAAATCACTGAAAGCCTTGGCAGTGAGGTTAGCATCCAATTGACAAACCCAGACAATTTCCTTGACGGGGTGATTGAAGTTGAGCTTTTGACGGATGTTTGTGCTGGAGAATGCTTCGGCACCTGTGAATTGAAGTTGTTCAATGAGATATTCATGAGCAATTTGAGCGAATTGAACACGTTCCTCGGTATCAAGGAAGACATAATCAACAAACAAAGTAGCAGCAGTCAAAGAAGCAGGTGTAGTGGTACCAATAGAGGTAATGACCAATTCAGAGAATGTTCGGAACTCGATATTAACCTTGACTTCGTGATACTGTAAAGCAATCAAAGGAAGAGCAAGACCTGCATTACGACAGAACCAAAATTGAAGAGGAACATACAATGTAGTGGCAGGAATGTCAGTGTCTTGCTCGGTGAGGGCAGACGTGTTACCAGTCATTTTGTTGTAAGTTGCCTCAGTTCCTGGTTGAAGGGTCAATTCTGACCAGATATGAAGCCATTGTCCATAATGACGATCGATACGCATACCACCGATTTCAACTTCAACTTCCTTGATCAAAGTATGACCAACATTTTTGACCCATGCCTGGGTTCCACCTGTAAGAGCAGGCAACTCAACTTGAAGGTACATTTTATGGATCAAATCACCGTTTCGGGAGATGGTCGTGGTGACTTTACGGTTGAAATCAACAGTTCCGTTAAAGGTCTGTTCAATGGATTCCATAGCAAAGTTAGTGTGGCGACGATACACAACCTTGAAAAAGGTAATTTGGGGTTTTCCCGTGAGATAGACGTCTTGGGCTCCGTACGCTACAAGTTGCATTAATCCTCCTGCCATTTTGTTATACCATAGGAATAGAAAAAAAATTCAAATAAATACGCGTATTTATTTGAGTAAAAAGAATGAAATATTTATAAACAACTATCAAAAATAGGCCCTTCCTTGTCGCTACAGCCAAAATAAGAACCATCAACGCATCTATCTAGACCTGGATGGCAATAATTTTTAATGGGGTCATAATTACAATCAGAATTTCCTCCACAACAAAATTCAACCCCTGTACCTCCTCCTGGGTAAGTGAAATATCTTTCAACTGCACAAGAACCACCAGCATAATCACAAATATCTGTATCAAATTCATTCGTACTGTAGGTGCCTCCAGATGCGCAGGTACCGTTTGTGGGATATCTAGAAGTGGTAGGGTTCGAGTTTTCAACTACAACTACTTCAGGTACTGGAGTTGCTACTGGTGTAGGTGTTGGTACAGATGCTGGTAAAAATCTAGGACGGCATAACACAGGAGGTGGTGCTTCATCGCAGATTGCATAAACATCCTCGCGATTTCCACAGGTTCCACCCAGACAAGGTAGTCCCTCGCCATTTAGGATAGCCTGGCACAAAGCCAAACAATCTGGGGCTCTGTCTAGATTTACCTGGCAAGAATCCTCGTCCCAGAAGCAATTGCCTACAGAGTCTGAACATTTTGCTTCACCTGCATCAAAATGCTTTGAAGCATCTCCCTTTTCTGCACAGTATTCTGTACGGGAAGAGAATCCCGTTTCTCCGATCCTATTCCAGGTAGCTCCGTCATCATTAGAAGAATAGTAATCATAAAGAATATCATTCACGGTTCCTCCTAATTCAGGATAAGGACAAAAGTATCCCTCAGAGATAACTGAGGAAATAACAAGCAGTGAAAGGAGTAATGTCTTAATCATTTTATAATATGATTATTTTTAATTCTTTAAATCATATTTTTGGAATGGCCCAATTCATACTTTGAGATAAAAAACTATTTATGTCAATGCAAAAGAACACAGATAACAAGAAAGATAGCCTATTAAAAGAAAAATTACTTGAGTTTTTCACTAAAAAGAAACTAAACATAGTAGCAGATGTGCTTGAAAAAAAGACAAAATATTCCCTTAGATTGGTAGAATGGTTCATATCAAATTACTCTAAACGCTTTCAGGTGACTTACACCATCAACAACCAGCCTTTTAATGTTTATAATTCTTATAAAAATGGACAGTTAAAGTCATTTTCAAAAAAACAATTTGACCTCTTTAGAAGAAGTAAAAGATTCACGATAGAAGTTTCACCTGGAAGAAGCATAGAAACTACAGTAGCACAGTTAAATTTTTTTAGATGGGCAATTGAAAACCGTATATTATTATATGTAGATGATAACATTGATAAAATAAAAAAGGATATGGTATCCTGCTCCTCTTCGCCATCAAAGAAGAAAAAAGTTGTTAAAACAAGTCAAAATATTATAATTACAAGAAATTCAATCACTATTCATTTTGACTGATTTAATTGGGTGGAGGTAGGAAATCTATAATTTTAACATCTTTGTAAAATTTAAGTTGATTGATGAAAAATGAAGACTCTTTTCCATCCGCCTGATAATAAAAATCATAATCTGGGATATCTATAGACATTTTTGAAAATCCAGGAACTAATACACATTCTGAGAAATTATAAATAATTTCATTTTTATTCCCGTTTTCATAAGTACTTGAGGCACTTATGATGTGTTTTTGGCTGAATTTGGACTTGAGTGTAATCCTTGCGTGCATTGTTTATATATATAGGAAATATTCTTTTAAGTTCTAATAGTTTATTCTGTATAATTTTATACATATATTATATATAATGAATTCCAGAGCATTTGGCCCGTCTTTATGGCAAAGTATGTTTATGATAGCAGCAAATTATGAGATTTCAATAGACCCTAAGCAGAAAGAACATCGTGAAAAAAAGAAATTTTACAAGACATTTTTCACAAATATTGGAAATGTAATTCCGTGCTCGCATTGTAGAAAATCTTATAAAAAATATATGAAGGAACTGCCTATAAGTAAATTTTTGAATAAACGAAATGATTTGATGTATTGGCTATATCTGATCAAAGATAAAGTAAATAAAAAATTGATTGAACAATATAAAAGAGGCGAAATATCCTATAAAACAGTACCCTCGCCGTCTTTCAAAAGCGTATGTAAATACTATGAACAATTTAGAGCATCTTGTTCAACTAAAAAAACAAAATCTTGTTCAGAACCACTCAAAGCAGAAATAAAACTCTATGCAAAATAAAAGCAACAATCCCGAGAGAAACATCTGCTGCGAGTGGTTTCCATGCATTTTCAGGGTCTACGATTGCAAGATATGCAAATATAGCATAGAGAACTGCGTGCACTGGACGAAGGTCGTTCCACCATATTTTATCCCCAAAGACTTCGCCTCCAGTTTTTCTTAAATTGAATATATAAATAATTGAAAAACCTATAGAAATTGCTGCTGCAACAACTGCCATATAAGCCAACCATTCTTGTTTATACTTTGCTAACCAAACAAAAGACAGTCTCACTGGAATACACGCAAATATAAATAACAACATACTTTTCTGGACGTCAGACATATACAATTACATTAGAAAATTTATTTGAATTTTAAATGAAATATAGAATTCTCTATTTCTTGTTTGAAATTCATTGCCTTCGGAATCTCTAAACGAGACGACAATCTGCTCTATAGCAGCAACATCATTGACGGATTGACTTATATATGGATAAAAGAATTTTGTATCTCCTCTCCCGACATCCAAGGGAATTCTCAGGTCAATATTTTCCTTGGTCTCCTCTTGATATTTGAACATTATACCAGCATCAATATAAGGAGTATTCTTCAAAATACAAGAATCACCAGTCAATTTATCCTCTACTTTATATATATTTCTTTGAAATCCCATCACATTGAATAGAGAATTTTTAACAGTAAAGTCAATTTTACAGGGTGTGTTTGATGAAAATACAAATTGCCCAGTAGGTTTGATAAAATCTAAGGATACATCATCAGGTAAAAGAGACTGTAAAGCAGTTAGCAACCTACCTTGTGAATAATTCCCGGGTTTTATTTTTATCTCCTGCTGATCCACCATCAATGTATTTTTAGTTTCCGATACATTGTAGTCTGTATTATCTACAAAAACAGACAATAACTGTATATGGCTTATCCCATCCAAATTTGTTTTATACGTAAAATTTCCCTTTGAATATTCAAAATTTTTTGATTCTAGATTATATATTATCTCCTTTTGTCTCGGTCTTGGGGGCTGTTGAGGTTGTTGCTGAGGTTGTTGAGGAGGTTGTTGAGGTTGTTGAGGTTGTTGCTGAGGTAAAGTAGTTGATTTATCCACTTGAGATATTAGAAAAATAACAGCCTCTGATATAATAATATTATTAATTTTTAGAACTGCGTCGGAAACACCCAGATGCTTTACCTTTTCAGTCTCTTTTTCCACCACTCCTTGTATAACCTGCCCTAGAATGCTCAAGAAATCTTCGTTTTCATTTATATCCACGCCTATGGTTTTCATTATTCTTTTAGAAACCAAAGTTTTTAACAATGTACCGTTTTTTTCACCATATAAAGTTTTCTTTATATTTTCAGTCATTTCTAATATCGTATTTATATTTTAAAGTTATCTCCAGGCTGGTTTTAAATTTTTCACAGCAAAAGAAGATCTGATTGATACTGGGCTCGAACAGTTCCACCTTTTCATTATAAAACCCTTTAGATTATAGTAAAACTACAATCTAAAGAAATAAAACAGTATATTATTATAATACATGACAGATGGTAAAGAAAAAGAATATCTCAGTGCTGGAGAGGCTTCAGCATTTACAGGGATTGGAATCCAGACCATTAGAAAAATGGCTGATACACAGGAAATTACATGCTATAAAACACCTTCAGGACACAGAAAGTTTAGTCGAGCAAGTCTTCAGCATCTGTGTGGAAAAAATACAGTTGATGGAAACAAACCCAGAATCAATTTTTTATATACTCGAGTCTCCTCTAAAAAGCAATTGGACGACCTTTCTAGACAAGTTGAATACGTCAAGCGATCCGAATATACTGACTATACTCTTATTCAAGACGTTGGTTCAGGAATTAACTTCAAACGAAAAGGAATACAAACCATTCTGGACCACTGCATACGAGGAACTATCGGAGAAGTTGTGGTCGCCCACAGAGACCGGCTTAGCAGATTTGGCTATGACCTCATCGAAAGCATTGTCGACAAGGCAGGTGGAAAAATTACATTGCTTGACGTCCCAGAAAATAAATCTTCGGAACAGGAACTTGCAGATGACCTCTTATCCATTGTCCATATCTTTAGTTGCAGACAAATGGGAAGAAGAAATTACAGAAAACCCAGTAAAGTTCAAGACACTTGCTGTGAAAGTGCAGATGTCAAAACAACAGAAGCAAATATATAAGGAGCAGTACGGTTGTTTTAGATACGTGCATAATCAAACTCTTGATCGAGTTAAAAAACACGGAGAAGAGCCTAACTTTCAAGACCTTAGGAATTTGCTGGTGACCAAAGATACTAAAATGCATAGCAATACTTACAAGTATCACATGCTTTGCATACAAACTGCTAAAAGAAAAGAAAAGGCGATTGCCTTCAAAATTCAAGAAGAGGAAAAGGAGTTCAAGAAGAGAATATCAAAAGACAAACAGTTATCAAATGAAGAAAAGAAAATACTAAAGAACTCTTTTAAAACCCCAGTATCTTATGCTGTGGATGCTAGTGCTGTATTTTTAAATTATACCACTGAAATAACAACTTGGATACAGGATATGCTCCTAAGAAAAACAAACCAGGAAGTCCTTGTAGAGGAAGAAGAAGCACTTCTTGAAAAGGCATTAAAACCAATTCCATCAAGGAAAAATCCATATGTAAGCAACTGGGAAAGAGAATTCCATAAAGACCTGCGTTCAAATGCAGTTAAGAAGGTATGCGAGTCTTACAAAACGGCGATAGCAAACTTTAAAGCAGGGAATATCAAGTCTTTTGATATAAAGTACATGTCATCCAAAGAACCCAGAAAATGCATTGAACTTGCTTCAGGCCAGCTTAGTATTAAAAATAAAAACATTCATATTCCCTTATTCAAAGGATGTCCAACGTTGAAAGTAAGCAAAAAAATGGCAAAGAAACTAAATGGTATCCAGATAAAAAACAATTGTGATTTTGTCTGCCAGAAAAACAGTTATTGGATTCTGATACCCGTAAAAATCAAATTATCAAAGTTGGATATCGAAAAACCAAGATACTGTGGTGTCGATCCCGGTATAGTAAAGATAGCAACGACATTTGGAAACTATGGAATAACTGAATACACCCATAACAGAGAGTTATTGCAAAGGTACAATCTAAAATTAACCTTTCTCAAAACAAAAAGAACCTTGGGGAGAGTCCGTAAAAAACAACTCAACAAGATTGAAAAAAAGAAAATAGATTATACTAATCAACTTCATTGGAAACTGATAAAGTCGTTGTTAGACGAGAACGACGTTGTTTTCTTTGGGGATATCAAGAGCCACGATATCGTCAAAGATGGAAACAATTCATCCCTTAACCAGGAATTCAATGATTTGAAATTCTATAGATTGAAACAACGTTTAATATATAAGTCTAAAACCAGAGGCAAGAAGGTCATTCTTGTAAATGAAAAATACACTTCTATGACTTGCTCTATATGTGGAAACCTCAAGACAATGACTGATAGAATTTACAATTGCAAAGGATGTAAAACCACTGTCGATAGGGACATTAACGCCGCAAAAAATATATTAATGAGAGGTATTCTGTGTATGTAAATAGACAAGATACAACCGTCTTCGTTCATTGGCGGTTACGGAACCGGATAATCCATCAGCCAGATGGCAACGACACGTTGCATATAAGATATTAATAGTATCTAATAGAGATTATCAGGGTTTTTTGAACGGAACAATTCATCCCTTAACCAGGAATTCAATGATTTGAAATTCTATAGATTGAAACAACGTTTAATATATAAGTCTAAAACCAGAGGCAAGAAGGTCATTCTTGTAAATGAAAAATACACTTCTATGACTTGCTCTATATGTGGAAACCTCAAGACAATGACTGATAGAATTTACAATTGCAAAGGATGTAAAACCACTGTCGATAGGGACATTAACGCCGCAAAAAATATATTAATGAGAGGTATTCTGTGTATGTAAATAGACAAGATACAACCGTCTTCGTTCATTGGCGGTTACGGAACCGGATAATCCATCAGCCAGATGGCAACGACACGTTGCATATAAGATATTAATAGTATCTAATAGAGATTATCAGGGTTTTTTGAACGGATTGTTTTTACCGAATTTTAGTAAATTTTTAAAAATTTTTTTATATGGGTTAATTAGAAATGTCTTTATTAAAGCTGGCCAATACAAATTATTGCGTAGATGTATCTGGAGGGGACACTAACAAACCGCTTCAGTTGTGGGTATGTGATGAAAATAACGCCAACCAACAATTTAACATTGATATTTACAAAAATCAAATTATACATAAAGGCTCTAAAAAGTGCATTACAAGAGATGGAGGCTCGGTCAAATTAAAAGATTGTGACGATTCCCCTGATAATCAATGGGTAAGGTCTGGTGCGAATTACAAGTCAAAGAATTCAAATAATTGTATTAAAAGCATGTCATTTGATAATCACACAAATGGAACTCTAATATCTACGGAAAGTTGCAATCATCATGGGTATCAAAAATTTGAAGCCCTAGAATCATTACCCCCGTACATGGAGGACTGCTCTACTACAGGAGGGAATTCGGAACAAGCATGTAAAGATGCGGTAAATTGTGCAAATAAAAAAACAAATCACAATATAAGAGTAAAAACCCATAACCAAGTTATAAATGACAAATATTCTTCTCTTTTGTCTAAACATAACAGCAGGTTGTCTGATTGGAGGAACAAGACGGGGGAGTTTCGGTCATTCAAAGACAAAGAGACAGAATTAAGAGACGAGAGAGAATGGTGGGCAAAAGGTTGCGTAGATGGGAATTTTGGATGTGGTTTTGGAGGTCCTACCAATGATGCGTCATGTAAAGCAGCAAACGGAAACGGGTGGATTTTCGCTGGCTGTAGCCAGAGCGACTGTGGTTTATATAGACGTGGAAGCTGTAGAAGAGAAGAAGATCGAATAAAAAGCGATTTGCTTGCCATGGGATATGGTGAAAAAAAACCAATAGCCCCTGTAAAACCAATTGACGTACAAGGGTTTGATGATACTACCAATATACAATGCTGTAACAATACTATCAAATTAGGAGATAACAGCACGGCTAAAGATATAAATCAATTATGCAATCAAAGCTTAATACAGACTGAAGTAAAAAAGGAAGAAGTCGAAAAGGAAGAAGTCAAAAAGGAAGAAGTCAAAAAGGAAGAAGTCAAAAAGGAAGAAGTCAAAAAGGAAGAAGTCAAAAAGGACGACGATGATGAGGACAGTTACGATTTTACTCTGATAATTATTTTAGCAATTTTACTACTTTTATTGTTTTCATCCAGTGGTTTTGTACTGTTATTATAGGTTTTCAAAAATCGTTTTTTGAATCTGGATATGAATTTTTTTAAATCCAGAATCAAATTAAAATACAAGTAATAAACTAATGCAGCTATAGACAATCAATTTTGAAGTTATCTCCAGGGTGGTCTTGCATTTTTCCCAGCAAAAGAAGATCTGATTAATACTGGTCTTGCATTTTTCCCAGCAAAAGAAGATCTGATTAATACTGGTCTTGCATTTGCCTGTATGGTACTTAAAGAAGTATTTTTACTGGTTGGTGCTTTAGTTGCTACTTTGCTTACTGGTTTGATTGCTGTTTTGGTTGCTACTTTGGCTGGGATCTGTGTCGTTGCTTTTGCTACCTGGACTGGGACCTGTGTTTTTGCCTTTACTACCTGGACTGGGACCTGTGTTTTTGCCTTTGCTACCTGGACTGGGACCTGTGTTTTTGCCTTTACTACCTGGACTGGGACCTGTGTTTTTGCCTTTGCTACCTGGACTGGGACCTGTGTTTTTGCCTTTACTACCTGGACTGGGACCTGTGTTTTTGCCTTTGCTACCTGGACTGGGACCTGTGTTTTTGCCTTTACTACCTGGACCGGGACCTGTGTTTTTGCCTTTACTACCTGGACTGGGACCTGTGTTTTTGCCTTTACTGGGATCTGTACCGGGTCGTTTGATAAACCAAGTTTATTCATTGTGTCATTAAGAATTTTTATTTTTTTATCCGAGTCTTTATCCAAATCTTTACCCGACTGAGAGAGATTCTTGACAGAGGCTCTTTTCGGTACAAGTTTAGCCATTATATCACCGAGTTTCCCGACCTCTTTATAAAGGTCTTTACCTGCTACTTTTTCCAATTCCATAGGTTTCTTTACTGAAAGTCTTGCCTCCTTGAATGGAGATACCTCGACCATCTTTGCTCCAACGGATTTAGGCAAGGAAACTTTCTTGGCTGAGGCTCTTTTTGGAACAAGTTTAGCCATTATATCACCGAGTTTCCCGACCTCTTTATAAAGGTCTTTAACTGATACTTTTTCCAATTCCATAGGTTTCTTTACTGAAAGTCTTGCCTCCTTGAATGGAGATACCTCGACCATCTTTGCTCCAACGGATTTAGGCAAGGAAACTTTCTTGGCTGATGCTCTTTTTGGAACAAGTTTAGCCATTATATCACCGAGTTTCCCGACCTCTTTATAAAGGTCTTTACCTGATACTTTTTCCAATTCCATAGGTTTCTTTACTGAAAGTCTTGCCTCCTTGAATGGAGATACCTCGACCATCTTTGCTCCAACGGATTTAGGCAAGGAAACTTTCTTGGCTGATGCTCTTTTTGACTTTGGAGACTCTGATGGCTTTTTTGACATCTGCGTTTCTACATCAACCTGTTTTTTTGATGGCTTTTTTGACATCTGCGTTTCTACATCAACCTGTTTTTTTGATGGCTTTTTTGACATCTGCGTTTCTACATCAACC
>Ga0306896_1000249_pt1 | contig 11749 bp, 9 predicted proteins | sample AntRauMFilla1562_FD_190412 | JGI IMG/M metagenome (GOLD analysis project Ga0306896, IMG submission 190412) | Saline lake microbial communities from Rauer Islands, Antarctica - Metagenome Filla 1 #562 (v2) (version 2) | ecosystem: Environmental > Aquatic > Non-marine Saline and Alkaline > Saline ... | reverse complement strand
GATAAATTCGATTGGTACGGGTGACCATTCGATGATGTCGATCTTCTCGCCACCAAGCTCGCTCATGACGGTCGATACGCGCACACCACGCTGACCAACTAGTGATCCAACGGGGTCGATGTGGGTGTCTGTCGCGTGTACAGCGATCTTGGTGCGGGCGCCAGCTTCGCGGGCGACCGACTTGATCACCACGGCGCCTGATTGCACCTCTGGTGCCTCGATCGCAAATAGCTCGACCAAGAAATCACCGTGCGCGCGCGATAGCTTGAGGAAGATTCCGCGCGGCGTTTCTTCAACCGCAAGTAAAATAGCGCGGATTCGATCACCTGATTTGAATCGTTCGCCAGGGATTTGCTCGTCGTACGGCATGATCGCGGTCACTCGCCCCAGGTCGACGTACAGTGTGCCGCGCTCGAAGCGCTGCACTTCGCCGACTACAATGTCGCCCGCCTTTTGACCAAATTCTGCCAGGGCTGATTCCTTTTCGGCTTCGCGGATCTTTTGCATGATCACTTGCTTGGCAGTCTGGGCTGCGATGCGCCCAAAATCATCTTTTGGTTCAAGGGGGAAAATCAGCTCAGCGCCAGGTTCGACACCGCTTTTGATCATCTTGGCGGTGTCGATCATGATGTGCTTTTCTTCGTCGAAACGCACTTTGCCGTCGGGGCCTGCCACGTCTTCTGCTTCTTCTACCTCGATCACGTTGCCTTCTTCATCTAGCTCAAGTGGTGGCTTGAGCATGCTGTCGTCAACGACGATCTTGATCTGATTAAAATTAGTTGTGCCGGTATCTAGGTCAAAGGCACAGGTGATCAGCTGCCCGCGCTTTCCAAATTCTTTACGGTATGCGGTTGCGAGCGCTTCTTCGATCGCGGCCATCATTTTCTCGCGCGAGATTCCGCGCTCATCTTCCATTTCGCCTAAGACGGCGTTGATTACTTTCAGGTCAAACATATATTTATATAGATATTACGCACAGCGGAGCCGTGATAGCTCGGCTGTACAAGTATTAAGTTGTGGTTGTTCTGCAATCAAAGACTGCCCGGCCAATCAGCCGAGCAGTCAGTAACAGATAATATAAGTGTAGCAAGTGTGGATAGATTGTCAAAGTGGGTAGGTTGACTTATATAGATTACTGTGTAATTATTTGAGGTAGATGACCGACGCAATAACGCTAACGGTCGCAGTTTTGGAGGTAGAACGTCATGTTTAAAGCAGTAATTCTTGCAGTACTTATTTTGGTGGGAGTTTATGTCAATCATTCAAATCAACAGCTCAGGCTTGCAATAGAAAAGCTACAAGTTGAACTCATCTTCGAGGGAGACACATTATCTCCCTACGAATGTTCATTGCTTGAGCTTCCAGATGATTGTGGTGAGCAAATTCGCCCACCCGCTGGACGACAGCTCACCGATACTGATCGTGCAGTGATTGCTGCATTCGAAGGTATCGACATATAAAACCCGCAGCGGCGATCTTGATTGATCGCCGCTTTTTCTTTGGTTGATTGGGTATGAGTGGCATTTGGTAGATTGCTTGGTGATATAATGAATGCATATGAACCGGAGGGAACGTTCTTTATTGTATGCGAATTAAAGATGATCAGCTTAAGCGATTTATCCTCGATGCAGGATTAGTTACCAAAGCGGCAATTGCCGAAGCTGAAGCCGTGGCGACCGAAGAAAACCGCACACTGGCACAAGCACTAGTGGCGCACGGATCCCTCAGTGAAGACGACTTGCGGCGGGTGGAGGCCTATGTGCTAGGGATTCCGTTTGTGTCGCTCAAAGACATGAAGATCGAATTTGATGTGCTCACCATGATCCCCGAGCCGGTGGCGCGGACGCACAATATTATTGCGTACAAGAAATCAGACGACACCCTCGAGGTCGCCATGCTCGACACGGCCGACTTGCCAGCGATTGACTTTGTAAAGAAAAAGGTGCGCCTGAAGATTCAGCCGCGCCTGACCGACACCGAGTCGATGCGCATCGCCCTGCGCCAATACCAGAAAACCCTCAAAGATGAATTTGGGGATTTGATCATGAAAGATGCCTCAGAGCTGAAGGTTCTGGCTGAGGAAAACGGCGAAGAAGTCAGCGCCCAAGACCTCAAGAAAGCGGCCGAGGATCTGCCTGTGATCCGCATCGTCGACACACTACTGCGACACGCGATCATCCAAGGTGCGTCTGATATTCATATTGAACCGATGGAAGAAGAGGTGTTGGTGCGGTATCGCACCGACGGGATTTTGCACGACGCGATGAAGCTGCCTTCAATCGCAGCGGGCAGTATTGTGGCGCGCCTTAAGGTGTTATCGAACCTCAAGCTCGACCAAAAACGCTTGCCCCAAGACGGTCGATTCAAAATGGAAATGGATGGGCAGAAGGTGGCGTTTCGAGTATCGATGTTGCCGGTATTCTACGGTGAAAAGGTGGTGATGCGTTTGCTGCGCGAGAACCGCAGTGGGTTTAGCTTAGAAGGAATCGGCTTTCACGGCAGCACACTTGAGCGCGTGCATCGTGCCACTCGCGCTACCACGGGGATTATTTTGGTGACTGGGCCAACTGGATCGGGGAAGTCGACCTCGCTGTACACGGTGCTCGATATCCTTAACACACCCGAGGTCAATATCTCAACCATCGAAGATCCGATCGAGTACCAGATGCCGCGGGTCAACCAATCGCAGGTCAAGCCAGACATCGGCTTTACCTTTGCCGCGGGCTTGCGATCGCTGATGCGTCAGGATCCTGATGTGATCATGGTGGGAGAAATCCGCGATGAGGAAACCGCCTCGCTGGCGATCAACGCTGCCTTGACTGGGCACCTCGTACTGGCCACCATTCACACCAACTCAGCCTCGGGCACGATCGCGCGGTTGGTCGACATGGGCGCCGAGACGTTTTTGCTGGTGTCGACCTTGCGGGTAGCAATTGGGCAGCGATTGGTGCGCAAGCTCGACGACGACCGCGAGCAGCACACCCTCACCACCGCTGAGCAAGATGAGCTGGCCAAGAAAATCAACATGGATTTTGTGCTGAAAAACCTCAAGGAAGAAGGCGTGGTCGACGCCAAAGCCACTTGGAGTACGATTCCATTTTATCGGCCAAAAGTTGGCGGTGGTGCCGAAGACGGCTACAAAGGTCGGATGGGAATCCATGAAGTACTCGAGATCTCACCGACCCTCAAAGACATGGTTATGGCGGGCAAGACTGGTGACGAGATCCAAGCCCAGGCTCGCACTGAGGGGATGCTCACGATGCTCGAAGACGGTATATTTAAAGCCGCCCAAGGCTTGACCAGTATTGAGGAAGTGCTGCGAGTAATCAACGAATAATTCACCATGGCAAAATTCACCTACACAGGCACCAATAGCGCAGGCGATACAGTCACCAGCACCGTCGAGGCGGCCGACCGCTTTGCGGTGTATGCCATCGCCCGGACCGAAGGTCACAACATTAGCGCAGTCAAAGAAGTCGGTGCGTTCTCGCCCAGTGAGTTTTTTAATCTCGACAAGATCAACGCCAAAATGAGCCGCGTGAAAGGCGACGAGCTGATCATGGTCACTCGCAACCTAGGATCGATGATCACCGCTGGGCTGACGGTCTCGCGTGCCTTGTCGGTGATCGAGCGCCAGACCAAAAACCCCAAGCTCAAGCAGGTGGTAGTATCGATGGTCGCGCGGATCAACAAAGGTGATTCGTTTAATGAAACTTTGCGACAATTTCCAGAAGTATTTAACGACTTATACGTGGCGATGGTACGAGCCGGGGAAGAGAGTGGAAACCTCGCCCAGTCACTCCAAACCCTCGCCATCCAAATGGATCGCACCAATACGCTGAAGAAAAAGATCAAAGGCGCGATGATTTATCCATCGATCGTGATCACGGTGATGTTTGTGATTGCGATTTTGATGATGATTTACGTGATGCCACAGATCACCAGTGTATTTAAGGGAATGGACGCCGAGCTGCCTGGCACCACGCAGTTTCTCATCTCGGCCAGTGACTTCATGGTGAATTACACCCTGCAGGCGCTGGGTGGCATGTTTGCGTTTATCTTTGGATTTATTTATTTACTCAAGACCAAGTGGGGAAAGATCGGTACATCGTGGTTGGTCACACACTTGCCAGTGATTGGTGTGATGGCCAAAGAAACTAATGCCGCCAGGACAGCGCGTACATTATCGTCACTGCTTAACTCTGGCGTCGACGTGCTGCAATCAATCGAGATCACGCAGGAAGTAGTGCAAAACGTATTTTACAAAAAGATTCTCAAGGAGGCTGCCAGGCGAGTCGAGAAGGGAACCGCTTTGTCGGAGGTTTTCATCGAGCGCAACGATTTGTACCCAATTTTGGTCGGCGAGATGATTTTGGTGGGAGAAGAAACCGGGCAGATTGCTGGCATGCTCGGCGAGCTGGCTGAGTTTTATGAAACTGAGGTAGAGCGCAAAACCAAAGACCTTTCAACTATCATTGAGCCGATCTTGATGGTGGTGATTGGAACTGGGGTCGGGTTCTTTGCCTTGGCACTTATCGCGCCGATTTATTCGATTGGCGACAGTATCTAGTCATGCAACATTCTCACCGATCAGCCCAAGCAGGATTTACGTTTGTAGAGTTGATTTTTGTGTCGGTGATCTCGGTGATGGTGTTTGGGGCGCTGTTTACGACCTTGCAATACACATTGCAATTGGTGGCGCAAAGTCGCTCGCAACTGAGTGCGTTGTCACTCGCCAATGAGCGGATGGAGTTTTTCCGTTCGCTGCCGTACAACGAAGTGGGAACACTGACAGGAATCGTCCGCGGCCCAGTTGCCAACAACCAAGTGCTGACATTGAACGGGATTGAGTTTACTGAGCGTATCGTGATTGACTACGTCGATGGTCCTGGTGATGGAATTGGTGGGGCAGACACCAACGGTATTTTACAAGACTATAAGCTCATTAAACTAGAATATACCTGGCTGCTCAATGGTCAGCCGTACTCCAAAGCTTTGGTATCAAACATTATGCCGCGCTCGGTCGAGACTGGTGTGGGTGGTGGGTCGATCCGCATAAACGTATACGATCAAGATTTCCAGCCGCTACCAGGTGCGCGAGTGCAGATTAGTAATGCCAGCTCGACGGCACCTTTATATGAATTGCGGTTGAGTGATGTAAATGGGCAAGTCTTGGTCTCAGGTGTACCAGTCGATAGTAATTACCAGATCACAGTCGGAGGCCCGATTGCGGGTACTGCGTATTCAACCTCGTCGACTAATATCGCAGATGCGACGCTGCCCAACCCGAGTAACCCAGCGTTTTTCGTGAGTGAAGGCGGAATCGCTAGTCAGACATTTATCATCGATGAGCTCACCGACGTGACGATTAATTCTTACTCTGTGATTAGTGAAGATTCGCTGCTTGCAACGTTTGCTGACGCAACTGCAGTCGCGTCGAGTACCGATACAACTGTAGCATCGGGTGAGTTAGTTTTGGCAAACACCTCTGGCGTCTACGCACCCACTGGGATCACGTACCTGAGTCCGATCACTCCAAGCTCATTATCTACCTGGGAGACTATCCGAATAGCAGCTGATCTAGATGTCGGTACTGATTATTTTGTGCGCTTGTACACGGGCGACGCTGTAACTGGCTACACACTGATTCCCGATAGCGAGCTGGCAGGTAACAATCTTGGTTTTACCGATTCATTAATAGATATCAGCGAACTTGACCCAATTGGGTACTCAGCGATTACAGTTGGAATCACCCTCATAACCTCAAACACCAACGTAACACCCGAGGTGGATGAACTCGAAGTGTTCTGGCGTGCAGGTGTGACGCCGAGGGTTGGTCAGTCGCTGACGGTGCGCGGTGACAAGATCCTAGGTACCGACACGTCAGGCGTACCGATTTTTAAGAACGAAACTACTGTGACCACAAATGCATCAGGAGCAGCGCAGTTGCCTGATCAGGAATTTGATCGCTACACAATTACCCAACCAGGTGTGCTCGATGTCGCTACTGCATGCGGTGGGACCTCATTTGTCCATCGGGCAGGTGAACCAAGTGTGATCGATATTGTATATGTTGCAGGTGCTGCCGAGACCTTACGTGTAATGGTGACAGATTCACTTGGGCGATCGATTCCAGGTGCGTCAGTGCAGCTTACCCGGGCGGGCTATAATGTGACCCAAACCACGAATACCTGCGGCCAGACGTTTTTCACTGGTGGAGTCACAGCTGAACCTGACTATAGTTTGACGGTCTCGGTAGCGGGCTATACTACCCAGGTTGTATCTCCGTTTGACATAACTGGCGACGCCATGCTTGAACTTATACTTTTGCCATGATGACATATCGCTCACAATCTGGAATGACACTACTCGAATTACTAATCGCGATTGGGATTTATACGGTATTGATGTTTGCGATCACCAGCAGTATCACGACCTTTTATCAATACAACGCTTACGCGCTGGAGCAATCAAACGAAGTTAACAATGCGCGCCGCGGAGTTACGCAGTGGAATCGCGACGTGAAAGAAATGATCACTGGCGAAGACGGCAACTGGCCGTTGTCCGTGATGAACGAGCATCGAATGGGCTACTACAGTGACACCGACCAAGACGACAGTGTGGAATACGTCGAGTATATTTTGTCCTCAACCACACTGCGTAAATTTACCTACAACCCAATCGGGTTCCCAGCGACCTATAATAAATCTTCTCCCGACACAGTCGAAATTTTGTCTGAGTACGTGCAGAACATCAACCAAGCCACCTCGACCTTCTTCTATTTTGACAATGCAGGCAACCAGCTGGCATCAACCTCGCCGATTATTAGCGCGCGGTACATCCAGATGCAATTGATCGTAAATATTGACCCAGTGCGCAACCCAGGCGAGTTTATGCTCAGGTCGAGCTTGGCACCACGCAACCTGAAGGATAATCTATAATCAGTCATGCACACAAAACTCACACACAAAGTAAACCAAGCTGGGCAACTACTGGTTTTGGTGCTGGTGTTTGCGTCTATCTTTTTGATTATTGTTACTTCATTTATTAGCTCGATCGTCAGTCAGGCGCAAGTGATTGAGTTTCGGTTTCAGCAACAGCAAGCCAGCGACATTGCCGAGGCTGGGCTGAATTATTACAAGTGGTATTTGGCTCACAATCAGGGCGACCTGACCGGTGGCGGAGTATACGAGTATTCCGACCCAGAAACTGGCCGCATCGGTGAGTACGAGCTCACCGTCACGGGCGATGCGTTTTGTGGCCAGGTGTCAGCGATCGAGGTGACCTCAGTCGGGCGAACCGATGCCAACCCCGATGCAGTAGCAATCATCAGCGCCACCTACAGGCAGCCAACGGTAGCCGAATACTCATTTATCAATAACGAAGGAGTAAGATTTGGTGCCGACCGCATTATTACTGGACCAGTGCATGGTAATAGTTGGGTACACATAGACGGAGCTCACAACTCGTTTGTTGGTAGTCAGAATGCAACTTATTCTGGTAGTGATTCTGAATATTTCGGGAATGGTGCCGTATTTTCATCTAATCCACCAGAGCTGGTCAACGCCAACCCGTCGTTGTTCGTCTATCCGATCGATCAGATTGCATTCTCAGGTTTAGCGACTGATTTAGATGGGCTGCGCAACGGCGCAATTGCGGAGGGTATTCATTATGGTCCAAGTAATTGGAGTGGCTACAAAGTAGTATTTAATGGCAACAGTACGGTTGATATATATCAGGTACAAACGAATATTACTTATTGGGCTTTTTCTGAGCGAGAGAATTGGCATGCAAATGAGTTTAACGTGATAACTAGCCAAAACCGAATTGCTAATAATCGAGCAATTAATCCAGATTGCCCTGTACTATTTTTTGAAGACAAGGTCTGGATTGAAGGGGTTGTGAATCAAAAAGTCGCCATTGCCGCTGGCCTAAATGCCGTCAATGCGCAGAATAATATTGTGGTTGACGGTAATATAACCTACGTTGCAGGCACCGAAGCTGGTTTGGTCGCAATTGCAGAAGATGACATCGACATTGGTCTTGACGTGCCAAATAACATGACGGTCAATGGAATTTATATCGCGCAAGATGGACGATTTGGGCGTAACAATTATTGTACATCATGTTCAGAGTGGACTCCCTCAGGTTCAAGTTGGGTGTTTAGGAATGTTGGCTTGCCAAATGCTCTTGATCAATATGTTATCCGCAACAGCCTAACTAGACTGGGATCTGTAGTCTCAAACCAGCGCGGTGGAACAGCTTGGTCAGCACCAGGAATGCCTACATCATCCGGATTTTTAACCCGTGATACATCATTCGATCGCAACCAGGTTGATAATCCACCTCCACTTACTCCAATCACCAATCAAATATACGAGCTACAAGACTGGCGTTCTGAAGGATGATTCGTGACCAATGTCACGAATCATCCGATCTTTTGCGTGAGCAAAAGTGGCCGTTATGAGCAAAGCGAATAGGTCAAGGAGGACCCAGCACATGTAGACCATAGTGTTTTATTTATTGTGCTACAATTTTCCATATGAAAAAAACTATTCCGTTGATCGTTGGAAACTGGAAATGTAACCCAGGTACTAGTGTAGAAGCTGAAGCTTTAGCTGCAGCGGTAGCCAAAGCACACAAAAAAAGCGAAGCGCCATATGTCGTAATCGCTCCGACCGATTTGCACTTGATGGCGGTTGGTAAAAAAGTGGCTCGTAGTACGGTGATGCTAGCGGCACAAAATGTATCAGCGTACGCTGGTGGAGCGCATACGGGCGAGCAGTCCGTTGTGCAAATAAAAGACGCTGGTGCCGAGCTGATAATTGTCGGCCATTCAGAGCGCCGCGCTGCAGGTGAAACAGATGCTCAGGTACTAGCTAAAGCTCAAGCGATTCTAGCAGCCAAGCTAACACCCATCATTTGCATCGGAGAGCAAAAGCGTGACCGCAACGGACACTTCTTCAAAGAGATCGAGCAGCAAATCAAAAGCTTCGCCAAGGTACTCGCGCCAGCGCAGCTCAAGAAAGTCGTGATCGCCTACGAGCCAATCTGGGCGATCGGTACAGGAGCCACCGCCACCGCCGAGGATGTGAGGGAAATGCAGCTCTTTATCGAAAAGGTGCTCACCAAGCTGCATGACAGGCCAACCGCCCAAGCGGTGCGATTGCTCTACGGCGGAAGTGTCAAACCTGGCAATGCAGCGCAGCTGCACACCGTCGGGCAAATGGGAGGATTCTTGGTTGGTGGCGCGAGCCTCAAGGCAGCTGATTTTATCGCTATCACTAAAGCCGTAATCTAAATATATATGCGACCAATCACCCAAGCTCCAGTCCTTAAGGGAAAATACGTGATCTTGCGCTCATCGCTCAACTTGCCAGTGCAAGACGGCGTGGTGACCAATGAATACCGACTGATCAAAGCCCTGCCAACCCTGCGCTACCTGCACGAGGCCGGCGCCAAGATCATTTTGATCGGGCACATTGGCCGCCAGCCAGAGGAAACCCTCAAGCCAGTATATGTAGCCCTTGAGAAACACTTGCCAGCGCACTGGGGTGGAGTCATCGGCAGTGCCGAGTGCATGGAGCGCCGCGAGCTGATGGCTGATGGTGATATTCTAATGCTAGAAAACACCCGCCAAGATCCACGTGATGCCGCTAATGACCTCGCGTACGCGCAAGAGATTGCTGCGCTGGGTGAAATCTTTGTAAACGACGCATTTGACGCTGCTCACCGAGATCAAGCCTCGGTGACTGGAGTGGTGCGTTTGCTCCCGAGCTACGCAGGCCTCACGCTGCTGCAAGAAATCCAAAAGCTATCAGCGGTCATGAAGCCCAAGTCGCCGTCACTATTTATTATCGGTGGAGCCAAGTTCGACACCAAGATGCCGTTGGTTGAAAAGTATCTTGAGCTGTACAATCATATATTTATCGGCGGCGCACTCGTTAACGACGTACTTAAGGCCAAGGGATACGAGGTCGGGACTTCGTTGTTGTCTGACACGTCGCTTGCGGGCGCAGCGTTCCTGACTCATCCAAAGCTGTTGCTACCAGTCGATCTAGTAGTCGATGGCGGTGCCGCTGGCAAGCGCACGTGTGACCTCGATCAGGTACAGCCTGATGAAGCGATCCTCGACGCCGGCCCCAAGACAGTGGTGATGCTGCGTGAATATATCAACAACGCCGCAACGATTCTGTGGAATGGTCCATTTGGAAATTACGAAGGTGGCTACACCGAAGCCACCGAAGCGGTAGCTAAGCTGATCGCTGCAGCCGACGCACAATCAGTAGTTGGCGGCGGCGACACGGTCGCCGCGATCGAGAGGCTCGGTCTCAACGACCAGTTCACCCACGTATCAATCGGCGGCGGCGCGACTCTGGAGTTTTTAGAAAAGGGGACTCTGCCAGTGATTGAGGCTTTAGGCTAACGCTTCTTTAATCGCAGCGCACTGTGCTTCCAGCTCGTCTTGATCCGCAGGCGCGGTCTGCATGATCACATCGGTCAAAGCGGTGACTCCTGCTGCTAGTGGATATAACTTGATGTGGGTATGTGGCACTTCAAAGCCTTCGACCACCACGCACGTGCGCGAAGTTTCAAATACAATATCGAGCGCCTTGGCTACTTGCTTGGCGACATTCAAAATATGAGTGTACGTGTCGGCTGGCAGATCAAATATATAATCAACCGGCTCGCGCGGGATCACTAGCACTTGGCCAGCGGTCGAAGGGAAGACGTCCATAAGCACCACACACACCTCATCCTCGTACACAAAGTGTCCGGGGATTTCGCAATCGATAATTTTTGAAAAGATAGTTTTGTCGGACATATGCTAGAAATGGTACCATAGCCTTATATGTCTCTCTACCGCTGGCCGACTGATACGCCTAATCCGCTACTTGAAATAGAGGGAATCTCACCGCTGCAAGCCGAGCTGCTCAACAACCGCGGAGTGCTAGCGAGCGAAGTAGCGGCTTTTATGGCGCCTGACTACGAACAGCATCTGCATGATCCGATGTTGCTGCACGATATTGAAGCGGCGTGCACGCGGATCGAGCACGCGATCGATAGCAAGCAGCACATCGCAGTATTTGCCGACTACGATTGCGACGGTATCCCTGGTGCGGTGGTCGCGCACGATTTTTTTACTGCGGCCAAGCACGACAACCTCACGATCTACATTCCCCATCGCCACTATGAAGGGTTTGGATTGAGTGTCAGTGCGGTTGAGAAACTGTCCGAGCAAAAAGTCGATCTAATCATCACGATTGATTGCGGGGTGACCGACGTAGCGGCTGTTGCCCGCGCAAGCGAGCTGGGGATCGATGTGATCATCACCGATCACCATGAGCCAGCAGCCGAGCTACCCAAAGCACTCGCGATTGTAAATCCCAAGTTGGGCGACTATCCGTTTAAGGATCTATGTGGAGCGGCGGTGATGTTTAAGCTCACGCAAGCACTACTCTCGCGGCAAGATTATGGATTGGTGCCGGGGTATGAGAAGTGGTGGCTCGATATGGTGGGGATCGCAACTGTGGCCGACATGGTGCCCTTGCGCGGAGAGAACCGAGTGCTAGCGCAGTACGGTTTACAGGTGCTACGCAAATCGCGCCGCCCAGGCTTGCAGCAACTCTTGCAAAAAGCCAAGGTCAACCAAGCTACGATGACCGAAGAAGATATTGGCTTTGCTATCGGGCCACGGGTCAACGCCGCCTCGCGCATGGATACACCCGAAGATGCGTTTTATCTGATG
>Ga0306896_1000246_pt1 | contig 11780 bp, 12 predicted proteins | sample AntRauMFilla1562_FD_190412 | JGI IMG/M metagenome (GOLD analysis project Ga0306896, IMG submission 190412) | Saline lake microbial communities from Rauer Islands, Antarctica - Metagenome Filla 1 #562 (v2) (version 2) | ecosystem: Environmental > Aquatic > Non-marine Saline and Alkaline > Saline ... | reverse complement strand
AAAAGGGTAAAATTGTACATACATCTATTTTCGGTGTAGTGTCGTATCACATTTGCTTGGACAGGAATTGTTGGAATTCAACGTGAATGTGGCGCGTTTGTGTCAGACAATGCCCACTGTCTCACCAGGTTGTGACCCAGCCGTGGCAAAATCACTTGGCCGTGCGAGAGTTGGCCCTGCGAAATTTGTGGATTGGTATACTGGACCTGCAAATTCCATATGGTGCATAGGACCTTCTAACAACTCTATTTTGTCAAGCAGCATGTCTCTAATGTGCATGAATCTGCTCATGTCTTCAATTAAAGTGTCGATTGAATTGGAAAATTCGATGTCACAGGGTAACTGTCGCGTGTAAAAGTCGGGCATTATTGTTTGTGCATCGACATGCAGAAGAGACAGGCGCATAAAATCGCATACCATGTTGTACATGTTACCATATTGTTCAGACGACTGTGATGTTTCTTGGGATGGCTGGTGAAAAATTCTGCTTTCGAGAAATAGAGGAATGTAGGCTTCGAAAAACGGTCCTATCTTCTCACTCACGAGTAGCATGGCTGCCGGCAATTTTTTAAGTGAAATCTGCATATCCTTCGCGTGGACTTGATAAGTTTCATTTTCGTGATCATACTTATACTCTGGGCGTCTTGTTTGTCTTGCCCAGTCTATTTTGCTGTATCCTTGCTTGCGTTCTTTCTCATTTTCTAGCTCCGTCACATATGGGAGAGAAAGCCGTCCGGTCATTAAATAATATGAAGCTTTTAATTTGAGAAGATCGTCAAATAGTATTCCGAGTTGTTGGTTTTCATTAATCGGATCAACTTCATTTTCTGTTCTTGGTGTGGTCGACTGCATGTCGTCGTTGAACACATTTGTATGACGCCAGACATTTTGAATTTGACAGATATATTTTGCATTAATTATTTGTATGCCCTTTTTCATTTCACCATGCGTCTCATTGAGTGTGGTCTCAGTGTTCAGGATGTGAAATAATGAACCCATCGTTTTTTCTATTTCAACAAACGCCTGTTCATATTTTATGGCAGCGGTATACAATCGCACCTTGACTGCTTCGATGATGATGGGATATACGAGCATAATCATTGTAGTTTTCGCATTATAAAGATACGAATTCAGCGCAAATTGTGACGCCTTGTTCGTTGTTGTCGGAAGTAAGCTTGAAAATGGCATAGAAACAGTCGGTAAATCATGGACTGTCCGGATCGTATCAGATGCTTGTTTCACTGGATTCCTCGCTTCTATCGCCAGTTCGGTCATCAAAGTTGTCATGTGATTTGTTTGAATCTTGGCAAAAAGTGTTAGTTTGTCGATTTCTGTCTGCTGTTCTGGCGTAAATTGACTTCCCTCTTTCGAATTGTGAGACGTCATTGTTTGACAAGAACTGGATCGTCGGCTTATATAGGATATTGTCGTGTATGCCAATCTTGTGTGTATCCTTGGCTAAAGCAATCGCAATACGAGCAACTCCCATTGTCGTATTCATACATATTTTAACCTTTTTTGGTAATGCATAATTGCACATTACGCCAAATGCATGAGCATTTTCGTAAACATGAACTTTCACGCAAGGAATATAGAATGTTGTGTGTATTAACTTGTAGATGCGTAATCACACGACGGGGGCTCTTGTGCCTATAAATAGAGACGAATTTTTGATGAAACTTCAAAAGAGTCGAAATTTCTTAGTCCACTATATTTCTCCATGATTTTCACTCTTCCATGCGTAGACACGCTTGCAGACACACGTTTGAGCGTGTGCGAGAAGCCAATGACGACAAGTACAGCACCGAGCGCATCCCACACGTCACTGTCGACAATGCAAAACACGACAGAAGTTGATTGCGAATCCTCAAAGGAAACTGTTGAATGCGTGCTGACAATGGCAAGTTGCTGGGCTCATGACGATAAAGCTTTTCTGCGAAGCAAGATCTACATGCTCGAGGGCGATGTTTACGCCAAGGCGACGAAAGTAATGAATTCATCGGCGTGGAAACTCCTGCGCACGATTGTAGACCAAACAACGGACGTGGGATGTCTGAAGGTGACTTCATGCGGTCACCAGTTTGCTGGATTACCCCTGCTGTACGCTTTCCTGACAACTGGTTTCAAGTGCCCAATCTGTCGTTTTGGTGGTAACGTGCAGATTGACATTTCGGCCAAAGTACCGGATGGGATGTGTTCCAAAATGTGGATGGTTTTATGTGTGATATGCGACGTAGTTCGCAAGCGCGACAGGGTGGAGAGGAATCACGACACTCATTTTTCCACGTTGCAATTGGCACGGCAGACCATTACCGTAGTGTATCAAACGTTGCCCTGGGTGGTGCGTTTCGTGCTGTATAAAGATGCCAATCCAGGAATGAACAGCCAGCCCTTTGCTCAAATTCCGATTCATATGACGATTGATCGCTCGGCTCTTCACGCCCGTCAAGGCGTATGGCCTGATAACATAGAGCTGAGTGCAGGCGTGCGGGGATCGTCTGCGCGTAGTCTGACTGCACAAATGCGCAAGTGTGCGTCGTTTTTTGTGGAAATTGTCATCGACATTGAGACGACACGCCATATCATCTTCCAGAGCAACAAAATGGTATACAAGCGCGCCCCGCTAACGATGGATACACAAACGTGCTACCACACGGAGCAAACGATTGGATGCTGTCGCCTAGATTTTGAAAAGTGCTCCTATCAACAAGAGAATTTCCTGCAGAAGGTGACCTTTAGTGTTGCCGAAGAACAACTTCGCGCCCTGATTATCGGAATCGCCGGTCTTCTTTAAAATATACACACACAAATTCAGACGATCATTACATCTGCATGATGTCTGTATGTCTACATCAATTTACAAAAACACCAAACATGCAGATTCACACTTTTCGACACAAGGAGTTTCTGATTTATTAATAAAACCCAAACTTTGAACGTGTTGTCGAAAACAATTAAGTTGGAGAAAGGTCGGACATCAAGCAATAAGTAAAACACTATCTTTCTCACGCATTTGCATACGCCATCTTACACTCGTACTATAAAAGTGAACTAAGATGTCATCGTCGTGATTTGCGTACGTAAAACCAGAGCATGTCCCAAGTTCATCTGAATGAATTGACAGGACTCCACATAGATGTTGTTCATCGATCTGGCTTACTTCTACAACAGCATACGAAATTCACACTTTGGTGCGGACACATTGGTGACGTAGGTGCGCCTGCTGAAACATTATCTTTCGCGAAAGACTGTGTAATTCGTGGAGGTCGGGTACTGGACATACTGAATGCATTAAGAGTCCAAGGCGAAAACCCTGACATGCACTGGTTGCAAGGAAATAAAATTATCTTCAAGATGCACGAGTATATTTCTCAACAACAAGAAATGATGCACAAAGCAAACTTGCTTTACATGTCACCTCAACGGCAGATCGACATTTCTGTGTACTATCGCGAAAACGTGAAGGCGCGTACGGCCGATTTTTTAATGGAATCTTTGGTGAGTGTTTTGGACTCTGTTAAAGAAAACATCAAAGAACGGCTGGTCGAATTCTGCGCAATTAACACACCTGGTGCGGATGTACACATGCTACAAACAAGAATTGATAGGATGAAATCTTTAATGTTGTCGTGCGACTCGGCTCTCCAGAAAACTCAGTCGCTCTGTTCCCGAATTCATGCCGATTCCGCGGGCGGGCGTATCATTTCAAATCAGGATTGGAAACTTGTAAAAAATCACACTAAAAACGTGAGTTTCGATGTCATATCGTGGATATATTCACCGTTATATCGTGGCGATGTTCCAAGTAATGCAATATTTCACCGTCAAGCGACGCTTTGAAACCAAAATTGTGTTTTCAAGACACGCATTATTTTCGACGGCGTTCTGGGTGTTTGTGCGTCATAAAGATGGCATTATCTACCGTGGCCGTGATAGACCGAAAGACTGTAATCGCGTATTAGATAATAAAGTATTGTACAATATCGACGTGCGTAGCGTCCGCTTCCTGTACATTATCACAATTTATGTTGACAGTCATGTGCACACGGTCAACTTGTTTTGGCCACGGTCTTCGAGGAAAGTTGTCACTATTAAACAGGACGTAATACGTATTTTGAATGGGACAATTTGATCGTTTCTCACCCCTCCATAGTCTCCGTAATACCGACGAGATCAAAACAAAGGCAAGCTTTCTAGTATATAATAATTCCAGCGTGCAACCAAGTTGTCGGGGTGTGTGAGATGTCAGAACGCACCAATATGCCCGAACTCCTGAACCGTTTCATGGAAACGAGCAACATCGCAATCAAACCATCGTCGACACGATTGCACCGTCTGATCATTCTCCGATTTGTGTATTCTTTTGGACAAAGCTCCAACGTGACCACATGCTTAGACACGTTGCGTGACGCAGGCGTGAATGTAGGAACATTTAATCACGAAACGATACAGGTGCAGAGCGCCATTTCATCTCTTCGCCTCTTCACACACAACACAAGTTGGAACTGACGTATGTCTTTGTCGTGAGCAGACGGGCTTGGTACACAACTTAACGACTATGCACATAAACGAATGGGTGGAACTCATCAACATGTTACATGTGGACACGTTTATGGAAATGGTTGCTGAGATGCGCGAGCGGTACCAGGAGAAAGAACGCAACAGTAGTCCTGTTTTAATTATCTACTACACACTCGAGGTATGAATCACGCACAAACTTACACAGATGTAACGTGTGTGACTGTTACCGATTGGGAGCGGACAATTTGTCAGCTATATTTTGAAATTTTATTGGTTGACATGTCTTCTTTGTCTCTCAGCAAAACAACGTGCCACAGAGCATCATCGCCAATTTGACCATCCGTCTGTTCTTGGCTATCTACAATTGCGAGATGCATCGAGCTCTTGTAGTGAGCATGCTGTTGCAGGCAGCTCAGATCACAAATCATGCCGAAATGGTTTTCCACATTCTTGGGCACATTGGAACCAACATTACTTCTCAAAATATTATGTTTGATTTGTGTCTGGTGCTGCAAAGCATGAATTTGCCACAATACGCCCTGCTTTGTGACAAGGTCGAGAATTACGTGCAAGAACGCCAAGAGACTGTTTCACTCGTGTCGAGCAACGAGTGGTCACGGCAGTGTCGACTTTCGTTGCGTACGAAGCTCAAGAGTTTGAGACGTGAACATCAATTAACGGCAGCAGTATCGCCGGAAACTGAAAACATGCCTCCCGATTTGCCCATTCATCCGGTCGCTTGGGCCTCCAAATCAAGTACGGAACAACAAGTAACGCTACTCATCATCAGTCTACAGCCACAATATCTCGATAACAAATTCGACTTTATTACGTCCTTGTTTGGCAAGATCGTAAATGAAACAGTCAACACCTACGTCATTAAACATACACGCATTCAGGGCATGATTACTATGACAATCTCGTTATTCCACAAAATCAGTAACAACATTGATATGAGCAATTCTACGTTGTTGATAGTGATTAATCGCTTTATTGAGGAGTGTTTTAACGGCATTTTCGGACAGGTGCACCGCACGCTGATGACGCTATCGTTTTTTGCACAAATGTACGTCATTGCTTATGTGGAAATGCCCATGCGCATTCGCTTCTACCAGCATACCGTCGAAATCTTTAATCGGCGTCTGGAACTTAGCAACAAAGAGCTCACCCTGTCCTGCAACATTCCACACAACTTGGAGGCAAACATGGACTTCTGGGCGAAGAATAATCATTTTTCCACCACCGATTTTGCACACGTGTTCAAGGGAATGTGCATTTGACAACGAGGATGGTATATTCTTTCAGTTTGGTTCATTAAAATCTCAATCTGTTCATTAAAATGTCTTTGATTCACTATGTCCGGTACAAAGCATTTCGAGCTGACGTTGGTCTGCTTGGCCTTTTCGCGCGTCATATCTGGACACTACTCAGCGTATCATGGGATTCCACGTCTGGTCGTCGCCAAACACACACACTTCTACTGCTGTATTTGCCTGGCAGGGAAAGTTTATGACAATAATTTCGGACAACTGTAGCAGTCTTGCATACATTTCAGCTTGTTGTAGGTGGACACTCGTGATTCGAACTACCCTTTTCAGTTCAATGACCATTTTCTTTTGGACCACTATGTCAGCTCGCACCGCGCCGATGGCAGTATCCTTGTACATGACTGGAATTATCTGTTCCATCTCGTGATCGATGCGACATTCCGATAAATCGTGCGACAGAGCCTTTTGATAAACAACTTCACAAAATCCTGGTCCAAGTGCTGCATATACACGACTTGCGAGCAAGCATATGAAATCATAATCCACCACTATTGTTGCCAGTGTCTGCACACTAATAACATCCTCCTTTTTACAAGTTTTGTCGGGGAACGGAACCTCACGACACAGCATTTCATCCATGAGCGAACCCGTATTCACATTGCACGGTGCAGCAGTTGCAGCATAGCTTATATTTTTATCCCCTTCAATTTTGACACGTTTGGGACTCGCTACACTTGTCGATCTCGCCGGTAGGATTTCCACCTCGTGATCCGTGTCTTGTGCAGACGTTTCCGATTCGTTCATAACTTCAATCATGGGATGCTCAACAGATGCACAACAAATTCACAAAAAGAGGACACGACTTGCTCGTTTATGGACGAGAATCTATTTATGTTCACGTGACTTGGGAAGTATTTTGTGTTGATCATACGGACTCAAAGAGTTTGCTTTGAAGTGGGTAAATATTTCAAAAGAGATACCGTATACAGAAGATGGATCCAATCTCCGCTTCTTCAAGTATATAAGAATTGACCGAGACAGATATGTCCGGTGGTGATGACTGAGAGCACTGCAACTGTGAATCTTGGTTCTTATCATCGATCTGTTCTACCAAATAACAAAAGTAGTAAATTTTGTTTTTATGCATTCAATTTGAGTACCGGACAGACGTTGCCCGTTACGAGTCGTGGAAACGTTTTGTCCATTCGCACGGATGATGTGCAGTTTGCACCACATGGAGGTGAGATTGAAAATAAACTCGTTTCGGAGCTACGCGACCTGCTCGATGACAATACCAGTGCACAGGGGATTGAAAGCGACCAGAACGAAGTCACGACGCCGGAAAATTCTCAATGTGCCACCCGATTCCGACAATGCTTGCGCAGTATTTTGTCTCTTTACAGTGATTGCACCAATAATGTGCACGACGTTGCCTTTATCGAATTGACCTTTAGTATTGAGGACGCACCGGAATTCAGTAACAGTTTTGCCGCCGTCGTTCCTGTCATTTGTAAAAATGGTGTGGTGTCGACGATGCTGCCATTTCATGGCAGTCTTTGGGAGGAACCCATGTCGAATCAGTCCAATTGCTTCATACAGTCGTCGGTAATTCCAGACACTGTCGATTGTGACACACGCGTCACGCAATTGCGCAAGGTTTTCCGTGATCGAGTGATCATGATGTCGGGTAAACTTCTGCTCCAGCCTTTCACAAACATCGAAAATGGCAGAGAAACTCGAGCTAAACTGAAGCGCGCCCAATATATGATTTTGCGCCAGAATACAGAAACATACGTGTCACTCCTGTACGGCACACTAGTCTCTATTGGTCGATCGCACGAGCTCATGACGGAACATGAAATGTGTATGCTCATCGTGCAAAACGTCATTTTGACCGCCGTCATCATCTTTGGTCACGATTCTCGGGTGTCGAGTCAGGAATTGATTAACAATTTCTTCAGCATACTATGTTACAGTATGCATCTTGGACAACTCGGAAACAGGAGTTACCGTGTCGATCTGATTGGCGAAGACATTCGTAAGAGGTAACACATCGACGCTCATAAATGTCTGCAGTCGACTCGTGCGAATTTTTGTGTCATGGCATTATTCTCACTGTTGCATGCGTCAGGTGGAACAGTGGACGCAGTCTTGTCCCGCTTTCGACAGACGACACGCTTTTTGAGGGATTCGATTGTGAAGACTCTGTGCAATCATTTCTGCAGATCATACAGACCATCGTCGTGCACAAGGAGGCTGTTATGAGGTAAGTGTCACCCAGTCTCGTTTTGCTGGTCATTTCGTGTCTATGATATTTCTTGCAGCCGCTTGCTGCACCTCAATGAAGATGCTTGCTTTTGTTATGATGATTTGACATTTGCTTCGATGATCATTCTTGGAGAAAAATGGTGTAGATGCGCTTGGAACTCCCTTGTCTTCTTTCAACGTCAACTGATGCGTTGGGTGGTGCACAGATTTGTACAAAAAAAGATCACAGAAAAACAGATCCAGGAGGGTAAGTTTCTGGACGACGAAGGAGCGTATCCAAAGTGCATGGGGGATGTTTTTTGTAGTACCTCCATGCTGCAAAATACACCGTACATGGCCCGCGGGATTTACGAAGACGATGAAGGGAAAGACCAGAATCATACATTTTGTGCTATTGGACACGAACGTGGAAACGACTTTTTTTTCTCCATCGTCGAGTGCGTCACGCCCATTCTTGTCTTACAAGAGCACACCAGCGACGACTGCGAACACCGACAGAATGAATTTGCACACAATTACGGAACCAGAACACAAATGCATGTTCTGAACAAAAAAATGATGGCAAAACGATACAAACATATCTTGTGGGTGGGTTCCTACATGGTGTTTGAATGCATCGCCGCCACGGAGTCGAAACACGCATATATTTCGTACGGTGCCGGTAGTTATCAGACGTATTCGGGTGAGAGTATTTATTTACTTATGCTTTTACCGGCAGCCATGTTGTGTTTGTAGTTTCTTGCTCATGAATGAACAAAGTCAAAGTAGGTGTTCATACTGACATGCCTTTTATTCAGCTGAATCAGGTGGATGCACGACACTTCACACCGAAGCACAGGACGATGCTGAAGGAGCCAGCGCCACAGCCACCCTCGCCGAACAACTGGAATCTCTGGAGCGAAAAATAAAAGTTATGCCAGCGAATTCCCGTTCGGTATTACTCGTGCCAGCGCATCACTTTTTCAATATTACCGTGTACAACTTCATGCTGAGATTTGCACTGGATCGCACAAAATACGTTGATATCAGTGTCAAAAAGAAGGACAGACAACATGTGCATCGTGTAAACGTTCTGCATGAAATGCAACTACATGCCAAGTTTATGAAGGGATTTCTCAAATATTACGTACACCCGACTTACAGAGAAAGCTCTACACTTGTCACAGCTCGCAGTAAATTTTTCTTCCAGCATCACCAAGCTGAATATCGCGATGTGCCTTGGGGCATCTTCCTTCGGACTTGTGTTCAGGGAGCCTTTGTGCGCCGACCAATCCATCATCACGTGATTCAGGGTGGTCGAGAACCGTCATTTGTGGAGACGAAAGTGGAGGAGTCAGATCGACCGAAGCACCACGCGCACCACCACGGAGATGCAACTTTTCGCGACCATTCTCACCATTTCAAACACCACGAGCATCATTCTCACCACGAGCATCTCTCCCACCACGGACATCGTTTCCACCACGAGCATCGCTCCCATCACGAGCACCATCACTGTCCTGATTACGATCCACATTCACACCACCACGATCGCCACTCTCAACACAATTCGCACCCTCAACACAATTCGCACCCTCAACACAATCATCAGCTGCAGTTCGATCACCGTGGCCACAATGAACCAACGTTTTCACGCAACGAATACACATTGCAGCTCGGCCAACAGCCGCAAGTTCCGTTCGCGGAATATGACGAGATTCATCTTTACCAGATGTATTTATATTTTGAAGAGGATTTGAAGATTCAGTTACAGGAGCACGAACAGAACCACACCCAAAACCAATCACTTATTCGCAACGTGCCTCCAATCGTTCAGCCCATCATCGATATCGTGTTGCACCTTGTACACACTGCGATTGCGCATCTTACGTCATATTTGCAAATATGCACACACCCGTGGCAAATCGAGCATTTGCATCCCGATATGTTACCAGTTCCATCTCGAATGGAAGGATTCGTGTCGATTCGCGACATCTTGCGCCAGATCGTCTTTGTTATTGACAATGATCTGTGTGGACGCTTCCAGTTTGAATTGAAGCCATCCGCATTCTACACAAATGTCATTCTGCACACGGAAATTCTGAGCAAGATCCATGTGCAGCTCCTTTTTACGATTCTGCTTTGTATCGAAGCAAGAATATCAGGACATTTCGTGCCGTCCCGTAAATGAACACATGGACGTACAGTTAATGATCATGAGTGGTCGGATTTCCACATCAGATTACTGCACAAACGTCAAGACCACCTTATTACTTATATCTCAGATGTGATATTCGATTCGATGTCGACATATATAATACAGAGTCTGAAAAACTCGTCAGTGCTCATGGCAGCATGTGCGTCGTATACCGTTGTTTTTGGTACAATGTGGATTTTGACCAACATGCACTGCAACTAAGTATTCACATCAAAGTGGCCCTAATTGTGTTTCAAAGTGCTGGTGTGCCGTGAAACGTATATAAGCTACAAGATAAATTGAGACGTGTGTTGGAATCCGAATAATTGAGATAAGATGGCAACTTCATTCCGCAGAAAAATGAAATTATGGTCAGAGCAAGTGTTGTATACCGAAAACGGGGGAACATCACTATGCATCGGAGTTGCCGCTAGCATGATCAACTGGGGCCGGAACATGCGGCTACTCGTGCAGAAAACGACGGATATATCCGGGTGGACTGCGTCTGACATACAGTATGCGCATGTGTGTGCATGTGCCATGGGGTTCCCAGAGGGCGACGAGATAAACTACACGCTCAAAGTGTGCAACGAATACAAAACAGCTTACAATAAAACTATGCACAGGAATGCAAAAGTGATAGACATGCTATCGTTCGAGATGCATTTAAATTACGGCATACCGTTTTTTTACATTAGACGGCAGATCTGCGCGAGAATGAACATTGAATACAACTTGCGTTTCCGCGAAGAAGGCGGAAATAGCACCTCCGGCACGATGATGCCAGAAATGGCAAACATGCTAATCGCGATGGAATTAGCGAATGAACGCAGAATATTGCCGTTGCCAGCTGTATCAACTTTCAGGCAATCTCAACTGCAGCAAGTACAAGACTGTGTCGAGCATCTTCGACACGCGTGCCTGCTGATAAGAGGTGATTTAGCGGGCGCAAGGCACAGTGGCAACTACTATCACCCCGCCATAGATCCCTATATAACTATGAGTAATACTGTATTCTGGAAAAGATCGGCTGCGCAGTATGCCAACGTGCATCTTCTGATCGAGAAGGGATTGAAGTGTGGTAACATCATAATTGACGCGAGCACCGCCTTCTGGATATGCCACCACATGCCAATTATTTTCCAAGAGTGGGATGCAGACATGGCTGATGAAATGCAGCGAGAATTATATTTATTCCCAGAAATTAACCGCATAACTGTCCAGAAAATGCTGACAATACTGACAAATCCAGACTGGAACAGACTGTAGGACAGGACAGAACCATAATCAAAATCCAAAGTACAGGTAAAAAGCCAAAGCCTTGTCCGGGTATAGTGTTGTTGTCATGTTTTGGAACTTCTGTATGCACGTCTCCACGGAACAAGAAGTTCGCCTCGTGCAGCTTGTGATATTCCGATTCGATGTCGACATATATATAATACAGAGTCTGAAAAACTCGTCAGTGCTCATGGCAGCATGTGTGTCGTATACCGTCATTTTTTGTACAATGTGGATTTTGACCAGCATTTTGGAAGTTTATGGACTTT
>Ga0306896_1000225_pt1 | contig 12272 bp, 9 predicted proteins | sample AntRauMFilla1562_FD_190412 | JGI IMG/M metagenome (GOLD analysis project Ga0306896, IMG submission 190412) | Saline lake microbial communities from Rauer Islands, Antarctica - Metagenome Filla 1 #562 (v2) (version 2) | ecosystem: Environmental > Aquatic > Non-marine Saline and Alkaline > Saline ... | reverse complement strand
GCTGAGAAGTTTAGTGACCAACTACGCGCACAAGCAGGGGTGCATGTAACCCTCGATGAAGCCCAGACAATCGTGCGTACATACCGTAACACATATAGGAACATCGTTAAGTTGTGGCGCCAAGGTGGTGATGCTATTACCGCACTATCACGCGGTGACGCGTTACCGTTTGGCCGTGAAGGTGTTTTGCAGGTAGTGCCTGACCAAGAAGGCATACTCCTACCCAACGGCTTAGTTCAGTTCTACCCCAACCTACATGTGGCTGAGCAGACTAGCAAAGGGCCGCAGTTTAAATACATCGGAAACAAAGGGCACACACGTATATATGGTGGTAAACTGGTTGAAAACGTATGCCAAGGCCTTGCTAAGATAGTCATGGCTGACCAGATGCTAGAGGTACAAAAACAATACCCTGTTCGCCTTACGGTGCACGACTCTATTGTACTATGTATACCTGACGATATAGCTATGGTAGAGAAGGCTAAGATGTCAGTACGTAACGCCATGAGCAGAACCCCACCATGGGCGGAGGGCTTACCACTTAACTGCGACCTAGACGTCGCTAAATACTACGGAGATTGTGATGCGTAAGTTTAGAATAGTACCACTACGAACTAACTCGCTAACATACAACCAACAGGTAGAGCTAAATGCGGTGCGTAAACGTACGGCTATACGGAACAAGATAGAGGCTATGAGGGATTTACTAGCACTAGGAAAGGAAGAGTAATGAAGAACATCAAGGCGATACACCCTACATCATACTCGAACATGAAAGCATTCATACAATGCCCAATGCAGTTTTACCACGTTAAGCACCTTAACAAATATCCGTTTGTAGAAACCGACGCTACTCGCTACGGTAACGAGGCCCACAAAGTAGCCGAGGATTATATAGGCGAAGGTAAACCTGTACCCAACAAGTTTAAATACATGCTACCTGTCCTAGATTCGCTGAATATTAAACAGGGTAACAAGTTAGTGGAGCTGAAGATGGGTATAACCAAAGACCTTGAACCCTGCTCGTTCTTTGCTAAAGATGTTTGGATACGCGGAATAATAGACTTACTCATTGTCGATAATAAGTTAGCGTGGGTCATAGATTATAAAACAGGTAAGAACACCAAGTACGCAGATAAAGACCAACTAGAACTAATGTCGCTACTAGTTTTTGCCCATTACCCAGAAGTAGAAGAGACTCGTTCGGGCTTAGTATTCACACGTTGTAACGAGTTGATAAAAGCTAAATACACACGTACTATGAAACCAGTACTGTGGTCTAAGTGGATTAACAGGTACGACCAAATGGTGAAAGCCTACGAGTTAAACAAGTGGGCTACGAGAGAGTCGGGTTTATGCAGGGCACACTGTCCTGTTACCGAGTGCATACACAATGGAGCAAATAGGTAATGACTAAGAAGAAACGCGACTACAAAGCTGAGTACGCTAGGCAGAAAGCAAACAACGAACATCCGCTACGCATGGAGCGCCAACGCGCTAGACGTGCTGTAGACAAGCGTGATACTGGCACAGTGATGGAGAAGTCACCGAAGCGTAAAGGTAAAGATGTAAGCCACACTAAAGCATTAAGTAAAGGCGGCACGAATGCAGATGGGTACAAACTAGAGTCGCCTAGTAAAAACCGCTCACGTAATTACCAGAAGAAGAAATAAGTTAGGGATTCCCTAACAATACCGTGCTAACGCACTGCAAAGGTACATATGAAAATAATAGACAACAAGGCTATCTTGTTGCGTAGTAGCAACCCTGAAAGAATAGCCAACCTCATACCTAGGAGTAAAGCACTACCCGATAACAGGGTACTGGTTAAATGGGGTTTTGACGAGACAACCATACTCAACAACATGGGTATAAAAGTACCCTCACCTATCAAAGGTCAGTACGCGTGGACAGGGCAGTACAAACCTTTCGCCCACCAGATTGAAACGGCCGCGTTCTTTACTATGAACCGCAGGTCTTTTTGTTTCTCTGAGATGGGGACTGGTAAAACTGGCAGTGCTATATGGGCATCTGATTACTTATTAGCACAAAAGATAATCAAGCGAGTGCTGATTATATGCCCACTGTCTATAATGGAATCGGCGTGGAAAGACGACATGTTTAAGTTTGCCATGCACCGCAGTGTAGAAGTAGCGTACGGCTCTAAGCGGAAAAGGCTAGACGTGCTCAGCCTCAACACCGAATACGTGATAATAAATTATGACGGTATAGAGATAGTGTTCGACGAGATAGACAAAGGCGGTTTCGATTTAATAATCGTAGACGAAGCTACCCACTACAAGAACCCAAGCACTGATAGGTGGAAAGTACTCAACCGATTGCTAAAGCCGGACACGTGGTTATGGCTTATGACGGGCACACCTGCCGCACAATCACCTATAGATGCCTTTGGACTTATAAAACTCGTGGCGCCTAAGACTATCCCTAGATACATGAACTCGTTCAAAGACTTACTGATGATAAAGATATCGCAGTTTAAGTGGATACCTAAACACAACGCGTCAGAGAAAGTTTTCGAGTTACTGCAACCCGCCATACGATACTCTAAAGAAGAGTGCCTAGACTTACCAGAAATGGTTTATGTAAAACGTGACGTAGAACTATCCAGACAGCAGACGAAATACTACAAAGCCCTCAAAGAGAAACTTGTTATACAGGCCGCAGGTGAAGAGGTTACCGCGAAGAACGCCGCTATAGCTATGAGTAAGCTACTGCAAATAGCCCTTGGCGCCACTTACACCGACAACAAAGAAGTACTAGAGTTCGACATAACAGACAGATATAAAGTGCTACGAGAAGTTATCGACGAGTCTAGCAAGAAGGTACTCATATTCGCCCCGTTTAAAAATGTCATAAATCTAATAGCACGTAAGTTAACTAAGGACGGTATAAGTAACGAGATTATATGTGGGGATGTGCCTGCTAGTAAACGCACAGAAATATTTAGGAAGTTTCAAAGCACGGACACACCACAGGTTTTAGTTATCCAACCACAATCTGCCGCGCATGGAGTAACACTAACCGCCGCCAACACAATTGTATGGTGGGGGCCGACAAGCTCACTAGAAACATATGCCCAAGCAAACGCCCGAGTACACCGAGCAGGACAAGACCATAAGTGCACCGTTGTGCAACTTCGTGGGTCCCCTGTGGAGAAACATGTCTACGCGCTATTAGACAACAGAATTAACCTGCATGAAAAAATTATAGATTTATACAACGAAATACTTGCGTAAGTTACTATTTACCTTTATAGTACTTGCTCACACGAACAAACAGCAACTGGAGATACACAATGACCGCCGAATTACCCAACAAACTAACGAATGTCTACATCAAGATTCGTGACAAACGCGCCGAAATAAAACGTGCTTTTGATGCGGAAAACAAGAAGTTAGAAGACCAACAAAACAAAGTTAAGATCGCACTACTTGGATACTGCAAAGAGCAGGGTGTTGAGAGTGTGAAGACTACTTCTGGTACGTTTTACCGTACCGTCAAGACACGGTTCTGGTCTAACGACTGGTCTGAAATGCACAAGTTTGTACTTGCAAAAGAACTACCTGAGTTTTTCGAGAAACGTCTTAATCAAACCGCTGTACGTGAGTACATCGAAGAAAACCCCGATGCTGAAATAGCGTCGCTAGAGCAAACGTCAGAATACCAAATAACAGTAAGGAAAGCATAATGCGATTTAACACCATCGAAGAATTGGCCGAGCATTTTTCGGTATCCGTATCCACCATACGTAATTGGGTTAAGGCTAACCATATCCCCAAGAGTGCATACGTTAAAATAGGTAGCACATACCGCTTCAGTGTAGAAAAAGTAGAACAGTCTCTTTTAGAGGCAGGCACAGAAGACCATAAAAACGCGGCTGTAGAAGGTCAAGCTAAGGATATTGAAGGTATAATCCCCGATGATGGGCTATCCGATGTATTCGACGAACATTACACAACAGACGATATATAAGGAATCAACATGAGCACAGATATTTCAAATTTAGCAGGTGCCTTAGCTAACAGCGACATGTTCAAATCACTACTAGAAGATAATAACAAGTTAATAGGTAGTGGCGGCAACGATTACAAACGTATCAGTATCAAAGGTGGTAAGTTTCGTTTAATGGTTGGTGGAGAACAAGTTAGTGTGAGAAAAGAAGATAACATTGACATCGTTATCATAGACGCGTCGCCTATATCACGCACGTACTACGAAGGTTCGTATGACCCTAAAACGGTTACACCACCATCTTGTTGGTCAGAGGATACTAAGACGCCTAGTGCCAAAGTACCTGCAAGTCAGAAGCAGTCAGATAAATGCGCTACCTGTGCACAATCTATAAAGGGTAGTGGGCAAGGTGATTCAAGGGCGTGTAGGTTCAGTCAGCGTTTGGCGGTTGCCCTTACAGATGATTTAACAACTATATACCAACTACAACTACCGGCGACATCACTATTCGGGGATGCTAAAAACGGTAAGATGCCAATGCAGTCCTACGCTAAGTTCTTGAATGCTAACAAAGCACCGGCAATTGCTGTTGTGACAAACATGTACTTCGATGAAGAAGCGGAGACACCTAAGCTATTCTTTAAAGCGGTGCGCCCGTTGGCCGAAGCAGAATTAACAGTTGCCGTAGAAGCTAAAAATTCAGACTCCACTAAAGACGCCCTAGCTATGACCGTATCAGAAACTGACGGTGTTGAAAGTAAAGCTGAGACCAAGCCTGAGACCAAGCCTGAGACCAAGCCTGAGACCAAGCCTGAGACCAAGCCTGAACCTGAGGAAGAGGTAGAAGAACCAAAGAAAACAACCAAGAAAGCTGCCCCAGAAGTTGAAGTAGACGACGACCTTAGCTCCTTGATAGACGAGTGGGACGACTAAAAAAATAAGGCCCTCACTCATGGGGGCGCTCTACTGGGGTTTATGATGTATAGACGGACATTTCTAAATACCGCGTTAAGCGGTAGTGGGCACTATTGCCTACTCGGTATAAGTAAAAGCGGGTCTAGGAAACAGTCGTTCCATAGTACTGTTGACGAGTTAATAGATGAGGCCGACGACCTAGATGCTAAAGGGTATAACGCCTACTTCGCTCTAGCCACGTTCCAAGATGATAAGTCTAGGAAAGTAAGTAATGTTAAACACCTGAAGTCGCTATTCCTAGATTTAGATTGCGGTGAAGGTAAGGAGTTTAAAACTCAAAAGGAAGCCGTAACACGTCTTGACGAGTTTAGAAGTGTATACAAGCTACCAACGCCAACACTGGTTAACTCCGGCAGGGGCGTCCATGTTTACTGGATACTCACCGAAGCCGTACCATATGCGGATTGGTTTCATGTAGCCCAAAGACTGAAAGAAGCATGTGTAGATAATAAGTTCGGCGCTGACCCATCGGTAACTGCCGACGGTGCTAGGGTTTTACGAGTGCCCGATACGCATAACTACAAGCCTGATACGCCAGTTGATGTGTACATATACAACCAAGACACTGATATGGCGCCAGTAGACTTTGAAGATTTTGCCGCACTGCTTGGCACCGAACCTGTAGCGCCACCCCTACTCGTGAGCACTACTAATATAGAAATCGGCTCGTTGATGCAACACCTGATGGGTAACAAGGAGAGTTTGTTTAAGGACATTGCCAAGCGGTCTCTCCTAGGTAATGGCTGTGCACAAATAGCTAACATAATTAAGAACCAAGCTGAGATAGACGAACCTTTATGGCGGGCGGGTATATCTATCGCCGCACATTGTAGCGACCGTGATACTGCTATCCACAAGATATCTAGTAAGCACCCTGACTACTCAGCACAAGAAACAGAACGTAAGGCAGGCGAAGTTAAAGGCCCGTACCTGTGTGACTCGTTTAACGATTTGAACCCTGAGTTGTGTAAGGGGTGCCCGCACAAAGGCAAAATAAAATCCCCTATCGTACTAGGTAGTAAGTTGAAGGAATCCGAGGCTGTAGATAATATATACAAGGTGGATACACCTACGAGTAGCGAGACGGTAGACACTGTTCAAGCACCGGCACTTAGTTTACCTAATGCCCCAATGACGCAGTACCAGATACCTAAATACCCTTTCCCTTATGTGCGTGGGGTTAACGGTGGGGTGTATCGTAGAGACCGAGACGCTGATGGTAACGTAGAAGATGTACTCGTATGCCAATATGATTTCTATGTAGTGCAACGTACGTACGATGTGGCATCTGGGGAATCTATTATCATACGCATACATTTTCCTAAGGATGGAGTACGTGAGTTTTGTATGGAGATAACACAGGCCTCTTCGAAAGAAGAGTTTCGCAAAGTAGTGTCTAAGCACGGGATATTCCTTGCTAATACTAGTGATTTAATGAGGTATACGATGGAATGGGTTAACGAACTACAACAGAAAAAGAAAGCAGACGTAGCGCATAATACGTTCGGGTGGGTAGGCAAGAACTTTGATACCTTCATACTAGGCAACCAGAAGTTTACCCCTACAGGCGCCGAGTTCAACCCGCCCTCAGCGGGTACTCAGCAGATGTTTAAGTTTTTTGAGCCAAGAGGTACACTTGACGAGTGGAAGAACACAATGGCTATATGGCAGGACCCTAAGTTTGTCATTCAGCAGTACGCCTTGGGTATGGGTTTTGGTTCGGTGCTTATGGAATTAGTCAACGTCAACTCTGCGGCAGTGCACTTTTACAGTAAAGAGTCGGGCGTAGGTAAAACGGCTATGCTCCTTGCTATGGCTAGTATATGGGGTGATGGGGAACGGCTAGTATTAGGCAAAGATGATACCACTGCTTTTAAAATGAACAGGTGTGAGACATACCATAACTTACCAATGCTTGTGGACGAGATTACTAACATGTCCCCGAGAGACGCGTCGGAAATGGTATATCAGTTTACGAACGGTAACCAACGCGGGCGTATGAGCGCGAACTCTAATGCCGAACGGGAACGAGGCGAACCATGGTCACTTATGGTAGCCACAACAGGTAACACGTCAATACTTGAGATAATAGCCTCTGGTAAGGCTGACCCTAAAGCCGAAGCGCAACGAGTGCTAGAGTGCAAAGTACCTAGAATATTTACGGATTCGGCTGATAAGAACATAACCGACGATTTTAGCCGAGGGGTGTTAGCCAACTACGGCCACGCAGGGCCTATTTTTATCGACTACATCATGCAAAACACGAACGCAGTAAGAACCATGATATCGGACGTCGCTAAGAAAGTAGACACCGCCGCGCAGTTGACGTCGGAGAATAGGTTTTGGTCCGCTCAAGTAGCTTGCACGTTAGTAGCACTGACACTAACAAAGAAACTAGGCCTGCATAACTTCGACAGTAAGATTATATATAAGTGGGCTATACACGACCTTATACACAGTAACCAAGTAAATCTAGCAGGTATGGCTAGCACTGCACTAGAGTACATGAACGAGTTCTTAACCACGCACAAAGGTAAGATACTCCAAATAGCCAGTAGTGATAAGTATGGGCAGAAGGACATGGAACAACTAAACCTGCAAGTGCCCGAGGAAGATGCTAAGTACGAACTAGTAGCGCGATACGAGACAGATACGCAGATGTTCTTTGTTAAGACCACGGCATTGAAGGAGTGGACCGCTGAGAGACAGATACCCTATAACGACTTAATAGAAGAATTAAAAAATACGGCATCGGCCGAAATCAGGAAAATTAGGCTCGCATCAGGGACTAAACTTAGACTACCTGCCGCCAGTGTAGTTGCTATGAAGTTTTCACTAGATGAAGGAGAGTAGACTAGTACCCACTAACTGCATATCAGTAAGTGGGGCATTTGTTCAGATAGATTGGAGCTTGTTCCGCGTAGGGATGTCTATGTTCGTACCGTGCATAGATACAGAAAAGACGCTAGCAGATGTTAAGAAGGTTTTTAAGAAACGAAAGTGGCGTATGGTGCACGTAATTCGTATAGAAAATGCCATTTACGGTATTCGCTTTTGGCGAACAGTGTGATATAGTTCCCTTACAGTGTATCTTCCCTCGTGCTGTTATACTGTGCTTCCGATAAGAAGGCCCCGAGTTTCCTCCAGTTTCGCGGGGCTTTTTTTCGTCTACTAGTTCAGCTTTGGCGTGAACGAACCATCCACACCACCTTCCTTCATATACTTTCTCATTTGAGGGCTAAGCGATGTACCAAATACCATATTATCGGTACTATCTTCATGTGCTTTTTCCGAACGCTCTATACGGTCTGGACTTATAGCATATGCAGGGTTGCGGTCGTTGAACTCCTCTATTTCCTCCAAAGCCTCGTAAACCTTATCTAAATCACCTCTCTGCTTAGACACATATAACTTCTCGGTTAAGCCACTGGCTTTCGTAGTCAAATACCTGTCGATACCTTTTATCTTACTCTTATCTTCTTGTGTACGCAGGTACTCTTCTGGGGGCATCCCCAAAAACTGCGCTATAAGCTGTCCAACGGTCAGGTCCCCTAACACTAGGTCATTACGTCTGGTACGTATACCACCTTCTGCTGCATACCTAAACGGACGATACATGTTAGTAAGTGCGGCTGGCACAAGCTGTTCAAGTCCACGCCCTACATTACCATCGCGTATATCGTCAACACCACGGACGAACCGCTTACCAACACTCAAACCAACACCGCCAAAATAGTGGCCTAGTGTTTCTTCTGGCGACGGGTCAGGGTTAAACCTGTTCTCCTGCAGTAATAAGTCGGCCAGACGTAAACGTACGCCAGCGTCCACATCTAAACCAATCGCTTCTAGTAGTTCGTTTAAACCACCTCTAAACATACCAGCGCCAACATACTCCTCGACAATCGTATCAAAGTCGTCCTCGTCCTCTTCTGTGAACAGTATATCAAATATCATCTGCACTGCACCGTATATAGGAATCCCGTATATACCCGAGAAAAATACTGATGAGCCGAGTATACCAATTACTTGGCGCCTAGCTATTCTAGCCTCTTTCTTATTACCTTTAAGTGTCTGTTCAATAGCCGTGAAAGCCGTTGCAAACATGTCGGTATACATCTGGATGCCGTAGTTCTTATACATCAGTGCAACACGCCCAAACCCTTCTTGCGAGTAGCCCGAAGCTGTTTCTAATACTGTGCCGCCGTTGGTTTGTTGTGCCCGCAAAATTGAACCTTGCACTGCACGGTCTTGGCGTTGGCCTTTGGTTAAGTTAGGTTCTTCTTTCTTGAGCCTAGCTAGTTCTAGCCTATACCCCATAACAAGTGTAGTTTGACGGTTGAAACGCTCTGCTTGGTTAAACATAGCCGACGAAAGGCTCATACCTAAATCAAAACCCCTAGAGACTACATTCTGGTTGACTGACGGGTTTTCTTCTACACCCATAGAATCTAACAAGAATGCGTTCTGTAAATACCCACGGTCGTATGACTCTTTTACTAGTGGGCCAAGCTCGGTTAATTCTGCTATACGCTCCGCGCTCAGGTCTAAATCACGACGTACCGAGAACTCACCCTCAGGTGTTATGGTGTAGAAGTTATCTAGCCCGTTAGCTAGCGATATTTTGTCGAGGGCCTTACCTATTTTACTCTCTTTCTTAGTGGCGTGGCGCGTACTTGATACCAGTGCCATGGCTCTAGTCATTTCTTTTATCGCCGCAGGCCAACCGTACTCCCCTGCTAGTTTAGGCAGTACATACATGGGAACTTGTGACAGGTTGACCGCCGCCGACGCCGCGTTAAAACCTATCGTATACAAGAAGCTGATTTGGTTAATACCTTTAACGTATTTTTCTATACCCTTGTTATCGGCACCGTTAAGCGCGAACTCTACTCGCCTGTTTAGCTCGGCGCTAATAGCCTCCACACTAGGTCTAAACGCGGCCGCCGTAGTGTCGATTGCTTTGTTTTTGTATTTACCTACGTTGTTAGCAGGTGACCTACGTAGTATCGCTGCTTTTTCATTGAGGTCGTCACGTATGGACAGTATTTCTCTGGTCGAGTTTAGGCGCTCAGTTTGGCGACCCAAGCTAAAGGCTTTAATCTCAAACGCATACATTGCATCTTTCATATAGCCGGGAGTGCCTTTACGTCCGCGCAAAGACTTAGCAAAACTACTTTCTGGTAGGGAATCAACGAACATGTTAAGTATCTGAACTTGCACGTCTTCAGCCACTTTGTTAGCCTGCAGGGTTTCTATTACGCCAGCTACAAACGACGTAGCGGGTATATTACCCAAACTGCCTTTTTCTAGGTCGCCATCACGCATGAAAATAGAATCTTGTTTAACCTGCGGGTTATCCCTAATCTCAGCTTCTGCCGCCCTACGCTCGCCCGCACTGCGGAATCGTTCGATGTATAAGTTACCATCTTTAGCTTGGTACTCTAGCAAGAAGTTACCTTGACGTACTAGAGGGAAGTATACCTGTAGCTCGCCCATAGCAAGTAGCTTGCCGAAAATTTTATCTTTAGCAGCTTTCTTAGTCGCGTCAGTGCCTTCAGTGTCGTTAATGCGACTCTCGATAGCATCTTTTAACTTATTGTACATGCTCTTGTAGTAGTGGCTCATGTCTTTATACAACTTCCTACCGTCGGCGCCGATACCATCTCTATGATTAAATAGTAACTGTTGCTCTTCCCAAATCTTAAACTTGGCAGGCTGCTTACTGTAGAACTTTTTAGCATCGGCTCTCGACAACATAGGGTCAACCTGCTGTATTGTAGAACCAATCTCTTCGTTATAGATTAAGGTGTTGAACATCTCTTGTTGCGCGAGGCTCATCTCCTGCCATAACTTATTATTCGCTATGAGTGTGTTACGCACGTTCTGGTCTGACTTCTGCATGTTCTGACGCATGACGTCAAAAGACCTGTTTAGCCTAGATACTAAGTCACCAAAACCGTACCTCTCCGAAATCTCGCGTAGCCCTTGCAACTGCATTAGGCGTAAGAAAACCTTCTTAACCTTTTCTGGTATTGTAGTGCCTAGGAAAGAAGCGGCGCCGTCTACTAATCCTGTATCTTTCCGCTTACCCAAACCCTCGCGTACAACTTCCGATACCCGCTTCATTACCGCTTCAGGGGTACTAGATTCTAAAAGTAGTTGGTTGGCTTCACGTCTGTTAGGCGCTTTAGACACTAACGACTGCAGTAACTTATCAAGCTGTGACGCAGCACTGCCGCTAGGAGCTTTAGGGTCTATACCAAACATCCTACGGAACATATTAGCCACGATATTAGCCATAGTACGTAAGGCAGGCACACTACTACCGTCTGGCTTTATTCTAGCTAGCTCCTGCCTAAACTTACTGTTGCCAAAATACTCCGCGACAAATTCGTCAGGGTTAGTTGAACCGTACGCAGTTGAAATCTTGTCTTTAACCCCTTCAAACAGGGTCCTTACTTGCTTAGCGGTGGCATTTTTAGGGTCGGCTATCTGAGCACTAGTAACTGCGTGTCCTAACTCGTGCAGTAGTGTGTGTATATTCATACCAGCGTCAGCGTCTAGGAATATAGTGTTGTTTGAAGGGTCGAATAAACCTGCGGCTGGCCTACCATCATCAGCGCGTAAGTTCTTGACGATAACGACGTTAGTAGCACCTAGGTTATCCAATGTAATCTGGATTAGACGTTTGACAGTCGGGTTAGTTATACTATTCATTAGCATGTCTAACGCCCCGCCTAAGTCATTGGCCTCGATTAAGCGCTCTATTTCTGGGCTTAGTGGTAGTGCTGAGGTAAGCACAGCGTCGGTAGATAAGGGCAACTTGCCGCTAGTGTCCCCACCCATATTAGATATCGTTTCTATTAGCTCTGTTACTTTAGCTTCTTCTTTTTGCTTCACTCTATCAGCGTTGGTATTTATTGCCTCTTCAAGCATCTGCGCTTGCTTTGCTGACGCTACTAGGTCTTTATAGTAGTTAGCACTAGCGGCTGCCTGTGCGGCGCTGTTAAGGTCACTGTCTGATAGGTCATGCACTGTTTTAGAATAGTGTTCGGCCCGTGACTTCACGAAATCAGCGGCTTTAGTTAGTCCGTTCTTCTCTAGTGCCTTGAGGGCAGATTTAGCTGATGTAGAGCCTAAACCCTGCAACATACCCACGTTTTGACCCTTGCCACCCTGCACTTGTTTTTCTGGCGAGTTTAGATAGTACCCTATCATGTTAAGGGCAGACGGCAGGTTGTCCATCTTCTCAACGTATCGAGATAAAAACTTACGTTCTGAATCAGTACTTTTACTCTTCGAGTCTAGTAGCGTTATACCGTCTA
>Ga0306896_1000219_pt1 | contig 12435 bp, 8 predicted proteins | sample AntRauMFilla1562_FD_190412 | JGI IMG/M metagenome (GOLD analysis project Ga0306896, IMG submission 190412) | Saline lake microbial communities from Rauer Islands, Antarctica - Metagenome Filla 1 #562 (v2) (version 2) | ecosystem: Environmental > Aquatic > Non-marine Saline and Alkaline > Saline ... | reverse complement strand
AAAGCTGTAAATCTATAATGTTATAATGCCAATATTCGGCTTTACGTGGCTGAGTATAGTTGGTCTAACAGCTGTTTAGATGACAACTCTGCCGACGAGAATGGAGGTGCGGCATCTATGAAAGCCACTATCAATGGAGAAAGCTGGCAAGCTGTTGAAGCAGAGACTTTCTATTCAAATGGTATATATTCAATAATTGGTACTGACATTGAGCCAGGCAGTATAGAACAAATAAATTTGAAAGGTTTTATTAACGCTACAGGAACCTTTCCGATTAATATGATTTGTGGCGTAGTTGGAACTTATAGTATTGAAACAAGCTCAAATGATGAAATTCTTATAGTTGGAACGGCTGGTGAACTTATTATTTCTGAGCTTACCTCTGCTAAAACCAGTGGAACTTTTCAATTTTCAGTACAAGGTTACACTATAAGCAATGGTCAGTATTCAATAAATTTCTAAGTTTCGCTTTTGAACCCATCTAAAACCTCCATTAGTAAGCGTTTAATGCTTTTAATACTTCTTTTTTCATGGACTACTTTTGGTGTGATATTTGCTCAAAATTTGATTTAAGAAAAAATGAATTAGATAGTTTATTATTAATCAGAGATTCTGGCAATTTAGCTGATGACCTTGATCGATACAATACAATTACTTGGGAATGGCGCTACTATTCAACAGATTTGGCCTTAGTTTGGGCGCTAAAAGCTATTTATTGAAGTCGGTTAATCCGGCCACTCTCTTAGAAGTCATAAAAAAAGTATCGGATGGCGATCCCTATTATTTACCTGAAACACTTTCCCAAATAATTGATAGTTCTACAATGGTTACGGATAAAAAAGTAAGCAGTGCTAAAGAGTTTAGTAAAGAGTCTGTTAAACTAGCGTCACTTTCGAGTGGAAGAGAAACGGAAGTCCTAACCTTAATTTCGGAAGTCCTAACAAATGTACAAATTTGGGAAAGAATTTATTTATCGCCAAGAACCGTGGTTACACATCGAACCGGTATCAAGAAGAAATTAGAAGTAGGAAATGTAGCTTCTTTGGTGTGTATTGCCCTTATTAACGGTTTAGTTGAGTAATAAATAAGGTGTTTACTAAGTGTTCTTCGGTAAAATGTAATTAATTTTGCTCTAGTAATGTTATTAATTCAGCCTTTTCTTGAGCTTTTGCATGATCTAAGGGTGACAACCCTTGAGCGTCTTTAGTATCAGAAGATGCACCTAGTTCCAACAAAAGCTTAGCCATTTCTAGCTGACCAAAGGTGGCGGCAAAGGCCAATGCAGTAGCGCCTTGTTTATTAACGATATGAATATCGGCGCCATTATCAATAAGCAATTGCGCAACTGTTGTATAGCCTTTAAAGCAGCAGCCCATTAAGGTGGTATTTCCCGAAGCATCAAGAGCATTTACTTTGGCACCTTTTTCAATTAGCAATGCTACAACATCCACTGCGTTTACATAAGCGGCTAAAATGAGTGGGGTAAACCCGCGTTCATCGGCTTGGTTTGCTAAAGAAGGATCTTGTTCTAAAAGTTGCTTAGCCATAGCAAGATCTGCGGTTCTGCATGCGTTCATTAGTTGGGTAATTGCAGTCATTTTATCTGAGGTATTTTTGGTGTTTCAAATCAAGCCACATAATGCGAGTCTTTCTTATATTACTCAAATAAATAATGCTAATATTTAATTTACCCTAGCTATATATGACTTTTCAGCAATTAACGTACGCAGTAGCCTTAGATGAGCATCGTCATTTTGTAAAAGCAGCCAAACAATGTTTTGTAGCCCAGCCAACACTTACGCTTCAGTTAAGAAAATTAGAGCAAGAAATTGGTTTTAGATTATTTGACAGAAGTGTTCAACCAATAGAACCCACCAAAGAAGGGTACGCCTTTATTGCTAAGTCTCGCATTATTTTACAGGAAGTTGAGAGTTTAAAAAATTTGGCTTTAGAGAGTACTGATACTATTTCTGGAGCTTACAGCGTAGGTATTATTCCCACATTAGCGCCTTATATTTTACCGTTATTTTTGGGGGAATTCAGTGCTAAATATCCAGAGCTACGCTTAGAAGTTCAGGAAATGCAATCAACGGATATTATTGAGGCATTGAGCAAGAATAGAATACATATTGGTTTAATGGTAACACCTGTTTTGGAAGCTGCTTTAGTGGAATATCCGCTATTCAATGAACCTTTTTATCTTTATACCCATCCTGATCATCCGTTGTTGGCAAAGACAGAGATAAACCCAGATGATATAGACGGCAAAGATTTATGGTTGTTAAATCAGGGGCATTGCTTCAGAAATCAGGTACTTAATTTGTGTGGGGAAGACATAAAACGTGCGTCAGAGCGCAATTTCCATTTTGAAAGCGGTTCTATTGAAACCTTAAAGCGGATGGTTAGAAGTCAGAAAGGGTGTACACTTGTTCCTGCACTGGCGGTTGATATGGATTTGGAGGGCGCTTTTGTGAGGCCGTTTACCAAGCCCGTACCGGCCAGAGAAGTTAGTTTAGTGGTGCATAGAACTTTTCCAAAAACCAAGCTTTTAGAAGAGCTGCAAAAAGAAATAATAGCCAGTTTACCAAATAGCATGGATAATAATGTTGCGCTGAGTTGCCTGAGTTGGAGGTAGTGTTTCGCTAAGCGAAACAGGTTTGAGGCAGCGCAATCGCTGTGCGCTTGCTAAGGTTTGCATTTCGGCTACGCTCAGTGACCAAGGTTTTTAGTTCAGAGCGAAGCGAATGAGTAGCCCCCCCCACGAGTGTTTGAATTGTACCGAAGAAAGGGCAATGCATGCACTACTTAGTTTTTAATGGAAAATTATTGCAGATTGAATCATATTCATATAAAAGTCGTAATCATAAACTGTTACGTTATTCTTGAAATAACTGCTTATTCTAAATAGATTCTAGCTACCCTAATATCCTATTCACCAATATGTAAAAGCGGTTTTTAACCAAATGCAACTACGTTTAAAAACCGTTAGTACTACTAACTGCAATGCAAGTGAAAGATGGCATTCCGTTGCCAATTTCAAATATAATCGCATGAAGATGAGCACTATACCCATTTTTAAAATGATCCTAATTTGTTTGTTATGCTTATACAATAGCGTATCTGTAGCACAGCAAAGCAGAGTAGATTCGGTTATTGTACTATTGAATAAAAGTGTAATTAATAACCAACAAGACACGGCTAATTTTTCAGCTGCAATTGATTTATTGCACGAAACTTCTTTAACTGCTAAGCAGATAGAACAAGTAGAAGCTAGCGCGAAACAGTTTGAAAAATGGGAAAAAGACGGCTGGCCATTTGCTGTTCAAACAAGTATTTTTTTTAAAAAAACCAACCAAAATTCTGATGAAGCCATCAGCTATGGAAAATATCAGATTGAAAAAATAGATCGGCTCAATACTCCTGAAGCAGCTGCGATGAGGAGATCATTTTTGGCGATACTCAGATTTCCTTTTCGTAATTCTAACAGATTAGAGGAAGGATTACGCTATTTCTCACAAAAATTAAATCAGTATACATCACAGAATGACTCTGCTTCAATTGCTGATAGCTATTATGTATTGGCTGGATTTTATAAAATTTCCGGGTTAACCGATTTGGCCATTTATAATCAAAAAAAGTCAATCAGTTATACTGACACAGTAAGGTACAAGCGTTTTTGGGTAAATAATATTAGTGTTTTGGGGTTTTTATACATAACAAAGAATGATAAGATCGAAGGCCTGAAATTTTCTAAAATTGCCTTGGAAGAAGGGTTGAAAAGAAATCAAGGTTATAGTTTTACAGCTGAAAACATTGCACTTATAAAGTTGCAGACTAGTCAGGTAGATAGCGCCGCTTATTATTTAGCACTTGCCAAAAAAGACCTCGCTGATGCAAGTCCAGAAAGTGTAGCTTCCTACTTACAAGTCCAAGCTTTGTATTTTATTCGGATAGGCAATTTAGAAGCTGCAGAAAAAAATCTGATAGAATGCTGGGAGTTAATCCGGACTCATAGTATTCCTAGTGCACCAGGTTCTGGGATTATTGCACCAGACTATTATTTGGCGCAGATCAGGATTAAACAGAACAAGTTTGATGAGGCCATCAAATTACTCATTAGCGATATTGAGCGGCTCAATAACAACCGTGGAGAAATCCTTAGGGACTATAAGCTCATGGCGGAGCTGTATCAGAAAACAGGAAAAAGTGAGTTAGCCGCGGAAACTTACGCACGCTTTATTTCCATACAGGATAGCCTACTGGCAGAGCAGGATAAATTCCGCTCCATCAGTTTTGAGGCTGAGCAACAAATGAATGAAAATGAACTTTCTATTGAGAAGTTGGAAAGTCAGAATCAGATTTCATCGCTTTCGAGAAATTTTTCAATTGGGATAGCAGCCTTATTGTTGATCTTATGCGGGAGTATTTATTATCGCTTTAAATCTAAAAAGAAGGCCAATAAGGAGTTGAATAATACGCTTGCCAATCTCAAAGCCACCCAATCCCAACTTATTCATGCTGAAAAAATGGCTTCATTGGGTGAACTTACCGCAGGTATTGCCCATGAGATTCAAAATCCACTCAATTTTGTAAATAATTTTTCAGAGGTCAGTAGAGAATTGTTAGATGAACTCAACGAGGAATTAGCAAAAGGAGATATCGAAGAAGTTAGAACCCTTTCTAATGATATAATCCAAAACTTGAGTAAAATTAGTCACCATGGAAAACGCGCGGATAATATCGTAAAAGGGATGCTAGCGCACAGCAGAACGGGCACAGGAGAAAAAATGCTAACAAATATTAATCAGCTAGCTGATGAATATCTGCGCCTTTCCTATCATGGACTTCGAGCCAAGGATCATTCGTTTAATGCTGATTTCAAGGTTGAATTAGATCCCGATTTACCAAAAATTGCAGTAATACCTCAAGACATCGGAAGGGTGATATTGAACTTAATCAACAATGCCTTTCAGGCTTCTGCTGATGTAGAAAAACCGTTAGTACAACTTACCACTAGGCGCATTCAAGATGGAATTCAAATAGCGGTTTCAGATAATGGATCGGGTATTCCCGAAAATATCAAAGAGAAGATTTTCCAGCCTTTCTTTACCACCAAACCAACTGGGCAGGGAACAGGATTAGGGCTCAGTTTGAGTTATGATATTGTAAAAGCCCATGGTGGTACTTTAAGCGTGGAAAGTACGGAAGGCCAAGGAACAGAAATGACCGTCTTTTTAGCTGCTAAAGACCAATAGCTATGGATATAACAGCTGAATTAAAAGCAGAATTAGTTCAGTGGCTAAAAACCTTCTGGATGACATACACATACATCAAGTATGATGTAGATAGTTTGTCTATTCATAAAAAAGAGAATTATTGCATTAGTGGTTTTACCCAAGAAGAAATCAAGCTTTTGGGATACCCTTTGCAGCGTATAGTTATCCGAGATATGACCCCAAAAAGACTCAGATCATGTTCATATTAAATTTATTTACATCTAAAGAAGAAAAAATGACTCCAAAAAACCGCTCCGAACTCTACTTAAAACTACTGGGGTTTTTTATCGCAGTACTTTTAATCTTCAACCTTAGCACTCCTGCTCACGCTCAAATCAACGCATCTAAAGGTGTTCCCAGCTACACCAATTACGTGGTAGGAGGTATGAACATTACTGGACAACAGGTCTGGAATGTGAATCAAAATGAAGAGGGATTTCTTTTTGTGGGTACGAGTTCAGGCTTACAAAAATTTGATGGCAAAAACTGGGAGCTGCTTGCTTCTCCTACTACTGAATTCAATACCAATGTCAGATCCACTTTGCTTTCCTCAGACAACACTTTTTATTACGGTTCTTTGGGGGACTTTGGAATCGTTACTTCTGACTCCACTGGTAAGACCGTTGAAAGATCACTCATAGAAGGATTCCCGGTGGATTTAGTATATAATGGTATTTGGTCGATTAACGAAAGCAAAGGGAAAATTTACTTCCAGGCACGGGAAGCCATTTTCATTTACACGCCAAGTACCGAAAATGAAGAAAGCAGCATCAAAACTTGGAAACCGGATACGAAGTTTATGTATGGTTTTAGCCTTGATGGAAACTATTACACCCATCAGATGAATCTCGGTTTGTATATAGAGCAAGGAGGAATCTTAGAATTGATTCCCAAAAGTGAGTTTTTAGGAGAGGAAAGGGTGCAGGTTTTATTACCCTATCAAAATCAGGGTGAATTCTTAGTTGGGGCATTTTCTGGTGGTCTGTATCACTATGATGGGCAGAATTTCAATCCCTTTCCGACTGAAATAGATTCTCTACTTCAGGGAAGGACTTTATACAAAGCCTTGGCATTGCCTGATAGCACTTATGCACTTAGCGTGTTGGGACATGGATTTTTTGTCATCGATCAGCAGGGTAAAATTAAGTCACATTTCAACACCAAAAATTCTATTCCGGATCAAAGTGTCTATGCCTTTCACTTAGACAATACCTACAATTTGTGGGTGGGTACAAATAGCGGACTTTCCAAAATCGAAATTTTTTCTCCAGTCACTCGATTCGACTCTGAGGAATATGAAATAGGAAATGTATTATCCCTAAATGCTAATGACAACAACTTATACATTGGCACAGCTACCAACGTCTTATACATAGATAAAGCGGATGGTATAGTCAAAAAAGTGGAAGGAATACCTAACACACAAGTTTTTGGACTCACCCCAGATTACAATCAGGTATTAAGTACAGGAGTAGGGATTTTCGAAATCAAAGGGGGAAAAGCAACTATCATCAAAGGCACAGAAAGCTTCCAAACCTTAAAAGTGTTGATCTCGAAATTCCACCCAGGATATGTTTTCATCAGTGGTGGCTTTGGTATACAGGTATTTAAAAGAGAGCTGGCTAGTAATGGGAAGTATGAATACGAAAATGTAGGCGATATCTTAGATGTGCAGCGATCTGTTTATAGCTTAGCTGAAAACAAAGAAGGTGAACTGTGGGGTGGTACACAAGCCGGCATACTATTTCGCATTATTTTTTCAAAAACCGCTTCTGGTAATCTGGATGTATCCGACGCTAGGGTAGAAGAAATTAGTGAAAATGACGTAATCAGAGGTTTGTCTGGCCTAACCGAGGGTCCAATTGAAGGCAAAGTATACACCTCAGGTATAGACGGTTTCTATTTCTTCAATTCGAGTACCAAAAAATTTGAGCGGGATTCTGTATTTAGTTTTTCTGATGAAGTAGCCAATATCAACTTGGATACTTACGGGTTGAGTGTTGCGGAAACTGGGAATGTGTACTTGGATTTTAAAGGAGAAAAGCGATTGGCTGTCCGTCAAGAAGATGGCACTTTCAAGCTGCAAGCGTATCCTTTTAATTTAATCAACTCCAGTACCGTAGCATCAGGATATACAGAACAGAGTGGCGTAATATGGTTTGGCACTGATCAGGGAATAATCAGGCTTGACCCGAACAAGAAATACAGAATAGATCATCCAGTTCCTCTTTATTTCACGTCAGTTTTGGCAGATGGAGAGAGTCTAGCCCTAGCCGAGCAATTAGCTGCGTCCGTTCCTGAAATCCCATTTAAAAGCAATAGCATTAGCTTCAATTATGCGGCACCATTTTTTGTAAAAGAAAACCAGATTCGATATCAAACTTTCTTAGAGGGTCTTGATGAGGACTGGGGCGAATGGGAGGATAAAGTGTACCGAGATTTCTCTAACCTTCCATTTGGGGATTATACTTTTCGAGTGAAGGCAAAAAATACATTTAGTGTCATTTCGGATGAGATTTCCTACAGCTTTGTCATCCTTCCTCCATGGTATGCCACTTGGTGGGCTTATATGTTGTATTTCTTAAGTTTTTCCTTAATAGTTTATGGGGCGGTTAAATTTCAAACCGGCCGTATCTTGGCTAAGGAAAGAGAGAAAAACCTGGTGCGAGAGGTTGCGCAAGCCAAAGAAATTGAAAAAGCTTATGAAGATCTCAAAGCCACCCAATCTCAGCTCATCCAATCTGAAAAAATGGCTTCATTGGGTGAACTTACCGCGGGTATTGCACATGAAATTCAGAATCCCCTGAATTTTGTGAACAATTTTTCGGAAGTAGGTGGCGAACTCATTGACGAGATGAGAGAGGAGATAGAAAAGGGAAATATGTCAATGGTCTTAGATATATCAAAAGACTTGAAAGATAATCTCATAAAGATCAACCACCACGGAAGGCGAGCAGATGCTATTGTAAAGGGTATGCTGGAGCACAGTCGAAATAATGCAACAGACAAAAAATCTATCAATCTTAATGTACTTGCAGAGGAATTTTTAAGATTAAGCTATCATGGTTTGAGAGCTAAAGACAAAACCTTTACGGCCGATTTTGATACTGAATTTGATACTAATCTACCTCGTGTTAAGGTGATTGAGCAGGATATTGGTCGAGTTATTTTAAATCTGATTAATAATGCATTTTATGCGGTAGGTCAGAGAGCAAGAGAAATAAAATCATCTGGTGATTCTACCGCTACTTACAAACCAAAAGTTACTGTTCAATCACGACTGATCGACTTGGGCGGTAAAGCCGTAGAGGTGGAACTTTGCATAAAAGACAATGGCAACGGAATCCCTAAATCGATTAAAGATAAAATCTTCCAACCATTTTTCACCACCAAACCCACCGGGCAAGGCACAGGCTTAGGCCTGAGTTTGAGCTACGATATTGTGAAAGCCCACGGAGGGACGCTAGAAGTCACTTCCAAAATAGGTGACGGATCTACATTTATTTTAAATTTACCCACAGGCAATTAGGCTATGTATATGATGACCCCATGTAATAAAATAAAAGGCCTTCTATGGCTTGTATTTTCACTCAGCTTGGTAACTACTGCGGCTGCGCAATCTGAGATAGATTTAAAACCCACGATTTTGAAAAGTGAAGCTCCAGCTTTGCGTTTTGAAAATATTGGTATCAGTGAAGGAATGAAACAACAGTCGGCAACGGATATTATTCAAGACAGCAAAGGCTTTATGTGGATAGCAACCCAGCAAGGGCTTCACAGGTACGATGGTCAAGAATTTAAGGTATACCAGCAAACACCATTTGACACCACTTCATTGTCAGAATCTTTTGTTCTCGGTATGGCGGAGGCAAAAAATGGGGATATTTGGGTTAGCACAGATGGAGGCGGTCTTAACAGACTAGATCAGGCTACGGGGGTATTTAAGAAATATAATTATGATCCAAATGACTCTACTTCTATTTCTAGCAATTCAACCATAAAACCTTTTGAAGATAGTAATGGGAATATATGGTTAGGCACGTTTAATGCGGGCCTGAATAGAATGAGAGCAGACCAAGATGGGTTATTTGATCGATTTATCCATTCAGAAGATGATTCTACAAGCTTAAGCCATGAACAAGTGTTTTTTGTTAACGAGGATGCAGATGGGTTTATTTGGGTAGGAACCTATAATGGGTTAAATAGAATTGATCCAGAAACGGATGAAATCACCACATATATATATAAAGCTGAAGAAAATGGTCCAAAAAATGCCGTAACTGACCAATATATTCCAGAAAATGAAAGCAACTTTTTTTGGTTAGTTACTGGTGCTGGGCTCATGAAGTTTAATACAAAGACGGCTGACTTTGAATTATTTGAAATTGTTTCAACAAAGAATGGAGAATTTAACCGACTGAATGTACTAACTAGAATTGTTCCCGACCCCGAAAACCCTACTGTTTTATGGGTTTCAGGTCCTGGTACTGGTTTGGCTAGATTTGACATGAATTCTAATGAATTTACTAGCTACCGAAATGACTCTAAAGACCCTAATAGCTTAAGTGATGACATCGTAGAATCCCTTTTTCTTGATAAATCTGGAACTATCTGGGTGGGATCAGCAATTGGTGGTATAGATATCTTTAATCCTGGTGCAGTTAACTTTGCGCACTTAAAAAATGAGCCATCAGATGATAAAAGTATTGCTCCAGGCTTAGTATGGAGTGTTTATGAAGATACTAGAGGCACATTATGGATTGGGTCTAATACAGGTTTCGCTGGCAATTTTTTAACGGAATATGATATTAGCACGGGAAAAAGCACTAGATATGAAGCTATTGTGGGTGACTCTACATCTATTGTCTTTGGTACTATAAGAGATTTCGCAGAAGATCAAGTAGGTAATATATGGATTGCAAGTAGTGGCGCATTAACTAAGTTTAACCCAAGTACAAAGAAAGCAACTAGGTACATGCATCCACAAACACCTGAAGAGTTTAGGCGAAATAATATAAACAGTGTTAAACATGACAAAGCCGACTCTACTATATTTTGGGTTGCAAGTTATGGTGGTCTAGATCGGTTTGATACCAAAACTGGCGAATTTGAACATATTTCGTTAGCCAAAGAAGACTCGAGTTTAGATGTGGGTTTGTATACTTTAGGAACCTATCAAACCGATGACAATAGCTTATGGGTGGCTTCAAACAAAGGACTACTTCATATCTCAGCAGACGGCAAATTTACTACTGCATTTGCATATAGTGCTACAGACACAAGCGGTGTAAATGACAATTTTATAATGAATATAGCTCAAAGAAAAGGTGAGCCGGATGTACTTTGGTTAGGAACGGGTATTGGTGGTTTAAATCGCTTTAATATTTCCACCAATAAAGTAACGCACTATACCGAAGAAGATGGCCTACCTAGTAATACGGTATATAGTGTTTTGGTTGACAATAATAACACCCTATGGATGAACACCAATGCGGGAATTTCCAACTTTGACCCTGAAACGGAAACCTTTAGGAATTATGGACTAGATGACGGACTTATAGCTTTAGAATACTTTCAGCATGCGCACTTCGCTAGTAAAAGTGGCGTTTTCTATTATGGAAGTGGTGAAGGGGTAACCGCTTTTGTTCCCGAAAATTTACGAATTAATGAAAATCCGCCAAGTCTAGCCTTTACCGACTTCAAAATTTTTAATACTTCTGTTAAAGTAGGCCCTGATTCTCCGCTCAAGAAAAGCCTTAATGAGACAGACAAGATTACGTTGCGTTATGATCAAAATGAAATAACCTTTGATTATGTAGCTCTTCATTTTGCTAACGCTAAGAACAATACTTATTCCTACCAGCTCAAGGGCTTTGATGCAGATTGGATTGACGCAGGAACCAAAAGCTCAGCTACCTATACCAATCTACCTGAAGGAGATTATACCTTTCATGTGCGTGCTGCAAATGCCGATGGTATCTGGAATAACGCCGGTATCACTTTAGACCTTAGCATTTTGCCACCTTGGTACAGAACCTGGTGGGCTTACGGAGCTTTTGTTGTACTTCTTGGGCTATTTGTATTTGCTATAGATAGGCTTCAACGAGCTCGAATAGCCACTAAAGAAGTGGAAAGGGCAGCGCTAAATGAAGCTACTTATAGGGCAGAAGCCGAGAATAAACGCCGTGCTGATACCGAGCAACTTAGTAAAATTGGACGGGCTATAACCTCAAGCCTCTCGGTAAATAAAATTATTGAAACGGTGTATGGGCACGTGAACGAGCTAATGAACGCCTCAGTATTTGGCGTTGGTATTTATAATAAAGAAGAAAATAGGCTCGATTTCCCAGCAACCAAAGAGAAGGGCGTTATGCTAGCGCCTTATGTTAACGAGCTAGACGAAGAAAATAGGCTGGCTGTGTACTGTTTCAAGAATGCTAAAGAGATCATCATTGGCGATTATCTGAATGAATACACAAAGTATATTTCGGTTTATAAGCCCCCAATTGCTGGTGAGGCACCGTTGTCTGTGGTTTATCTACCATTAGTTATAAAAAACCGTGTGATTGGGGTTATTACCACACAAAGCTTTAATAAAAATGCTTACTCGCCTTATCACATTAACCTGCTCCGAAGTCTAGCCACCTATGTAGCTATAGCCTTGGATAATGCCTCGGCCTATAGAAAGTTGAATGCAACCTTGAGTGAGCTGCAATCTACCCAGCAGCAACTAGTTCAACAAGAAAAACTGGCTTCCTTAGGGCAGCTAACTGCCGGTATTGCCCACGAGATTAAAAACCCGCTTAACTTTGTAAACAACTTTTCTGAACTAAGTATAGAACTTATTGAAGAAGTAAAAGTTGAGCTTAGTGCCTTTAAAAAGGAATTCACTGAACAAGCAAACGCTGAGCATTTAGAGGATGTAGATGCAATCTTGGATGACATAAATAGGAATTTGAAAAAGATTCATGAACATGGCAGCCGAGCAGACTCTATCGTGAAGGCAATGCTACAGCACTCAAGAGGTAATGAAAGTAAACTTGAACCTACAGCACTCAATCCAATCATTAAAGAATACGTTAATCTGTCTTTCCATGGTATGCGTGCGGGGAAAAAACCCATAAACGTCGATTTAGTTTATGACCTAGATGAGTCCATA
>Ga0306896_1000215_pt1 | contig 12574 bp, 2 predicted proteins | sample AntRauMFilla1562_FD_190412 | JGI IMG/M metagenome (GOLD analysis project Ga0306896, IMG submission 190412) | Saline lake microbial communities from Rauer Islands, Antarctica - Metagenome Filla 1 #562 (v2) (version 2) | ecosystem: Environmental > Aquatic > Non-marine Saline and Alkaline > Saline ... | reverse complement strand
TACTGCGCTTCCTTCAAGAGACCAGACTCACCAAACCTGCACTGTATTGGAAGTGGAGTCAATTCCACAGTCACTGTCAGGTGTCGCCAACGCCATCGTGGAAAGAACTCTCCGACAAGTTACAAATCCAACACCAACTGCACGGATCTCTCCGAGCGCAAGATCTCTCTGACGTGGCTAATCACCTCTACTGTATGATAGATACAGAATTGTCTGCTGAAAACCCCTTACCACACAACACAAGATCTACTGATGACAGCGGGCGCAGACTGACCGATGACCTTATAAATTCTGCTGATGGTATGCGTATTGCACTCATGATGTTGTTGGGATGCGTAGATGCGACTCTGACTCGACCGTGGTCACAGCAACTTGGACTTCTAGGTGGAGGAGATGACATGATGGATGACGATGAGACACCATCTGGAAAGCGAGACACTGGTCAAGCACCAACAGTCACAGAAGAGCCACGATCGCAACGTCGCTGTAAACAGTCTCAGATGGCTGAGACTGAGCCAGATACAATGCTCATAGACCAAAATGAAGCATCCAATCAACTGAGTAATGATCGCATAGATGTCAGCCCGGAGAGGAGGGTAATCACGCAGACTGGGAAAAGAAACGCCACTCAGACACCAACGCTCACAGAAGATTCTCAATCTGTGCACTCCCGCAAACGCCTGGCAGGGGATCCAGGCATTTCTCTGACCAGTGTTGTTCAAGAATGCGCAGGGAAATCGTCATCATATGAAACGGTTGCAACAAGTGACATTGGACTGTCAGACACTGAAGGATTAGTATCTTCCAATATGACCAAGGTAGGCATGGCTGGCGACACAGATGACCACGACAAATTGTTCCTCACAATGGCAAACGTCGGAAACACATGCTTCTTGTCGAGCTCAATTCATCTTGCAGGTCTATTACTCGGATACAGCAAAATTCGGCTACTTGATTCAACTCATGATCTCCACTCACATGTTGACGCCAGTCATATGACCCGAATCCGTGACCGTTATGCTGGGTTGGATTCAACATATACGATGAACCAACCCCACGACGCTGCAAGAGCCCTTGAAATGATCCTGCAGTCAAATTCTGATCGAAGCGAGCGTGCATGTCATATCCATTCGAAATGTCAATGTCATTTCGTTATGTCCGGTCGAGAGGAACCGTATCATATCCTCCCTCTGACTTCATACCAATGTCTTTGGGACTTTACAACATCAGAGAGTAGAGCGTGCCAACAGTGCAGTCAGCAAGACTCCCAATCCCTGCGAATTGCACACAATCTGCAGACCATCATCTTTGAAGTGTCGGTAGACATCTCCAATTGTCAATTTGGACCACTGATGTCTGCTCCCAACGATATAATTACAGTAGACGGAGACGAACTGGTGGGATTCACGCTTCGAGGGGCAATTACCTATATTACCTCGAGTATCAGTCGACCGGGTCACTATGTCACATGGTTGCGACACACGAGAGGAGACGCAATTTGGTCCAACTGCACAACAGGAGAGCAGCGCAGTACTATCCCGACTGTCTCTACTCACCTTCAAACTCCAGTCCTGCTGTATCAACGCACAAGTCGCCGATACGTCAACATGTACTCAGCCGAGCAATCTCTACATGCGTGGACCTCAGGTTCCGCTAGCGGACCATTCCTGAAACCCCTTGACCCAGATCAGAGCAGAACGAGACTTGACCATTGGTACCGTGCAGACACTCTTGGTAAGTCTGCACCACAGTTCATACGTGGTCTGTTGGCCACATGGCCAGAACTTAATCTTTGTGTAGATGAACGTCCACCTAAAATGACCTCCACTCTACGAAGACTTGTTTGTGCGACGACGGTCCATGACGAACAGCCAGATATTTCAGTGCAGTGTGCACGATGTAACCGTTGGAGACTTGTCCTTAAGGAAGATCTCAAAAGTGACGTTCGCATCGGAAATCCTCCAAAGTTCAACTGTGGTTTCCAGTTTGGATGGTCTTGTAACGTTCCTCAGGATCCGGATGCCCAACCACTGTATCACGGCACGATAAATCTTCCTACGAACCTAGCGATACAAATTCCGGCCATCCTATCTCTCCCTCCTGTCTCCCCCGACCTGGATCAGCCCAATGTGACATTAACACTATCTGGACAGCCAGTCACTGACTCTTTACTCTCCTCATGTCGGACAATGCCGGTTCCTGGTCCTACTCTGCGATACAAGAAGCGAACTGTCTCATATCGAACAGGCATGCAAGAGAAGCGTCCCCTGGGAAGTTTCGAAGTGGCAATGGACGCGATACAACATGGTACGGACAAGGTTGTGAAAAGTTTCACGTATTTCGATTCACGTGACGACTTCTTTCGAGAAACAGCCTACACTGTTCATCGGAATTTTTATGAAATCATCCCGGCTGGCGATCCATGTTGCCTCTACTTTGATGTTGAACACTACTCTCCCAGTCAGTTTCATGCAGACGGCTCCCCGTCAGACAACAAACTTGCAATCACTGTAGCGACAATATGTTACGAGGCCAAGTGCCAATGGCCAGAACTTGCAGTAAATCCCTCCCCCCTCGACCAAGTGGTGGTGACAACAGCCTCAAGGTCAGCTGGCGCTGCATATAAGCATTCATTTCACATCAACTTTCCACGTGTGGGGTTTATCAACAATCACGGGGCCCTTCGTGCCTTTGCCCGACATCTAAGCAGTTTGGATGCGCTACAAGCAATGAGCGCCAACTTCCAACCTATGGCTCTTATTGACACCTCGGTCTACAGTCGAAATCAAAATCTACGAATTATCGAGTCGTGGAAACATCATCCACGGCCTACCAAAGAAATGGCCTTGGAGTTCTTCCCCCCTCGACTACACACGATGGAGTCTCTCCTTCAGACGCTCGTCACAAATGTGCTCAATGTGACGCACTGGACCCGTGAGGCTCAAGAACAAGACAATGATGCTGTCCTCAATATGCGCAGTCTACTGCATACGGCTGGTTTAGATGGAGTTGGTGGCACGACAGAACTAGTGTCACATCACATTTTTCTCTGCCCTTGCACAGGCCAAAGAGTTTCAGAACAGAGGTCTACCCTGAAAACAGAATGTAACAAAGGTATCTGGCATATCAAGTGCTCACATGACGCATGCAAAAAGTCGGGGGCAACAATCACGCGATCCCTGGGTCAGGGTCAAATTGGAACTAAAGGTCGACTTTGGATGCCCTCAGACTGGCGGCCACTACATATGACAGCTGCCCAACCTGCCACCTCTGCTGACCCCGTGACCCAAACGCTTCTAGAGACGGGATGGGTCTCTCCGACACAGATGCAACGTCTGTGCATTGTTGCAGCAGCAAAACTTGGCTGGGACTATAATCTCACACAACATGCGGACACCAGACGGACAGGTCAAACTACGTACTTGATTCTACCAGACGTTGCGCCTGGCTTTCTTAGCGACTTACAACGTGGCCGTCAAGACAAATGGCTTCATGCCACGTGTTACGATACGTTACGCGTGGTGTACCTCGACGAACAGACACAGATGTGGATCTCGGTACAATATGCGCAGCAGACGCGAGACCTGTGGATTGAATCTCAAATTGGTCAACCTTCCTCGAGAATTATCACATTATGTCAGACGTGGATAGGTCCTCAAGTTAAGGAACCTGAGCTCAATGAGCCCTGGTCAACATACACTCCTAGTCTTGACACAGTGTCCGACCCGGTCAATGCGGCACTCTTCACCTGGGGTTCGCTGTGGGCACATTCGGACCGCAGAGTAACAGGTGAGGCCACGGGATTTCTTCGACTGATAGCTTGTGCCCTCTTGCAAAAGGTAGACTGTCCAGTACAGCAGTTCTTCTCAGAGCTCGGTGACAACTCCGCACAGACTCACTGGATGCCTCGACTCAGAACAGATAGAAAGGGCAACAAAAAGGTGAAACGTATTGATTTGAAGCAACAGACAGTGCAACTTGTATTACCACCAGCGAATGCTCAGAGGTTTTGTCATCAGGTTTTGACCTCCGATACAGTGCCCAACACTAGGCACTGGCAATGCAACGATCACGCTACAGACTTTATTGATTGGATTGGCACACCACCTACTCCATCCAGACAATCGAGAGTTGTCAGCCAAAACGTCGGCCCGGTAGGAATCCAAAATTCTATTCCCACCGTGCAACGCATCTTGTCCAGCCACAATCCAGCAGTGGTTCTGTTACAGGACTGCCGGGTCAAAAATTCGGCGCGGGAGCAAGTGCACGCACAGCTTCGGAAGGAATGGCCACAATATCAGATCTTTATTCGATGTGGGACTCGGATGCGCAGTAGATCGAATTCTAAACGCAGCAAGAAAAATAAGCGCAAGCACACTTATCACTACTCGGTTATCACAATGGTGCATAAGTCTGCTGGCAGTGCGCTAGACTCTTTTCAGCACGTCAAGGCTGACGGCTTCGACGAAGGCCGTCTACTCACTGTCAAGATTCGGCCTGACAAAGGACCTATTCTTTTTGTTTCAAATGTGTACAATCATGTTGCTGCTGAGGGCAAACAGCAGCAGGCCCTCCTTGACCAGCTTGGTGCCCGCCTATTACACACTGAATCACTCGGTCACGTTCATCTGGCTGGTGGCGACTACAACGCATCCCTCTTTCCTGGAGCACGTAAGGGTTACAGCAACAGCCGCGAGACCAAAGAGGCCGACGTGCGCTTTCAAAAATTCACTCTCGACCCTCAGCGCTCAGTCGCTTGGTGGACAGGACACATTAAAGGAGGCATGTTCACACGACGTAGCCCGCAATTTGCTCAGGCCGCTCGACTGGACGAGATCCTAGTGCATGCTGGTAACAACCAGCTGCCTCAAGACCTTGAGGAACGTTCAGCTCAAGGCTTTGAATTTCACATCCACACTGCTCATCACGGTGATAGTCGTCTAGATCACGGAACTCTTACTGCAGATCTACCAGTAACTCTGCTCCTGCGACCTATGCGAGCGCACTCGAGTAGTAGAGATATTGTTGATAGGAAAAAATGGGACTTGATGAAAGATTCTTGGCGCGCTCACGTCAAACGAGCAGGCAACAGGACTCGGCCATGTGCTGATTCTATGGACGAATTGACACGGTGGGTGAATGAGGCCACAAGCCTCCTTCCTAGGAAAGTCACCAAGACTGGGCCGTCAACACGAAGACCAGCACATAGTTCCAAAATTCAACGGGCGTGCGATCGCCAGATAAGACTTCTGGAGCGTGAGGCAATGATTGCCAAAGACCTTGTGACTGACATGTTCATAGTCACACATTCCATGCGACAGATCTCCACCTTGGCCCACATTGAGGCTGTGGCGCCAATAAAACTCATTTCGTCGTCACCGTCAGCAAGCGATCTAAATGACTGGCGCATGGCGCTGCAACAGGGAATCAGAGAGAGACGCCAGGTGTTACGAGAGGCCCACCGACTACAGCGCACCGAACTGCTCCAGAAGTTGCGAGATAGATGCCGAGAGCGCATGGATAGACCTGGCGAACGTGAAATTCAGGAACTCATGGGAAAGAGGGTGAAACAAGATGCTCCAGACTACAGAGCGTCCCGGAATCCAGCCAAAAAGCACCCTGACAACCTGAGTGGTCGGCTCTCACGTGCAAAATGGAGCTGCTGGCTAAAGCGCGTCCTTGGCGACGAAGTTGATCAATGTCTTCACCAGGCGTGGGGTTCAGACGAGGAATGGGACGGAGTAGATGACCAGCAGGGCAAACCACACCGTTACTGCACTGATCATGCTACCATCGAGCTCACCCGACTTGCGCCATGTGACCTTCGAATAAGAATCAGTCCCATGCATTTGCTTACAGATCTATTAGAACAAAGACCAGATATCGACGCAGGAGAATACCTTCAACTCAACCAATCCAACGAACAGAAATTGCGACACGACACAGACGCAATGTGCCATGAGGAATGTTTTTTTGCCACGAATGCTATGAGTGCTCTTGCTTACTGTAGCAAGTGTACTAACTCTGATCACAGGTTAACACCAATGACGCACGTTGATAAATCTTCCCCTTCAGGTCGACACCTTCGATATTTCTGTCACACATGCTCCGCATTACATCACACGCTCCCGTTGCGCAGCCTCGACGACTGCCCAGTCCCAGATGAGCTCTTTCAAAATAACATCCTTGATCCACAAGATGCTCGTCTCACGCAGCACCTCACGAGAGAGGATTTTGATTACTGGCTCCGACAATTACCACATGACAAGAGTCCAGGGGATGATGAACTGACTTATGAAATGTGGCAAGAAGCGCCGGTAGAGATGAAAGATGCACTCTACCGGGTTGTGGATCAGGTAATACAGAATGGAAAGATGCCAACATCATGGGAGGGGGCACTCACCACACTCATCCCAAAGAAGGTTGGCGAGGAAAAAATCTTAGAATCAATACGTCCGATCTGCCTCATGAACACAGCGGCCAAAATAGTAACGAGCGTCTGGGCCAAACGACTCTCCAAAAGCCTAGAGCAACAGTCGGTTTTAGAAGGCTCGCAGGAGGGTTTCCGGCCCGACAGATCCACACGGCGACAGATTTCACGCTTTATTAGCGCGTTGCAGGACGTAGAACGAAATCAAGGCACAATCTGTGTCACTTTCCTGGATTTCGAGAACTACTTTAACACAATCTCCTTGCCTGCCCTTTTCTTGCTCCTCCGCAAATTTGGCATGAACGAAAACGATGTGCAAGCCCTAGAGTCTTACTATGAACACTCGCACATGCGGGTGGTCCACGCCGATGGCGAAAAATCTGCCAAGATCCCACTGCATCGTGGCCTCAGGCAAGGTTGTCCCCTTTCGCCCATATTAGGAGGAGTTGTGGTGAATGCGATGCTCCGATGGCTAGATTTCAAAGGAGGAGGCCTGTCACAAGGTGACGTCGTGACTAATACTCTATGCTTCGCAGATGACTCTACGCTTATGACGACAAATGTACACGATATGAATGTTCTTTTAGCTTGTGTCAACAGTTACTGCCAATGGGCGGGTGTGAAGATTAACATGGGCAAAACAGAAGTCACAGGCTATGACTATAAACGAAAATGCCCTCTTGATCTCAGCATCCTTCAACTCGGAAATGGCAAGCCTAAGATAGTGATGCCGTGGGACCCAGTCAAGTACCTAGGGGTCCGTCTCACAATCACTGGTGACTTGACTTTTGAACGTGACTATGTCAGGAAGAAAACGCTCGACACCATCAAACAGTTGACCAAGCACATGTACCACCCTCAGCAGATTCACTGGGTGGTACAGGTTGCCATTATCCCGATTTTCAGGTACTCTGCGGCCATTGCGAACTGGAACTCACAGGAAATTGATAAACTTGAAAATTTGTGGATGCGTGCCTTCAAGAAAGCATGGAAAGTCAATGCCAGCTTGCCAGACGTGACGTTTTGGGCGGGACCCGAACAAGGTGGCTTGGGAACACCAAAGGCTAGAGCCATCATTACCAGTGAGACCATCAGCCTTCTGAATCAGTGCATGTGTTTGAATGATGACCTACGACAAGTGACAATCCAGGACATGTCACAAGCTATCGCCCATCTTGGCTGCTCTACGATAGCAGAGGCGCAAGCGGAACTCCAGTGGAGTGGAGAGGATTGGAAGCAACATCCTAGTCTCTGTCACCGATTTCTAGCATGCACATCCCGAGGTATGCAAATAGAATGGACGGCAATCCAAAATGCCGACACGCCCATCCTCACAGACGGACTCATGAATTTGATGCCTCTCTCGAAACCCACTACATCCAATGAACTAGATTGGCGTGAAGCGCGAATGTGGCTACGAGAAATGGCAGGTATGGGGCTACACAGAATTGAATCCGTTATGGATGGGATGACCCTGATTTTGCCGACGAAGCTAAAATCTAAAATCAGCGCGCGGGCAAAGTCACTTATCGAGACGGCGGCTTGTACTCACTCCAGGATCCAGGATGTTCGATGGACCGGAGAAGTTTCTCTGCTCTCCAATCCGATTCAACGAGCGCAAGTCATACGACCAGGTGACACAGGGGAAGACCTCTGTGGGGGAGTGATTTACATGAAAAAATCAAAGCAACTCCACGCTGGCACCATTCGAGCATATGATGCACAGACAGACAAATATTCAGTGCTCTTTCAAAATGGCAGAACGGTGGAATGGGAACTGGAGCAAGTCTGCAAAATGTGGGGTAAAGGAAAGGATCGGCAACAATGGTCGCAGGTAGATCAAGAGGCTCTTGGATGCCTAGTCCTTCGGGTTCAGGGTCATGTAGTGTCTAACACAAGTCACACTCTCTGTACCCCTTTCCCGACGCTTCTCAGCTCTAGCGTATGGACTGACACACAAACATGGTACACGTGTAGTGTTAGATGGTCACTGCCACCTGACATCCAAAACATGCTGTCTATAATGGGCAAGGCGCAAGACGCCAAAATCGCAGAGACAATGCTACAGCAGAAAACAGTCTTCTGGGTGCCAAGAGACACATGGGCCGAATGGTCGACGTCGTCGTCATCGAACAGATTCGGATGGATTGTACAGGTTGTCGGACAGCGCTCGGATGCCAATGGTACAACAGTCCTCATGGTTCGGAGTCTGCATCGAGACGAGTTCCATCGTCACGGCGACATCAACGTGACATCTCCGGGTAAAGACATCTCACTGCGGCGAATTGCAGGTTTAAGAAGAGACGCACTTATGATGAGCCTCTCTGGTGCAGAATTGGGCAAATTGACAGAAGGGGGTTTTCGGCCATGTCAAGCTCTTCAAAACTATGATAGCGCCGGATCGTCAGCGAGGGTGAAGCAGATCGTAGCGCCAGCACCTGATCCAATCCGGCGGGAACCAAGAGCTACGTTTGACCTTGAAGACCCAGTTCAGTTTCAAGAGGACTTCAGAGCGTCACGGGTCATTGACAGCACATGGCTCCATCAAGGTAACACAGTGCAGGTCACAGTGAGAGGTGGTCAGGCCCACCAGCCTTCGTCAATCGACAAAAACAAGACGGCTCAATGGCGTCAAGAGCGCGTTCTTAAGACGGCAGGTGCCCGGCGACGAAAGCCTCAGGGCACCAAACCCATTGAGGAACCCCGATGGGAGCTTTTAAAACATTGGTATTCGTCCTCAGAAGTTATCGCAAACTGGAATCAGCAATGGGTCAAAACAGACGAATGGGAAAAAAAGGGTGGACGCACACTTCACTGGTCGATTACCTCATGGCTACGAGAACATTTCAAACTTGGTTCCATCGCTGTAACACAGTCTCTTACTGTGGACCCCTCCTTCTCAGATCACATCTGGTCGTTAGAGGCAATGACAACTGACAAACGAATTTTGATCCCCATTTATGAGATGTCAGCGAAGGAAATCGAAGGATACATCAAGTGCTTTGATGTCAACGTTCAGACCTGGGTTATCATCGTCCGAGCAGACCAAGTACAGGGCGCGTTAAAGTCACAGTTGCAACGTCACGGCTCCTGCTTACATCGACTGGATAAAGGCGCCAAGATAAGTTTGAGAAAGGGGTGGTGGCAAACAGGCGAACGAACCAAAATCAAGGCCCAGCAGTCACACGAAATTTGGGTGAGCAAATCTCTCGAAAATGAAAGAGCCACTTTCCAGGCTTCAGATATTGAGTCCAATCTCCGGTGGACGCCTGATCGAATTAACGCCTCGCCATGCCTACAACGATATCTGGACGCGCTCCCAAGTGGTGAGTACTTTGGGAAAGGTTATCAGGTGGTAGCCACTGATGGATCGTTACGGCTAAATCGATCTAGCACGAAAGAGCCTGCCATGGGAGCGGGGGTCATGTGGCACGACGCTGCCATCCCCCACAGATCCGAACGGGTGGGCGGCCAACACTCCAGCACACGGGCAGAACTAGCAGCAGTGGTCATGGCATTACAAGGAACCCCTCGAGCTGATGATCTAGCCATCCTCATTGACAGCGCTGCTGCTATACAAAGACTACGATGGTTCCGGAGTCACGACTTCCGACCGGCCGAGCACAAGGTCAAGGACCATGACATCATCCATGATATTTTACTTGAACTCAAGTTGCGATCAGACTCATCCTCACGAACTCTTTTCGTAAAAGTCCATGGTCATTCTGGCGACCCACTCCACGAAGAGGCGGACAGACTAGCAGTAGAAGGAGCCGACAAAGAAAGTGACAACGAAAACATTTTATATCCAGGAGGCCGGGGCCAAGAAATGGTTTTCAACTGGGCTGATGGAGCAGATAAGTCAAAATCACACACTTGGTGCTCAACAGTGAAGAAACGCATCAAGGCGCACGAAGAGAAGATGTCATGGCAAACTAGATCACGAAAGACTCACGCTGAAGAATTCTTAGCAAGGCCTAATGCAGCGCGTCCACAACTAGGTGTAGCGCTTCGCTCCATATGGGATTGGGCAGTACGGGCTTGGATGCTCAGCCTCACGCCTGGGCAATCTCCTGTCAAATCGAACCTCAAGAAATGGGGACTAGCGGCCACTGCACAGTGCGACTGCGGACAGGGGGACGAAACATTTCTCCACCAGCAACTTCACTGCCACCTTACTCATCGTCGAAACATGAAACAAACTGCGCACAACAACGTGGCAAAAGTAATCGAAAATCAGGTCCAACACATCAACCCAGAGACACGACATGCTCAGTGGGACCGAAAGGTCCTCACTTTCTTGACACACTCTGCCAATGCAAATACTCTCAAAATCAGTAATCACAGTACACGGTCCCCAAAGCGAAAACTCGATGAACTTCTCAAACCGTTTGACGATACCACATCGAGCCAACGGCCAGATGGTCTGATTGAGGATACCAAACTCAAACATATATACATAATTGAAGTCGCCCGCACAGATGACTCCCCAGATTCTCTCCTGCGAGCGCACGTTAAGAAAATGTGTACATATAATTCATTACTTCACGCACTCCGAAGGGCATTCCCGCAATACGTGGTAAAGCAGCAGAACTACGTCATAGGTATACAAGGATCCATCAACGAACAACAGTGGCGACAGCAACTCACGGAGCTCGGAATGAATTCGCATCAGCAGGACAAGACAATACAGAAATGCATCGCAGCGAGCATTAGAGGTACACACGCAGTAGCTAGCTCATCTGAGAAGCAAGGTAACGATGGTTGATAAAGGTGGCCACAAAACGCCAGGACACACAGTGGAAACGTCTGTATACATATATATACTATATACTCTATGTTAAATATCACACATGTAAATACGCATACACACACACATACTCTCCTCTCTCTCCTTCTTCTTGACTAAGAGCTCGGCGCATTAAATGATGCGAAAGGCCTTGTGCCTGCATCGAACTCCATAGGGTGTCTCCTAGAGTGCAATCCTACATCGTAAGTCTGTTCGATTATGTAATAAAAACAGTCTCTCTCTCTCTCCGGAGTTTAAAAACGTAGGAGCACGAAAAGTTGCCTCTTCCATCAGAATAGCGTCGAAGGTGAGCGATGAAGGTTGAGGACAGAACCTGGATGCAAGAGGTGGGAAGGAGTGCTGGCAGCTCAGGCAACCCGCGGTTAGTTTGATGCGCATCACCTTGAGGGTGCACGTGTGCAATCACTGGGCGTATGTACGCAGTTTGTGATGGGCACGGCACCTATTCGTTCGAATCTGATGGGTCGCCGGCGCACAGACCAGGGATGCAGGAAGTGATTTAGGATAAGGAGAAACAATTTCAGCAGGCAATAACTCTCATATAAGGGAATCTCAGATCCAAAATAAGATTTGAGCGCATAGACCCTCGATCAAGGAATAAACCACTATTTATAGTAATAAAAGCAATCATCATCGTCAGCAATTTCTTCCAGAATTGCTCCCTTGTGAATTTCAACCTTGAATGGGACCGCTTGGTCATTGATTTGACGGTCCCAGGTGAAAAGCTTATGGTCGTCACGAACATCTTTTAGTACAGAAAATCGGAAATCAAAATCAGTCTATAGACTGATTTTGAAATCCGATTTTTCGTACTAATCTTGTTCATGGCCTTTCAAATAAGAAGATGAAATTCCAAATTAAGGGAGCAGCTCCGGTACAAATTATTTCCTTATGATTTAGTCAACCCCGCAATCAAAATCGGTTTATGGGAAGGCATTTTACTAATACCGAAAAGGGGGGTTGGGTGGGTGCCAATCTGGCGGCGAAGGGCATTTTACTTGGGGAGTAGGAGCACTTTTTACTGGTGCAAAAATTCATTGATTTGAATTTTGGTGCTACGTGTTTGAATTTCGCAGCCACATATCTGAATTTCGGCGCCAAAGTCTGCAAACCCTCTCTTTTCGATAGGGATAGGGGGGGTGTAGGTTCCACAGGACATGGGGGCACTCTTCAGCCTCGGTGTGGGCAAAAAAAGTTGAGCCATCCCTTTGATTTGATTTTAATGGCTTTTATTACTGAAAACAGTAGTTTAGAACCCTTGCTTGAGGGTCTACTGGCTCAAATCCACATTGATTTAAGTTGACGGGGTTTCGGCCGGAATCGAACTGGGGACC
>Ga0306896_1000214_pt1 | contig 12576 bp, 10 predicted proteins | sample AntRauMFilla1562_FD_190412 | JGI IMG/M metagenome (GOLD analysis project Ga0306896, IMG submission 190412) | Saline lake microbial communities from Rauer Islands, Antarctica - Metagenome Filla 1 #562 (v2) (version 2) | ecosystem: Environmental > Aquatic > Non-marine Saline and Alkaline > Saline ... | reverse complement strand
GTTTCATCTTGACTACTCGACATAATACCGCTGTCACTCATGCTAAAAAGTGTTGGCGAATTCCTTTGGCAAATTACTGGCCTTTAAAGACGAAATTGTCTATTTTTGGGCATTTTGTACTTCTTCAAGCGTACATTCACACAGTCGGCATGGGCAAGCCTGTGTCGATTGGACTCCAATTCTTGGTACGAATCATCTTAAGAACACCATTGGCCTGCATACACTGCACAATCTTAAACGCAAACGAGTCATCTACGTCGCCGGAAACGTTGGGTGTATGAGGACGATTTGTCGCGATGGACTTGGACTTTGATGGATTGATATGGTATGTCGGAAGTGGCTGATCAGCTGGACACAAAAATGCCATAAAAAAAAAATCAAACGTAATACAGAATCCCTTATCTTTTTCAAACATAGTTGATATAAATGTCGATAAAATTGTGCTGAATTTATCATGGGTTGAATCCACAATTTGTAATGTGATGATGGGATGATTATTCTGTAGCATGTCGTGTGTAGTACCAGAGAGATCCTGTCTCGTACGACGCATACGGACGGCGTCTCTGCATCCATATACATTGCACTGTTCACCGAATCGGAGCTTTGCGTGGGCCAACATTGTTTGTGAAATACGATCCGTGGATTCATTCCACAGTTTCGTCCAATTATGCCGTGTGATCGAAAGCTCGTGTTCGCGAAGCACGTGCAGGAATGATAATATACCTCGAGATAAAAATATTTTCTGCAGTTTCTGAGGTATGTCATGACAACAATGGGCGCGACCAGTTTTCACCAATTTTTGAATCGCAGTCCTATTTTGAATTATTTTGAGACCTTCTTGTGTGTCTGCGTGATGTTTACGAGACAACTGCACTAAAGCCTCACGATTAGGTTCGCGTTCGTGCGCTTGAATCACTTGTGGTAACGATGATGCTCCGCATACTATGTCCTGCATATCCGATATATGCTTGACAAAGTTTTGCATGGTGGTTAAAAGCCAGCAAATGTATGGGATTTCGTCGATGATGTCCGTCAGCACATTATTCTTCTTAAAAAGACCGACATTCGTATTCATTTGTTCATAGAGCGTCTCGAAACGACTTTTGTTGCGAGTGTCTGCTTCTATTTTGGACGATGCTTGCTCAAGTTTTCCGGTAATCGTGTCGGTCATGATTTGGCATACATTGTGCAAGACATTGTCTGTGTCTCTCAAGCGCTCTACGAGATAATTTGAAAAATTCATGCAATATTCTACGAACAAAAGCGACTTGCGATTATGATCAGACAAATCCGTCGCGCTAAGTTCTAATTTGTTATCATCAATCTTCTGATTTAAAGCTGTAAACGAGAAGAGAATATCATGGAGGACGGGACGAATCGCTCGAATAAAGTTAGCATATAAATCACTGGCATTCATTCCACCCAAAGCTACCCGATGACTCTTATGATGGTTTTGCATTTTGGGTAACAATTTATGCAGAGGAGGCTGGCTTATATATGTTTGCGTGAGGCATGTTGTGTGTCCAACTTGTTTTAATATGTATTCATATAAAACGCACATCTAAAGAATTGGAGCGTGTAGCGTCATTTCACATCTATGTTGCTCTGGTGACAAATTCATTGACGTGCACATGAGACGTCTACACACACAGGGCATTTGTCATCATCTGACAGTTGTCATCAGGACCCCATTGCTCGAGAATTTCAAGTTTACTCGCTGGCCGCTGTGCAGTATTGAGACGAATTTGTCGTTTGTACGCGAGATCGTCGTACCCGAGAGTGGTCCAATCTTTGCGAGACCACTTGAAAAGACTCTGCCAAGATCGACCATAGTCGTTGGCATTGTTCTCGAGTAGCATTTTCACCGAAAGATTAAAAGTCAACAGAACAGGGATTGCGAGCTGCATTTGCATTAGATCTCCCATTGTCATGCCCATGTCAAACCACTGCAGGTCATTGAATTTTTTCCGCAGACCACTGCTCTGCAACGCCATGTGCACCGCTAATATCGTTTTCTTGGTGCTCCCGTTGAAGTTGAGATTTTTGGCACTAGGAGGGTCGCCCCACGAATGTATAATATGTTGTATATCACACTGCATTTCGTGGAGGTGGCGCATGGTGAGATTATTCTGCACCATGAGTTCGTAATTCAATACTTTGTACACCTTTGTAAGCTCGCGATCGACGGGCGATGTCACAAGATCATCCGGAATCATTGACGTGTTTCGAATCGAAATCGGAAAGTTTTTGTGTGCCATACTCCTCCCGATTTGTACAACGACACCTTGCGCTAAATCGTACGGCGCCTTCACACAAAAATCACTACTGAAGCAAGTCGCGATAACAGTACATATTCTATTGTCAATATTATCGCCCTTGGCAAATGATGTTCAACGTGCTCTGTGGTATATATACGACACGGACGTGAGTATTGTTCATCACCGTCAACGATTCAAGTATATTCCAATGTGTGCATATGGTGAGTATATAAACGTTTCCTGGTAGCTTTTTACCTGATCGACATTGACATTTGCAAGCAACAGCACGTATTGTGGGTGCAATAATGCAGGCCTCGTCCACTGCCGATGTGCCCAGCAATACCAGCAGCGAATTGGAAAGACAAACGCGCAACGATATTCTTGTGCTGAATAAAGAATACAATGAACTGTGCGACCAGTGCGATGTGTTGGACGCCCAACATCTGATTCTTGTAAGTCAGCAGGCTACCTGCGAACAAACCTTGGGTTACACGAATGAAAAATTGGAGTTGGCCCGCAATGAATTGGACACACTGAAAGGTCAGATTCAAGAGAGAGAGCGATATTCGCTTGTGTTACACGCACAAGAACTTGAACATCTACAGCGCGTAGACATACGAAAAACAGAAGCGGAAGCCCACGTTCAGCAGCAAAAAGACCTTGAAGACGTGCTACGTGGACTTGCTAGCAGTATTGAGACTTCCGAGGCGTCCAAAATCGAGTTGCAGGCCAGTCTTTCGTCCCTGCAACAGGCATACGAGGATGCAAGCTCGGAAAATATTCAATGGCATGCGGAGTCTCAACGTCTTCATGAAACCGTGCAGGTGAAAATGGACCTTTGCAATGCTGAGTATGAAATGGCGGTCGAGCGCGTGAAGACATACAATGCCGAACGTGATGTGGAGCGTGCCAAAAATGACCGTCAGCATAGCAAAGAACGTGCATCTTGGGACCAGCAACTGGCACAGCTTTCGGTCGTGGTCGCAAGCAAACAAGCGAACCTTGACACCCTGGATGCACTTACACTACAATTGCAATGTAATCACGACACACAGCAAGTAGCGCTGTCGGAAATCTCTCTCTCTCTCGTGTCTCAACAACAGCAACATGACACCGCCGAAGCGCGCATGCAAGAACAGATGCAAGAACAAGAAAATACGTTACAAAATATGATTATAACGTACAACGCGAGACAAACATCGTACGATCTTGAGATGTCTGATATCTTGAGTGAAATCGACACACACAAGTCGGCTTTACACGATATCATGCAGTCGTGTGAGTCTCACCAGACACAATTCGAATCCAAAAGAATTGCTTTGCAGCAGCTTCTTGACAAACATACCAAAGAGTTGGATTGCTTGGAAACATTGATTCTCAGTAGGCAAATTGAATTAAATGCTCTACAAGAAGGAATTACGACAACAACTACAAACGCGGCGGTTTCGGAGGCCAAACAAATCGCACAGGATGCACTTACAGCAGTAGCCGTCGGTGAATTGGAAGTTGCCGCAGAGCAAGCTGAACATGCGATGCAAATCGTAAAGATGGAACACACTAAAATACTACGCGAAATGAAGGCCGTTCTGATGTCACAAAACGCACATATTGCAGAAATGACTGAAAACGCAAAACGAGTACATGATGCTCAAGAAGTCAAAGATATTCAAGCAGCTAAGGATATTCTAGCGGACAGGGATATTCAAGCAGCTAAAGATATTCAAGCAGCTAAAGATATTCAAGCACTTCGAGATTCCAAAGCTGTCGCCGATGCCAGAGCTGTTACTGATGCCAAAGCTGCTTCTGATGCCAAAGCTGCTTCTGATGCCAAAGCTGCTTCTGATGCCAAAGCTGCTTCTGATGCCAAAGCTGCTTCTGATGCCAAAGCTGTTTCCGATGCCAAATCTGCCGCCGATGCCAAATCTGCCGCCGATGTCGAAAAAGCAACTGCTGAAAGAATACTTTGCAAAGCTGCTGAGGACGCCAAAGCATCTCAGCACGCCAAAGCTGCAAAGAAGGCAGAAAAAACACGTTTGAAGCAGGCAGAAGAAATCGCGTATGCGGCAGGAGAAGCAGCTGGATTACAAAAGGCGGCTATTATTGCCATTGAACAAGCTGAACAAGAAGCATACGCAGCAAACGAAGCACATAAATTACAAGAAATGTACGCCGCACACGAGGCAGAAGTAATGCACCGAAACGCCGCGACACATCAAATATTGATGTCGGGAACACCGCATATGGCAGAAATATTCCTTCCGCACAACTCCGAAGATGACGAATTTGAAATGATGCTCGAGTCAATCTCTACGGAAAAAACATATATCTCCCCGCAGTCGTCCGTGCTGACTGAGCAGAAGTTTCTGGATGATGCTGATGCACAGCGCGCCATGGTACACGCAAATCTAGAAATCTTGCAACAGAACACAATCATCAAAGAGAAATGTTTGGAAGAACTCGAGCAACGCTCATATCTCTTACACGCATCGATTGAAGAAAACACTGCGGTATTGTTGCAAACACAGACCGACCTTGAAATGTGTAACAACGACCTGGAAATATGTCGTGCGCAACGGTCGGAGATGCGTGCAATCAACCAATTTGAGGAAGAAACTGCCTTTACAACAATGCAACAGCACAACGAACTCATCCGCGAAACCCAAAGCAGTATCGATTTTCTGACTCAAAATAAACACCAAATGATGCTGAGTATTGACGAAATGCACCGTACACGCGATAGCCATGACTTGAAACTTGAACAAATTCGGTGTTATGGCAACACACTCAATTTGGCCATGACAGAGCTTCGGAGTGGAATGCACATGCGTCAGAGCAGTGCCGAATTTCAAATCAAAATTGAAGTGGTTCTTGATCTCTTCAACAAATTCCTCGATTGGTTTGAAAACACTTTCACCACCTCCCTATATGCATTCACATGTATTCTACACAATAGCCGGACGGATTGAGCAGTATGCGGATTGGACAGCATCGAAGAAAAATAAAAATGCACAATGTGCGCATGTACATTCATTACAAACGATCCAAGCTCCTGCTCCGTCGGTCAGCGGATGATCACCCTAGTCTTGGACATTGAAACTACCGGTCTGTCGAGGACCGAACATGTCATAACAGTAATTGGAACCATTGTCTACGAGTCTGTCGACGAAAGAAGTATCAGCAAAAAATGCTACAATGTAGTTTTGGCGGAAAGTAGTGAAAACCCAGAGGATCTCTTGTCAATGAAAAAAGAAATCACCCAACTCCTTGACGACGTGGATTGCATTGTAGCTTTCAACGGTATCAATTTTGATATGCCGTTCATCTGCAAGTGGTTGAAAACAACGACGCTATCTTCGGCGATCTCGCTCGATACCGATAAGCAGGTCAGGTGCGAGAGCTCAGATGCCGAACCGGCCTTTATTCCGGTAAAGCGCAAGTTCCAAGTGCCAAGTGCACTGTCGACCGATACCATGAAGGTTCTATTGGGGAAAGATAGCGAACCCGACACCAGTCACGTTACAGACAGCCGTGCAATCAACTCGGAAAGCAGTGTAATCAACTCGGACGGTAGTGTAATCAACTCGGACAGCAGTGTAATTAAATTGGATAGATGGAAACACAAGTACTTAGATTTCTGTCGTCTGTCCCGAGATTACACTGGCTCTTACATCAGTCTGCACAACGCATGTCTTCTCAACAAGATTGATGTTGCAAAAAGTGGCTCTGGTCTGCAAGCCGTGCAATGGGCAAAAGAAAAGAACTGGGCGCTGCTTGAGTCATACTGCATGCAAGACGTCGTTGTTTTACTCGCTCTCACCAAGCATGCTGTGCGATCAGGGATCACTTTACGTCTTCGTGCATATGGTAGACGTGGAAAGGACGTAGACAACATAGTGTTGTGTTTCGACGACAAGATGCAACCCTTTGTACCCACGGCGGCAAGTGCGCAACGTAATGTCGTCGACATCTTTGACACATCCTCTCCTAAGGCCCTACATTTTGGCTAACGAGCAATGGTAACACACGACGAAAGGAGACAGAAAGAGAATTGTGTGTGGTTACAAGAGAGAGAGAGAGAGAGAGAGAGGATCGATTAAGAATGTTTGTGTTTGGATGGAATAACGCGTGAAGTTTCACATATAAACGTGAGGTGTAATTGTCTCCTTGGGCACGACTTGTATAAAAACGAAAACATTAGTTGAATGTAGTCTGCGTCCGAAAACTTTCTGTTCCATTGGACGTGAATTGAATTACCGAACATCACATGTTTGAAGGTGTCATTGAGCGATGGGTCGCTCTTGCCGCATTTAGTGACGATACAGTGGTACGTCAGGGTAAGCATACCAGGGCCTTGGATTGGCCGGAAAATCTTGTGCACGCCGAAAGCGACCGAATGCACTTTGATGTCCGATTGTGTTGGGCGATTGCATCACAAATATGCGATCATGAAGATCGGGCACTTGCATTTGCAATGGGCACTCATTCGCGCTTGGGTGAGCTGTCCCCTGCGCTGAGTCTGTTTGGTGATCTTGTGCATCAAATTAGCAAATCGCAGGTATTACCCCCTGTGGATGAATTGTACAGTCATTTCCTCCGTCGACACTCTCTTGCTTCGCTCTTGATGTCAGAGGGCACCGCACAACAGCTCATTTTTTGCGGAGTTCCGGTCGATACACAGATGCAGAAAACGTTGTTAATCCGACGCTTGTTGCGGTCTGAGTTTGAGGGTCGCAAAATGTACAAATGGCCCAGACGAAGTGGTATCTTTTTTTGTCGGCGCGGGTGGTTTGCTGGTGTGGACACCTTGCACGCGCCTGTCGATACGCAAGAAGGCGGAATTCTCGTTGGCATTTTCGAGTCGATTCCCCATGTTTTTTGTGACGTGTGGTTTCCGGTCTGTCGGCCATTTGCAATATGTATGCACCTGCTGCATATATCATTTATTGCTTCGCCCGTGGCAGAGGCAGGGTCTCATCCTCTTTTGACATGATGACATCTGGGACCCATACTGTCAAAACTAGGACAAGTGTTCGTGTAGTTTCTTTATTGAAATACGTAAACTCCTCTCTGTAATACAATTGGTACTTGCTGCTTCAAATGACTTATGTACGCGTCGTTTCAAGTCTTCGATGGGAATCGTTTGACAATCGTCGTACGACAAGCAGTCAATCTTTATTCGCACATGGTCGATAATCATTGCAAGAGTGTGTACCAACCAATGTAGCATATTGAATTAGCACAGCATGTGCTCAAAGCCGATGACAGACGTAGTGATATCGCGGACCAGTGCATTAAAAATCATGTTCATGATATCTGGATTGAGTGTTGCGACGAGGCATGTAGTGTGTCCACCGAGACGAATGTGCGTACCCATTCCCAGAGCAAGGCGCATTGGAAGCAACATCTTGGCAAACAGATATGGAATAAACTCTTTCTGAAAGTATATCATGACGTCGCGGTTTTTCATGGCCCTTTCCTCCTCGTACCCTTTTCGTGCCTCGGCCATCGTAGTCAATGTGTCTGTAAAATAATCTCCTGGTAAAAGGGTCGCCTTGTACAGGGCACTTATGTGATTCCGATATTCGATTTGCTTCATAAATTTGCGATTGCGCTCCATGCGATCGTCCATAATTTGGAAAGCCAACATGCCAAGGGCAGTACACCCAGTGATTGCTGATAAATTTTCATTACTTTTCGTCATGTTGTAGACGTCACCATAACGTTGCCAGGCCATTGCCGAATCTTCATCAATAACCATGAGAACTTTTTCGAGCATTTCAGTGCATTTGACCACGTTGTCTTCATACAGACCGGTTCGACGTACCACAAACATCAGGGGACTTAAGCCTGCGGAATTCATAACGTTTTGGCCATTCACTTCTTTTGTCACAAAAAAGACACGAGGTGTGCTGTACATTAAAGCGTATTGTGAGAGTCGCGCAATGTTGGCTAATGCTGCTTCGTCAAATCCTGCCCAATTCATGTGCGCAAGTGTTTCTAGAAAAAGAAGTTGCATTTCTTCATGAGACTCGCCCTTTTTCAAGGCCAACAAGAGAGGACACTCAGATTCGTTGCAAACTTTCTTGAGCGGTACAATGGTCATATCAGCTCCACGTTGCAACAACAAAGTAGCCACTTCCACGTTGTTGAAAACTACAGCAGAGTGCAGGGCGGTATGACGTGACGCGCACTGGAAATTAATATTGAGAATTCGATCAATGTGTGTTCGAGACAGGGACAAGTCATGCTGTTGGATGGCAATACACAATCGAGCGTCGTGAATTCCCATCTTGCAGATGTTTCGATAGTGAATCTACGAGATTGAGATGTTTTATTCAAACACAATATTAATATGCCTGAAATAGTAAATTGGTCCAAAAATAAACAGAGTTTTGGGTGTGTCGCGCTCTATTCGCGTAGTGTACGATGCATATAAATATGATCACAACATTTCCAAAAGTTGAGTTCCTCGGAATTGTTTACAAATTGGCATTCATGAAAACAACGACTCCAATGATTTCATGGTTGGAGCCAAAATCCGCTCTTATCAATATTCTTCCAAAAATCAGCGCAAAACGAGCAATAAAGAGTATTTTGAAGCACACGGATGATAAGCATATGTTTGAACTTCTCTTCGACTCGCTACTCCTACAAACCTTGTCAACAGAAACCAAAACTAACGCCAACACAATATTCAACACGAAACAACTGCACGACGCATCAGCTGCCATACATATGTCCCGCGTGGGAAGCTCTGTCTTGGTGTCGGGAGCAACAGGACGACCCCTAGATTTGTGCATCGTTGTGTGTGTGAAGCGAAGCACTGTTGACGTGCAGCTTATGCGCACTCCTTTGCCATTCGAGAAAAGGAATTTTTCAGTCGACTTCTACAGCGTCAGTCCGCTTCCGACCACGAAATTTAAGCCGTCATGAAATTCTTTTCGGGTCTGAATCGAATGTGCTTCAAGAAGAATAGAGTCCCGTCACACTGAGGACAGCCTTGCTTGGAGTTCTGATTTCGCGATCATTCGTGAGAGTTTCTCTTGCTGCAGCCCAGTGGGGTAAAAATGTACTCTTGATTGGACCAACCAAAATGACCGATGCCGTGGCATCTGTGCTTGTAATTCCACTGACTGCAGTTGCAGGCGTAGAGATCTTGCACTTTCCAGCTTCCGGCAACGTACTCGGCCTCGTCCATACTCGTGACGACAGGGAGAACGTTGGAGATGGCGTCCTGATGAGCTTCCTGCAGCATGAAGATGTATTCCTCGTGATCACTCATGATTTTCTCCAAGACGAGCTGCTTCTCACGAGTATCCTTGCGAAGTGACGCCAGCTTCTTCACGCTCGATTCGAGCACAGCAATCTTTGCGTGCATTATCTGTTCGCAATTCGCAGCAAGTAGCGTCAACTTGTGTTCTGCCGATTCGGTGCTGGTCATGTTGGATGATGTATAACAATCGTGAATTAGCAATTTATAGGCAAAATAAAGGTCCTGGTCGGAAATAGAACACCAATGAGACGATCGTCTCGTGTGTCTCAGTATTGCTGTCACATTCGAGAGAGAATGACAAGGAAGGGGAGAGAGACAGCGTGGCGGTCAAGGTGCACTTTAATCACTCCCTTTATTCCAGCCAAATCCACGCAATGCGATTGTCCTTGTGCATATTGATGCTTTTGACGACTACAGGCGTTGTCTCCGATGATTTGTTCTTGCCATCCGTGCACATTAATATGTACGGACGGTTCTCAAGCAGACTCAACGACGCATACTGTGTCTGCACACTTACGGCGTAAAGACCCTGACCAAATCTGATTTTGGCGTCACGATGCTGACGTGCCATTTCATCGAAGAAGCTGATGTTCAGGATGCCGCTGGCGACCTTCTCAGCGAATTTAATCCACCATTTAGACTTTACCAAAAGATGCATGGGACAGGCATTCGCCAGAACCTCCGTACCGTCATCGTTCATTATAGTGTATCCGGTTTTCGGCAACTGTGTTCTGGGTACATATGGAACATCTGCATTGGGGTTGTTGCTATTCATTATGGCAACGTTGTGATTAAATTATACCAATTGCTGATTTTGTCTCTAACGTCTGATATATCATACGTATGGTCAGTACAAAGATTATGCCATCATGAGACGATTCGGGGGCTTTTTCTATGTAACAACCAAAAATTACAGCTACAACGCCCACTTCTTACTAAAATTACAATGATGCTAGCGTCTACCGTGCTAAATATATATATACGCAATGTTGATTGTCAAGTCGCGAGGGTTCGAATGTCGGGCGACTCGCTGTTATCGCCCCGGTTCGTCCACATTGTTTCAATATCAGATGAACGTGATTCCGCTTGTATTGATGATTTGTCCAACACATGCCAGGAAATCGTGTTTGCAGCCACTCAGAAAGATTGGAATACGGTGTCATCTTTGGTGTCCCGCGGAATCGATGCGTACACATGTAACACCCGTTGTGACGCACAAATACACTCAAGTAGTGTTGCACAGTTCGCTCTCGAAGACAAACAGTGGCAATTGGTCTATCAGATTTGGCAAACATCAATCATGTTCGACGATGTGGCACACGACCCGTACACGACGCATGCATTAGAGCCGATAGTATTGATTGCAGCACGTCACAGACACTGGGATATTGTAGCCCAATGGATGGATGCACTGGGCACGTACACAAAAACGGCGCGAGCCGAATGTTTCAGCAGCACGCTCGACACAATGCAGCACACTTTGCTGTGGTATGCTTGTTGGGATAGAAAGTGGGTGGTAGTAGAAGGGCTGCTTGTGTGTGGTGCCACTGACCATGGCGTTCGTATGTATGGCGAGGACGACGATGCCCTAATCACGATTGCGGCACAACAAAGTGCATTCTCGGTCGTCGACGTGCTGTTGAGTGCAAATCCGGATGTTCCGAAGCTGGCACTTACAGCGAGCATTTCTGGGTGGAATAAGCTAGTATACTGGGCATCCGAGGCCAATCTATGGAGATTACTGCGCATTCTTTGTGGTAGAGGAATCGATGCCAGGCTCTGTCACACTATGATTCGACAAAAACCAGTGGTACACGCAGCAATATGTCAAGAGTGGAACACGGTGCAGTATATGCTGCGTTGCATCATGAAACATTTTAGTTGCGATACACCTGCTAGTTTTTTGAGAGCTCCGCGAAACACCACCTGGTTGTTGGATGATGTGACAAAGGATTCACAAACTACCGAGAATATGCTCGTGCTCTTGGCATGCAAGGCCAAACAATGGGGGATTGTTTCGATATTAATCCAATTTTTCAATGCTGATCCAAATGCATCTTATGCAGCTAGCGACGAATTGCAAACTTCCGTCTTTGGTATGGCAGCCTTGTCACGACAGTGGCACTTGTGTGCGTTTCTGTTTCCTTACCAAACGCGCGTGACCCCCCAAAATATCGATGTGCAGCAATGCATCCTTTTACAGTGGTTTGTCGACACATTTCAGTGGCAAATGGTTTTGCGCATGGTGCAAAGTGGATATGTGTGCATACTCGCAAATCAGCACCCGCAGTGTAGAAAGATTTATTCAGAAATTCTGCAAACGGCGATTGAGAATCAACAATGGAAGTTGGTGCATGCAATGTTAACAAACGGGATCGAAGCAAATGCTCTGTTGATTGCGGAAAGCATAAAGTATGACGACGGGTGCGTACAAGATTACGTGTGTAGAAGGTTGTATGGAAGTGAATTCGAGCAGTGTCTCACTTTAAATACCCATTCTGTTCACGACTCGGGAGAGATCGACAGGGATTCTGCGCGAAGTTATGATGCTGATGACCTGTTTTCAGATGATTTCGAAGAGGCTTCCAGTGACAGTGCACCCAATGATGATGTATCTTACGGAAGTCAAATCGACGACGAGTCGATGCAAAGCTTACACGTTGACATCGATATGCACGATGTTTCTCTTCGCACTTTTGGCAACGAGCTCAACGAGATTGCATCTGATGCAGAGTCTAGCGAGAGTTTTGATGTGTAGAAGGTTGTATGGAAGTGAATTCGAGCAGTGTCTCACTTTAAATACCCATTCTGTTCACGACTCGGGAGAGATCGACAGGGATTCTGCGCAAAGTTATGATGCTGATGACCTGTTTTCAGATGATTTCGAAGAGGCTTCCAGTGACAGTGCACCCAATGAAGATGTATCTTACGGAAGTCAAATCGACGACGAGTCGATGCAAAGCTTACACGTTGACATCGATATGCACGATGTTTCTCTTCGCACTTTTGGCAACGAGCTCAACGAGATTGCATCTGATGCAGAGT
>Ga0306896_1000205_pt1 | contig 12806 bp, 10 predicted proteins | sample AntRauMFilla1562_FD_190412 | JGI IMG/M metagenome (GOLD analysis project Ga0306896, IMG submission 190412) | Saline lake microbial communities from Rauer Islands, Antarctica - Metagenome Filla 1 #562 (v2) (version 2) | ecosystem: Environmental > Aquatic > Non-marine Saline and Alkaline > Saline ... | reverse complement strand
TTTAGATCGATCCTTAGCGGTCGAAATCACCAAAGCTCCTTGGTCAATTCGAAAATAACCAGCTTGACCCTTGCAATAGCATAATCGTCCAAATACAACATTAGCGGAGGTGAGTTGCTCATCGCTTAAACTTAGGTTTTCAGTTTTAGGGTCAATTTCGGCGTAAACAATTTCAGTATATCCACCATCGGCAATGCGAGGGTCTACACTGCGCTTGTATTCAAATTTCAGTACTGTTTTGTTTCCTTTTTTAACCTGTGGATAGAGTTGACCAATACCATCGGTAAGTAGGCTTAAGCTTGAGTTGGTTAAAACTTCGAAAGTACAGTTCCCGTCCTCGGGGCAATAGTTAGATAGCTTATTCACCTTATCACCTTGGGCTTTCAGGTTTTTTTGAGATTGACAGGCTAGTAACATAATACTAACAGCTACTATAAATAAACATCTTATATTCATTAATATCAATTTAATAATTATTAAGTTTACTAATAATTTAACAATAAAATTAAAAAAGGAAACAAATCATGAAACAATTTAACTTAAAAAAAATGTTATTTGTCGTTTTTGCGGCATTAATTTCAAGTTTTGGATTTTCTCAAGAGGGGGTATCCTTTTGGAGTTCTTCAGAAAAAGAAACACCTAGCCCCCAAGAGGTCAGTTTCACAAAAGCAATTCCAGAGATAAGTAGTTTTTTGAAACTAGACGTTCAAGGTCTTAAAGTAAGTTTAGAAAATATACCTAAACGTGGATTTACAAAAAAGTCGACCACCATACTAGGATTTCCAAATGCTGAAGGAGAAATAGAATATTTTAGAGTTATGGAAGCTTCTGTAATGACTCCACAACTTCAATCTCAATTTCCTATGACCAGATCTTTTGTAGGCCAAGGAATTGATAATCCCTCGGCAATGCTTCGGTTTAGTTTATCTGAGGAAAAGGGGTTAAGTTCTATGGTATTATCCGATAAAAAAACAGTTTTTATAGAGCCTTACAGTAAAAATTTGGGGACTTACATCAGTTATGTCAACTCAGCTTCAGATCCGGTGGAAGATGATTTCAAATGTCATACAGAATCTCTAATGTCTGAGTCTACTATTTCGGATGAAGAGTATAATACTTTAAAGAATGCAGATGATGGCCAATTAAGAACCTATAGATTGGCTTTAGCGTGTACGGTTGAATATTCTCAATTTCACGGGGGTACTTTGCCAGATGTTATAGCAGCTATGAATACAACAATGACTCGAGTGAATGGAATTTATGAAAGGGATTTAGGTTTAACGATGGTAATGGTTCGGAATGAAAGTATTATTTTTCTTGGTCCTGACACTAATTCTGATCCTTACACCAACAATAATGGTCCTGCTATGCTAGGTCAAAACCAACAAGTTTGTGATGCTAATATAGGACCAGCGAATTATGATATTGGTCACGTGTTTAGTACTGGTGGTGGAGGTATTGCGCGTTTACGATCACCTTGTACAAATGATAAAGCCCAAGGAGTGACAGGATTACCTTCCCCCACAGGTGACAAGTTTGATGTGGATTATGTTGCCCATGAAATGGGACACCAATATGGTGGAAATCATACTCAAAATAATAATTGCCAAAGGTCTGGAGTCTCTGTAGAACCAGGGAGCGCCTCTACCATTATGGGCTATGCAGGTATTTGTGCCCCTAATGTTCAAAACAATAGTGACGACTATTTCAACGGCGATAACCTTAAAGAAATGTGGGTTAATATTTCTCAAGGGAATTCAAGTAATTGTGGAGAAAAAACTCCCACAGGAAATGTAGCTCCCGAAGTCGATGCTGGTCCAAATTATTTTATTCCAAAATCTACAGCCTTTATTTTGAAGGGTTCTGCTACCGATGAGAATACAGATGATGTTTTGACTTATACTTGGGAGCAAAGTGATGCTACTCCAGCCCCTATGCCTCCTCAATCTACTTCAACGGTAGGCCCTGCTTTCCGGTCCTTATCACCAACGACATCTCCAGATCGATTTATGCCAAACTTTAGTACAGTGCTATCGGGTTCCCTATCTTCCACTTGGGAGGTTGTACCATCGGTAGCTAGGACAATGATTTTCTTACTAACGGTAAGAGATAATTCTATACTAGGAGGAAACTCAAGTTCAGATCAAGTGGTCATTAGGGTCGAAGATACTACACCATTCGAAGTTCAGACTCCACCAACATGGGCGCCAGGGTCTACCCAGACAGTTAATTGGACGGTTGGAGAAAGCAATATAGCTCCAATCAATTGCGAGACTGTTACTATTTATTTTTCTGAAGATGGAATAGATTTTTCTACTATTTTAGCAGAGGAAGTTCCTAACTCAGGATCTGCAGAAATCACATTACCAACTATTGCAAATACAACTGAGGCCAGAATATTAGTAGAAGCTGTAGATCATATTTTTTATTCGGTATCGGATTCTTTTAACGTCGATACCACACAAGATTTTGATATTAATGCTTTAAACGGAGATCAAAGTATTTGTAATTTGGATTTTGCTAGTTTCGAGTTTGAATTTATTACTTCTAATGGATTTTCAGAAACAACTACGTTTACTGCTAGCGGGCCTAACCAAGCTAACTATAATTTTACCCCAGGCAGTTTGAATGCAGATGGAACGTTTACATTAGAAGTGTCTAATCTTTTAGAACTTAATCCAGCAAATTATACGATTGACGTTATAGCAACATCAGCTTCTATTACAAATTCTGTGAGCGTAAATCTTAACATCCTTAATGGAGCTTGTGTATCAGTAGCCAATACTTCATTCGAAACCAGTACAACGGGGGTTATTATCAATGATGGGGAAACGGATATTCTAAGCAATCTGAATACTGGTAAGCCTTCTGGCTACAGCGATTTTACAGATATTATTACAGATTTGAATATAAATTCTGACTATGAACTTACTGTGAATGCTAATAGTGACGGTAATGTCCAAATCATTACCTATGTATGGATAGACTGGAATCAAAACTGTAGTTTTGATGATGCAGGCGAGCAATATGATTTGGGTCTCTCAACTAATTTGTTTAATCAACCAACCTCAGGTTCCCCTTTATTGTTTACCGTACCTTCCAATGCGGTTTTAGGAAATACAACCATGCGGGTCACTACAAAATACACTCCAGGTGGAGCAAATGACTTTCCACTTCCTTGCGAAAATGGGCACGATGCTGAAGTAGAAGATTATACCATTAACGTAAAAACCACTTTGAACCAGGACTCGTTTGCTCTAGAAGACTTTTCGGTTTATCCAAACCCAAGTCAAGGAGAATTTACTATTCAATTTGGTACTGCAACGAGTACATCAGTCCAGCTAAAGGTATTTGATATTCGAGGACGTGCTCTTGTTCAGAAAAACTATGAGACTTCTGGGCAGTTTAATCAAACCTTAGATTTGCAAAATCTTGCGTCGGGAGTTTACCTCTTAGAAGTGGGTGACGGCTCTAGATCCATGACCAAAAAAATCATTATCGAGTAAATACAATTTGATTTCAATACAATTAGAACTCTTTTTAGGCAGTGATTGCTTGAAAAGAGTTTTATTTGTGATATGAATTTATCTTACTGGGAATATAAATCTTGGCTTACCAATGTAGACTACACCGTTGTGGGAAGTGGTATTGTAGGATTGAACTGCGCTTTACAACTCAAGCGACGATTTCCTAAAGCTAAGATTCTTATTTTAGAAAAAGGAATGCTCCCTCAAGGAGCGAGTACCAAAAATGCTGGCTTTGCCTGTTTTGGAAGTCTAAGTGAGCTCCTGTCCGATTTAAATTCTCATACTGAAGAGGAAGTGGTTAATCTGGTTAAAAAGCGCGTAGATGGCCTATGCCTTTTGAGAAGTACTATAGGAGACTCTGGTCTAGATTATCAAGCTCTAGGAGGTTATGAGCTATTTCCTGACGAAGGCAATCTCTTTGAGAAGTGCCAGTTGAAAATGCCTGAAATCAATAGATGGCTAAAGCCTATTTTTGAGGCCGACGTGTTTAGTTTTAAAACCCATGATTTTGGATTTCAAAAGGTTCGAGACCGTTGTGGGTTCAATCAGTTTGAAGGGCAGATCGATACGGGCAAGATGATGGAAGCTTTGCTTCAAAAAGTTCAGACCCTCGGCATCAAGATTTTGAATCAGGTAGACGTTAAGACCTACTCTGAAGATCAAAATTCTGTAAAAATTGAGACTAATGCTTTCGCGTTTTCGTCTGCGAACTTACTCATAGCTACTAACGGCTTTGCTTCTGCCTTAGGAATTTCCGAGGTGCAACCTGCAAGGAACCAGGTGCTTGTTACTAAACCTATCAAAGATCTTCAAATTAAAGGGACGTTTCATTTGGAAGAGGGTTATTATTATTTCAGAAATATAGACCAACGTATTCTATTAGGTGGAGGTAGGCACTTGGATCTTAAAGGAGAAACGACAACGGAGATGAATTCCACTACTCTTGTGCAAGAGGCTTTGGAAACACTGCTTAAGCAAACCATACTCCCTGGCGTTAATTTTGAAATAGAATACCGTTGGAGTGGCATACTTGGCGTTCACACCCAGAAAAAACCTATCCTCAAGCAACTTGGTCCTCGCGTGTTTTGTGGAGTGAGACTTGGTGGTATGGGCGTCGCTATAGGAAGTCTTGTGGGTAGAGATCTCGCCGATATGATAGATTAGAGGTTGCTAGTTAACATTATTAATTAGCGACTTGTCTAGAGTCGATTTTAGGATATCAAACAAAGAGGATCTAGGATGTTTTACTACGTGTGTGACTGTAAATTTGAATACACAAAAAACCACCTTAGTAAAGAAATTTGTTATGAGAACTCTATGATTTTTAGATGTCAATCTATTGGTAGTTCATCTTATAGGTTGAAAAAACTAAAGGTTGAAAGATCATTTTTTGATGAGTTTGAAATTTTTCAAAGCCTTTTCAGAGGTTTCAACGTTTATAAAATAAATTCCGTTTTCTAGATTTCCAATAAAAATTCCTTCATTATTTTGGTAATTATTGGTTTCCAATACCAATTTCCTGTTATATTCAATAGTGTAAGGGTTGCGTTATCTGCTTGGTCAATATAAATATAAGTTGAAGCTGGAATAGGATAAAGTTTAATAGCGGACTCTTCTTGACTTTGTAGCGATAAACTTGAACTAGAGGAGTTTTCTATTAAAACAAGTGTTGTAGTACTAAATGACATAGCAGTTTCAGTTATTGAAATAGATCCTAGCGATGAGGCTTCTATTAGATCCACAGTTCCAAGAGGAAACTTATTGAAATCAATAATGATATCATCGCACGCATTCCTCATTACTGCATCGGTATTTATAATTTTAATAGTCGATACACCACCATTTTGTTGGTTCTCCTTCTCTGTAGCTAATGGTGTAGTGTAAGGGGGTGGTAGTACTTGTATTATCAATAGCCATGTCTGTATAATAAATCAGGGGTAAATGATCCTAAAAAAGTAACTAGAATCGCACTTGAAAACGCGGCTTCTGTTGTTGGAATAAGTCCTACTACGTAATGTGCCTTGTTTGACCTTCCTGAAGAACACTCAGGTGGGGCTGCCAAATGCCTGTAGGAATTGGCGGGGACATGCCAGGTATGATGTCATCCAAATTCAGAGTTATATATAAAAGCCACTTCATTGATTTGAATTGGCTTTTATAACGTCTTAAACGCAAAGAATAACCTCCACATTTCCCCTGTAATGAATTTATGTATCCAATGCAGCAAACCTAAAGGAATTTGTGAAGATAAAATCTGCAAGACCCTTTTTGTGAATGAAATATGTCTATCGGTTTAAATCAACATAAAAATTTCTGTATGACATCTGTTATTGATAAAACAATACTTAGAAAGGGTTTCCTATTTTATTTTAAAGGCTGAGCTCCTGAACACGAAGCCTAAAGGCAAATTTTAACGTTTTGTTTAAAGATAATCTTTGACGTTTAGGTAGCTTCAATACAAAATTCAAAGAATGAAATTTTTTATCAACGATCCAAAAGATGTAGTAAATGACGGGATAGAGGGAATGCTTACAGACCCCAAATTGACCCGACTGGATAATTTCCCCGAAATACGGGTAGTTTTACGCAGTACTATTAATAAGGATAAAGTTTCCGTAATATCTGGTGGCGGTTCTGGTCATGAACCAGCACACGCTGGTTTTGTGGGTAAAGGCATGCTTACTGCGGCCGTTTGTGGTGATATTTTTGCTTCCCCATCTGTAGATGCGGTGCTCTCAGCAATTGTAGCAACTACAGGTAAAGCCGGTTGCTTACTCATTATCAAAAATTACACCGGTGACCGCCTCAACTTCGGCCTCGCAGCAGAGCAGGCCCAAGACATAGGATATCAAGTAGAAACGGTAATCGTTGGTGACGACATTTCTTTAGGTGAAGCCGTCGAGCAACGCGGACTCGCAGGTACCTTATTTGTACACAAAACAGCCGGCCATTTAGCTGAAAAAGGAAAAACCTTGGATGAAGTTGCAGCTTTGGCTCGTAAAGTGGCTGGACAAACCTACTCTATTGGCCTATCATTAGAAGAGGGCCAGAAGTTTCAAAACCCAGAGAAATCTCGATTGAATAAATCAGAAGCGGAACTTGGATTGGGAATACACGGGGAACCTGGAGTAGAAACTATTGACATGAAAATGGCAGATGCATTGATGCAAAAAGCTCTAAACACTTTAAAAAAATACTTGCCAAAAAAAGGAAAGGAATACGCGTTGCTACTCAATAATCTGGGCAGTGTGACACCCATTGAAATGAACATACTCCTAGCCTCATTTCATAAGTCTGATTTGGCTGAAAAAGTAAAGTTTCTAGTTGGTCCTGCATCACTTATGACCTCGCTCAACATGAAAGGTTTTTCTATTTCAGTAGTGACTTTAGATAAGGAAATTGAAGAAGCCTTAACCTCCACCTCAGATCCATCTGCTTGGTTTATAAGAGAGTATGGCAAGAAAAAACCTCTACCGAGCCCAAAACTCCCTGATATGCTTCCCTTTGATGCATCAAAAAACGAGCGCTTTGATCGAGTCTTTGATGCCATTGTCGAGGAGTTGATTTCGGCAGAAAAAGAGCTCAATGCTATAGATGAAAAAGTAGGGGATGGCGATGCCGGCTCTACGTTTGCTGCAGGTGCAAAAAAACTCAAGAAGCTTAAGGCTAAATTGCCCTTGGCTGATACTGGTGAACTCTTTATTACGATTGGCCGTATTTTAGCCCGGGAAACAGGAGGCTCCAGTGGTGTCTTACTTTCCATTTTGTTTACCCGAGCAGGTAACTCCTATAAAAAGGAGAAACATCTGGGTAAAGCATTACTCGAGGGCTTGGAGAAAATGAAAGAGATTGGTGGAGCACGTGAGAGCCAGCGTACTATGGTAGACGCCATGCAACCGGCATTTGAAGTGCTCAGTGAAGATGGCAATTTAGAAACAGCCGCCCAAAAAGCCCGAGAAGGAGCAAACAAAACCAAGGATATCACACAAACCGATTTTGGTAGATCTTCATATCTAAGTGAAAAAGACTTAAAAGGTGTTCTTGATCCTGGAGCGGAAGCAGTGGCACGCGTTTTTGAACGTGCGGTTAAAGCCCTATAATCTCGACCACCCTACAAGTAAAATTTTAAATTCTTTCCTTTAGAGGCACAGCAAGAAGAATGAGCAGATAAATACTCTGTGAATAGGATAGAGATTGAAATTAAATTTTAAGTGAGCGAGTTGTTACCAAAAGTTTCAGTTTATATTTATTCAGTTATCTTTCAGTTGTCTTTATTTATGTTTTCTGAAGGATTTTAGCATTGTTTATGAGAATAAGGATTCAATCGTAAAAACTCTTGCTACACGTTTTTTAAACACTCACATTAAACATAAACCCCACAAGTGCGGTTAAACCCATGGCGATGGTTCCCCAAAAGGTAATTCTAAGGATAGCTTTAGAAACACTAGAGCCTCCAGTTTTTGCTGCCAGCGCTCCTAAAACAATAAGGAAAAACAAAGCAGAGCCATAGAGACCGTATTCTAGGAGATCTAAGGGAAAGAAGAGGGTTACTAAAAATGGGAGCGCTCCGCCAATAGTAAAGGCAGCACCAGACGCCATCGCAGCCTGAATGGGTTTGGCTTGACTAATCTCGTTAATTCCCAATTCATCTCTAACGTGTGCTGCCAAAGCATCTTTTTCTGAGAGTTCTTTGGCCACGATTAGGGCGGTGTTTTTAGAGAGGCCGCGTTGTTCATAAATATCGGCGAGCCTTTGTAATTTAAGCTCTGGCATCTCTTCCAATTCTATTTTTTCTCGCTCGATGTCTGCCTTTTCAACATCTGTCTGCGAACTTACCGAAACGTATTCTCCAGCAGCCATGGATAAGGCGCCAGCCACCAATCCCGCTAAAGTAGCAATAAGAATAGGCTCCCTCAAATCACTAGCAGCAGCCACACCAATTGCGAGACTAGCCGTTGATAAAATCCCATCGTTCGCTCCTAGAACAGCTGCTCGCAACCAATTACTCCTGTGGATGTAATGCTGGTGTAGATAATCGTCCAGGTCTTCAGAAGGCTCTCTCATGGGATTTGGTTGAGTGATAGATAGAAATATTTAGCTTTACTATTTTAAAGTTTTAGTTTCGTAAAGTTACTTTATTATAAGGAAGGCTAAAGGGTATTTTAGTTAACATAAATTGCTAAGGCTTTGAACTTTTGTATAGATGGGTGTTTTACTTTTGTTCTAGAAATACAAAAGGAAAAGGATGAAGTTGGTTAAGTGGGGTTAGCTTTAATTATTACTTAATTTCTAACCTTTAAGCTTTTTTGTGTTTTATACTTTTTTTCCTTGTTAAAAAAGTTATCAGCAAGAATAGAAATAAAAGAATGGTTTTTCCAACTAAAAAACCAAACCCATATTCACTTAGATTTGCGATTCCCAAGGTGAGTATCCGCGTTATATTGATTAAAAGTAACAGTGCAATTACAGCGGAAATATAAAAGATTATTTTTTTCATTCTATAGAAATAAAGAAGGAAAGGCAGTTAAATAAATGCCTTTCCTTCTTATTAAAAAAATCACTTAGTTACAGTCGTTGTTGAAGGGGTATAAATACCAAAAGTTAACGATGCTACTAGTCCATTCACAAAGCTTTGTCTTGTATGAACAGTGTAGTCTGCAGCTCCTCCAGCCATTTCCTTAGAATCCGAAACTCCTACTGGAGCTAATCCTCCAATAAGGTAATGATTCCATTTTGTTGTTTGACTGTTTCCTTGAGCTCCTTCACCTATAACTGATGTGTAAGAGTAGCAAGAAGTCAATAAAACTGATGCTGCAAATACAATTGTCAAGGTTTTCATTGATCTTTTAATCATCTTAGTTTTTTTTAATTTATTTACCTACTTCATGATTTCAGTTGGCATTTCGGCTTGTTCCCAACGTAATTAAAAACAAGTCATGTTAATTTATTAAACATTACTTGTTAAACAAATATATAATCTAATACCGTATTCGTACAAGGTCATTCTGTTTTATTTGAAAAATCCCTTAAATTAATGGCAATAGGTGTAATCGGCTGTTTTTTAATATTAACTGGTTTTAATTTCCCGAGGTTTGCCTCTTGTTTTGAGGAAAGTTTGAAAACGCTTGGTTTTCATCAATTTTTTTTTTAAAAAACTCTCTAAATGCCTCGAGGGCTAGCCCTGAGGATTATTTACTATTTTGAACTCAGAAAATTAGTGGCAAACAAAAGGCTTGAATTCTTTTCAAAATAGCCCTTCAATAAAGGCTTAATTTTAACAATCTATTACACCAAGGGAGCTATAAAAAAAATCCTTAATCTCACCATTTCTAAAAAAGGCAAACAAAAATGCATTTTTTTATGAATAGACTTAGATCGTATTTTCGAAGACTCAAACTTAACTAAGCCTATGCTTACATCACATCTCAGAAAACATTTGGAAGAGAAATTTTCCTTAAACATCAAGTCTATCAGAGCCTTAAGCGGCGGAGATATAAATGAGGTCTATTTTTTAGAAGATCAAAATAAGAAGTACGTCGTTAAAATAAATAAGGCTCATCTATTTCCAGGAATGTTTAAAAAGGAAGTAAGTGGTCTAAACGCTTTAAGGAAGACAGGAGCCATAGATGTTCCTGAGGTTTTAGGTTATGGTGACTTTGAAACCAACACCTATCTTATACTAGACTATAGGGAGTCTGGAAAAGCTAGCCATAAATTTTGGGAGCTTTTTGGGCAAGCAATGGCTGCTTTACATCACACTACTCACGAAACCTTTGGTTTTAAAGAAGACAACTATTTGGGCAGTTTGCCACAATATAATGACAATTTCGAAACCTCTTCTCAATTCTATATCCACCAGCGCTTGATGCCACAGTTTAAAATGGCATCCGATAAAGGGTATGTGTTTAAGAATCTTGATTCCTTTTATCAAAGGGTAAAAGAGTTGATCCCTAATGAGCCTCCAGCACTTATTCACGGAGACTTGTGGTCTGGCAATTATCTGGTCAATTCACAGAATAAGCCTTGTTTAATAGATCCTGCCGTCGCTTATGCTCCTCGCGAAATGGATTTGGCAATGATGAAGCTCTTTGGAGGTTTCGACGACCGATTATTTAGTGCTTACGATGAGGCTTTTCAACTCAAACCAGATTGGGAAAAGCGAATTAAACTCTGGCAACTCTATTATATTTTGGCACACCTCAATCTTTTTGGGGGGCATTATTACACCCAAGCTAAGGAAATAATGTCTCAGTATCAATAGCTGAAGGGTTAGAGGTTATCGTTTTTACTGTAAAACATACTTAGCTAGCACCTTTTGGACATCATAGACGTTGACGCTTTTATTAAACTTTTTTTGAATACTTGGGCTAGTTTCATTAGAGATCCAAATTTTCAATTCCGCTTACAAGTCAAAGGTCCCTGCTGTTTCAATGCTAAATCGTGAAATACTCTTATAAGTAATGGATAGATATTCAGTTTTTCGACCGGTCATTCCTTGTTTATCTACGAGGATAAGGCGTTTATTGGTAAAAATAAAAGTGTCTCGAACCAGTTTAAAACCGATTTCAATATTTTCCTGTTCTGTAAGAAGTTGTTTATATTCTTTCGCCAATTGTTCTTTGTCAACGGCACCGGCATTACCGAGTAGTGAAGAAAATAGTCCCATTATATACTGCTGTTAATTTGTCCTACTCATCTGGCTTTTCGGTTAGGCCTCGTTTATATGGTGTCTGGTCTCCATTTTTTTAATAACGCAATGGTTAAAAGACTAATCTAGTCTATTCTTTTCGATTGGTTTGGTGTGTCTACCTTTGATGTGACGATTTTTATGAGTTCATAAATTTTATATTTGAGTTATGGTAAAAAAGTATGACAATGAATTTAAAGTCCTGAAGGTATCATTAATAGTCACCTAAAAGCAAAAGTTGATTTGGTAATGTCCCAATATCAAATCAGCTTTCAACTCAAACTGATTTTAGAAAACTTTTTACCGAAAAAAAACTGACTTGGAAAATTCGAAAATAGCTCAAGCCAGAATTGCCTTTATAAGATTATACGGAGGTATTAATTAACGTATTCGAATACTGCGGAATAGGTGCTCTCTTCAGAGTCCTCTATCGATACGTTAATTACAGTAGCTGATGTTGGATAATTTTCACTGTCATACACATAACTTATATTAATAGTATAAATCAATTCCCCTTCCTCGTTTTTGTAGACGATTTGAGAGGGATTATTTATAGGGAAAAGTGACCTAGCTTTTACAATTTCGGGAACCTGTGGATTCATGCTGAAGTTCAACTGGACATCGTCCATGACTTCTATAATGCCTCCAGCTTGTAAGGTGAAAAAGTAAGGGTTTGGAGCGTCATCATAAAAAACTTCTGCAGTGTATACTTTTGTAATAAAGTTTCCCGTTTCGTAGACGTATTCTTCTTCATAAAACTCGATTTCTTTGGGATTGTCATTCTCGTCATAAATAAGAACATAGCCAGTTTCAAAAGCATCATAAGGAGACTCATATAGATCTTCAGTGTTTAGATTATCACCGCCTCCTGTTATATTAGATAATTCGCCTTCGTCATAAACAAAAATACTTGTTTCAAAACCATCAGAAATAGTATTTAATTTACCATCTGAAGTATAGGATAATATAATATTTTTATTTTCTTGAGGGTCTTGAGCAGAGGTCGTGGATATTGTTTTTATCAATTTTTTTGAAGCATTTCCTTTTGCATCTGTAAATTCATCACTCACAGAATCATCACTACAACTAAAGACTAGGGCTAAAGTAAAAAAAGTGCAAATGAGGTTAATTGGTTTTTTCATAATTGTTTTATTGGTTTGATTAATTTTTTGGGACACTTTCAATTTTGAATGATTTTCGATTGAAATTTTTACTTAATGAAAGCCTAAGCTAAATTTTATAAATCATTTTTAAAAATTTAAAAATAAAGTACTGAGTTCATATACGCAATACCTGCTATTGGGTAGAGTTTATGAGTTGCTAACTCACAATCTATTCTACTTTATTTTTTAAGGTAAAGCTAAAGTGTTGATTTTATGTTTACGATGAAAGTACAGGCTAATTTTTTTCAAGATTTACCTAATCATATAGGTGAAGCCAAGAGTGGGTCCAATGCCAGAATACAAGGTGTTGGTTTCATTGGAGGTTATATTTCTAGTGTTTAAGTAAGGGATGATTAGCTCTATTCCGAAATGGTCATTAAAAAAGTAATTCCCGCCAAAGCCTATATTCAAAATAGAGATTCCCCCACT
>Ga0306896_1000200_pt1:10000-13090 | contig 13090 bp, 7 predicted proteins | sample AntRauMFilla1562_FD_190412 | JGI IMG/M metagenome (GOLD analysis project Ga0306896, IMG submission 190412) | Saline lake microbial communities from Rauer Islands, Antarctica - Metagenome Filla 1 #562 (v2) (version 2) | ecosystem: Environmental > Aquatic > Non-marine Saline and... | reverse complement strand
GAAATTTTCAAAAATTCTCCAAGTCATTCCCGAAGCCCGCAGAAATTTGCGAAATTTCTTTACTGCGCATAAAATGTGTTGAGAAATTTCTAAATTTCTACAAGTCCGAAATGGTCATGCGGACTTGAAGAAATTTCGAAATTTTACGAGATTTTCTTCGGACTTAGCAAAATTTTGAAATTTTAGCAAGATTTCTTCGGACTTGGAGAAATTTTGAAATTTTAGCAAATGGGCGAAATTTCTCACTGCGAAAGAATTGTGCGGAACAGTGCGGAATAGTGCGGAACCATTTTAGATTTTCGATGAAGCCCGGAAATAGTAAAAAACGATTCCGGGTAAAAATACGGATTCCTTCACCATCTTTGAAAATACCCGTGAATGATTGCCGCCCAGCGAATAGCAATATGAGGACCCGGTGAGATATGAAGGAGATATTATGTATATTCCTTAGAATTCAACAAGGATAACGCTCTTCCAGTGGTAAGAGATCTCAACCTTGAGGTAATTTATCTCCATGTGTTCTGAAACACAAAAAGCTGTCTTTAGAACAGAGCCACAAATGAACTGTGAAACATGTTCACCATAGACAGATCCAATACCCAGATCATCCGAGGCTGATGATCCCAGAGGTCGCTCATACGATTCAGTGAGTACCAAGCGGTGATTGTAATGGTGGTAAACTTTTTCAAAATGACACTGCAGCAGCGCAGCCTTCTGGCGCGCCCAACGTACTCTGTACTTGCATCTCTACCCGGTTGAATCCCAGCTTTGGTATGTTCAAACCGAATTATCAAATTCATAGCGTTATCCCTTGCTAATTAATACACCACAGGCCCCTATACGAATCAGCGGCGCAAATCTGCTTGTCGTCATTGATTTGAGCTTGGCACTTATACACATGACATTAAACAGAACCAGCGATCAGCTGTTGAAAGTATGCTGATTACACATTGACACCAGTCTGCTTATGATACGAGTGGATAATATTCATGTAGTATTCATGTATATGTGTAAATATGCCAAGTATACAGATATTTGCAAGTAAATTTCTATCTGCATATGATTCGACGGAAGACTGGGTAAACTTACCGATATAATGGTTTCTTACTGTCGATTTCTTCCTTACGTTTTGAAGGTTCCTCCACTTCCACGGCCCAATTTTGGAGTGCGCAAATATGATTTTGTTCTCGGCTCGGCTCCTTTTATGCAAAATGCGCACTAAAATGGACACTGATTGTACCGGCGGACTTTTGCATTTGCACAAGGAAGAGGGTCAAACACAAATATAACAAATTTATAACAATGCTTTTTACAACTAGTACTACCCTCGTAGCTGCTGCTACATTCTTCATCGGTCTCCTTTATGGAACCATTCAGTGTGGATTCCTTGTCCTCGTTGAAACCCCCTTTACAGCCCCGCCTTCACAGGTGTGCACGCTTATGGCCTCATCGGCCGTTGCTATTTACCAACTTCTTGGTCAGATATTCGATACTATGGAAGTTGCAGAGATTCTTGAGCTTGACCTCGAACCAGTCAGCCCGTTCTTCATCGAACAGATCTCTATGGAGCCCCCAATTGTTGGTGGACAGGAAATGCTATTTACTTTCAATGAAGAAGAAACGGAAGAGGCCTTTATCTCCTCAATAGTACACCTCGCACCTGGTTTGTTCGCCCTTGCCTGGGGAGCCATAGTATGTGCTCTGAAAAGAATCCGCGGACGACTATCCCGCATGCTCTCATTTATCAGAGACGCTTTCTTTGGACCACCTGATCAGGTCCCTTCTCAAAGAGTTGCATTAGCACCCCGAAGGGCTTTCAAACCAAGAAAAGAACAATCTGCAGCCTCTTTCAAACCACGGAGAGCAAAATCTACAATCTCGTTGAAATCGCTGAAAGCTAAATCCACAACAACAATTCCGGAATCAGATTCGGATCAAAACTCGTCCCCTACAAATGGGATTCAACTTTCAGCTGGTGCTCTAACCTCTATTAAAGAAGTACTATCTTCATCTTTGGAACCAATTCAATCAGTATTTCAAAACATTCTCGGCCATACTGGTTCATTTTACCCCGAATCGAAACAATCAATCTCTGAAAAACCAACCTCGAAATTTGATTCTCGTAAAACCACCTCATACCGTGCATCAAAAAGTCTACCCAAGACTATCGTCAAAGAACTAGCATGCTCTTTAAAACCAACCCGATCTACCTCCGTAGGATTTTCCTTAAAAAATGCCTGTGATAGAGCCGTATCTCTCTCAAAGTACCAGTCATCAATCAACCCATCAGTGGCAATTAATGAAAAAACACTATCAGAGGAATCAGAATATGTTTTTATTCAAAACCAGTTATCAGTGGTCTCAATGTTGAGCAAAAACAAAAGGCTATCAACAACACCGTTTTATGTTATTGAGACCCAACCCCCAGACGGCCTACCGACATACCAAAACGACGATCTCACTCTGGTTCGTACACTAGGGAAAGGTTCTTTTGGGAGTGTTTATCTGGTACAAGGTTATGAATCGCGAATCTACTATGCCATGAAATGTGTGAACAAAGATCTACCCACTTCCACATCAATTGTCGAAGAAGCTGATATCATATGCTCACTGAACTCTCCATTCATCATCAAACATTTTGCTACGTTTCAGAAAGCCGATCAGAATATCATGCTTATAGAACCTTGTTCGAAAGGCGATTTGTTCTCACTCCAGAGAGAACAGCCTAAATTTCGGTTCGACGAGGCGGCATTAAAATTCTTTGCCGCCAACATGGTCCTTGCCCTTCAAGTGTGCCACTCCTCAGGTATTTTGCATCGAGATATCAAGCAAGATAATTACCTGATATCTGACAATGGTTATTTGAAGATGACAGATTTTGGTCTCTCGTGTCGAATCGATAAATTGCAGTACTGTATTGCTGGAGCCTCAGCATATATGTGCCCCGAAATGGTGCAGGAAGTAGATCCTCCCGGCTACTCCTTTCCTGCGGACTTCTGGAGCATGGGAATATGTCTCTATTTTATGTGCACTGCTGAGCTACCCTTGCCCCAACAAGGTAGTTTGGTAGTAGAACAAGAGTCACAATAT
>Ga0306896_1000200_pt1:0-2500 | contig 13090 bp, 7 predicted proteins | sample AntRauMFilla1562_FD_190412 | JGI IMG/M metagenome (GOLD analysis project Ga0306896, IMG submission 190412) | Saline lake microbial communities from Rauer Islands, Antarctica - Metagenome Filla 1 #562 (v2) (version 2) | ecosystem: Environmental > Aquatic > Non-marine Saline and Alkaline >... | reverse complement strand
TTTTGCCAAGTCCGAATTGAATCAAGGGGCTGGGAAACTTCGCATTTTCTCTAGAATGCGAGCGATCCGGGTAATTATGAGGAGTTTGGGGGAAATTTTGTTGGACTATTAGTAATGTGCAGGAAATCTCCGACCAAGATGACTGTCAAAGTAAAACAGAGTATAAACGATGGATTTTCTGTGAAATTATGACTTTAGATAGTACTGCTTTTGTTTCATTGCAATTCCTGATTCAATATTGACACCAGTCTATTTAAGATACGAGTGGATAATATTCATGTGTATATGCGTACATATACCAAGTATACAGATATTTGCAAGTATATTTCTTTCTGCATATGAGTGTAATCTTACCGATATAATGGTTTCTTACTGTCGATTTCTTCCTACGTTTTGAAGGTTCATCCACTTCCACGGCCCAATTTTGGAGTGCGCAAATATGATTTTGTTACCAAATCACGGCTCGGCTCCTTTTATGCAAAATGCGCACTAAAATGGACAATGATTGTACCGGCGGACTTTTGCATTTGCACAAGGAAGAGGGTCAAACACAAATATAACAAATTTATAACAATGCTTTTTACAACTAGTACTACCCTCGTAGCTGCTGCTACATTCTTCATCGGTCTCCTTTATGGAACCATTCAGTGTGGATTCCTTGTCCTCGTTGAAACTCCTTTTACAGCCCCCCCTCCACAGGTGTGCACGCTCATGGCCTCATCGGCCGTTGCTATTTACCAACTTCTTGGTCAGGTATTCGACACTATAAAAGTTGCAGAGATTCTTGAGCTTGACCTCGAACCAGTCAGCCCGTTCTTCATCGAACAGATCTCTATGGAGCCCCCAATTGCTGGTGGACAGGAAATGCTATTTACTTTTAACGAAGAAGAAACAGAAGAGGCCTTTATCTCCTCAATAGTATACCTCGTACCTGGTTTTTTCGCCCTCGTCTGGGGAGCCATGGTATGTGCTCTGAACAGAATCCGCAGACGACTATCCCACATGAGCTCATTTATCAGAGACGCTTTCTTTGGACCACACGACCAGGTCCCTTCTCAAAGAGTCTCATTAGCATCACGAAGGGCACAATCTGCCTTCTCTTTCAAATCACGAAAAGAACAATCTGCAGCCTCCTTCAAATCACGGAGAGCAAAATCTGCAATCTCGTTGAAATCACTGAAAGCTAAATCCGCAACAACAATTCCGGAATCAGGTTCTGATCACAACTCGTCCCCTACCACTGGGATTCAACTTGCAGCTAGTGCCCCGGCATCCATCAAAGAATTACTATCTTCTTCTTTGGAACCAATTCAATCAGTATTTCAAAACATTCTCGCACATACTGGTTCATTTCACCCAGAATCGAAACAATCAATCTCTGAAAAACCAACCTCGAAATCTGATTCTCGTAAAACCACCTCATACCATGCATCGAAAAGTCTACGCAAGACCATCGTCAAGAAACTATCATGTTCTTTAAAACCAACTCGATCTACCTCAGTAGCCCTTTCCTTTAAAAATGCCCGTGATAGAGCCGTATCTCTCTCAAAGTACCAGTCATCCATCAACCCGTCAGTGGCAATTAATGAAAAGCCACTATCCGATGAATCAGAATATGTTTTAATTCAAAGTAAGTTATCAGTGGTCTCAATGTTGAGCAAAAGCAAAGAGCTGCCAAAAACTCCGTCTCTCATTATTGAGATACAACCTCCAGACGGCCCACCTAAATACCAAAACGATGAGCTCACTCTGGTTCGTACACTGGGGAAAGGCTCATTTGGTTTCGTTTCTCTGGTTCAAGGTTATGAATCAAGAATCTACTATGCCATGAAATGTGTGAACAAAGATCAGCCCACTTTCACATCAATAGTTGACGAAGCTGATATCATATGCACACTGGACTCGCCATTTATTATCAAACATTTTGCTACGTTCCAAAAAGGCGATCAGAATGTGATGCTGTTGGAACCTTGTACGAAAGGCGATTTGTACTCACTCCAGAAACAGCAGCCGAATTTTCGGTTCGAAGAGACAGCATTAAAATTCTTTGCCGCCAACATGGTCCTTGCCCTTCAAGTGTACCATTCCTCAGGTATTTTGCATCGAGATATCAAGCAAGATAATTACCTGATATCTGACAATGGTTACTTGAAGATGACAGATTTCGATCTCTCATGTCGAATAGACAAATTGCAGTACTGCGTTGCTGGAGCCTCGGCGTATATGTGCCCCGAAATGGTGCAGGAAGTAGATCCTCCCGGCTACTCCTTTCCTGCGGACTTCTGGAGCATGGGAATCTGTCTCTATTTTATGTGCACTGCTGAGCTACCCTTGCCCCAACAAGGTAGTTTGGTAGTAGAACAAGAGTCACGATATCTTGCTACCAACAATCTAGAGCTCTGTTTTCCTTCCGACTTCTCCCAAAATGGAAAGGATTTCATCTCGGCACTTCTCACGCGTAACCCTGACGACAGAATTGGTGGACTCTCCAGTCCTTGTA
>Ga0306896_1000193_pt1 | contig 13259 bp, 8 predicted proteins | sample AntRauMFilla1562_FD_190412 | JGI IMG/M metagenome (GOLD analysis project Ga0306896, IMG submission 190412) | Saline lake microbial communities from Rauer Islands, Antarctica - Metagenome Filla 1 #562 (v2) (version 2) | ecosystem: Environmental > Aquatic > Non-marine Saline and Alkaline > Saline ... | reverse complement strand
TAGGTGGGGCTGGTCGGCACGTAGGTGGGGCTGGTTGGCACGTAGGTGGGGCTGGTCGGCACGTAGGTGGGGCTGGTCGGCACGTAGGTGGGGCTGGTCGGCACGTAGGTGGAAATTACCAATGGGTGGAGAGGACTGACAATCGGCACCGAAACAGACAAGCCTGCTTTACGTGGCATGATTGCGAGTTTCATCTTTTTCTCGAACAAATTGATTAAATAGGGCATATTGACCGAAATAGACAATTATACTGTCGAAATTGAACACTTGTGTGAAGTGGCAAATGGCAAAAGTGGCAAATGGCCAAAGTGGCAAATGGCCAAAGTGGCAAATGGCAAAAGTGGCAAATGGCAAAAGTGGCAAATGGCAAAATACCCAAAATACATTTGGGAATTTGAGGCTATAAAACAGCCCAATGGACTCTGTAGCACATGCGCAGCAACAAGTTCCCCGTATGGAAAGCATGCAGACGCACGACCACTACATGAAGAAGTTTCTGCCACTACAGGAGCTCTACGCCAAGTACATGGCACTTGCTGTCGGATATCGCAAGAAACTGGACGATCCTATCCCGAAAGACGAAAGACCACATCAGACCCGTTTTCGCATCAAGTGCCAAGTCGACGAGGCAATGTTGCAAACAAAGAGGAATGAGCGCAAAATTCCATATGTCGAACGCTTTATCGCAGAAATGCCCGTGATGCTTGCCGAAGCTGTCGCGCAAGAACTCGGTCCTGACGAGACATGGACGCTCAAGTGCTCCATGGGTTGCAATTGCATCGAGAAGTCTGGATGGTGTGGCGGCCATCTTTTCGAATTGGATCAATATTTTTTGTCCTCGAGCGTGCATCACCTGCCTCAGGGGATGTCTCCGTGTACTCCCCCCATGTCCCCCAGGGCATACGAGAACGAGATGTAATACCAAGAGCATTTAATGTTAACTGCAAGGTAAATTCAATAAAGTAAATATTGTGCATTGGTACACAGAGATCCACAATTTGTGTCTTGCATGAATTTGTTGCAATTCTTGTGCTATTCCGAAACGCTGTCACCATAATTTTGAGAAATAATAGGAATTATTCAGGTGAAATGTATATGCAACCCAATGTGAAAAGTTGATTTTGCCATGCTGTCGATAGTGCTGCCGCTGAATACGTGATGGGACAATCTTGACATTCGTCCGATGCAGTAAGATATTTTCCCGTCGGACACTCATGACATTGCTTAGATGTATTGAGGTACTTGCCAGCAGCACATTCTTGACATTCATATGATGCGTTGAGGTATTTACCAACTCTACACTCTTCGCATTTGACAGACCCCACTTTACTAAATTTCCCATTTTCACATTCCACACACGTATTATTGATGGTGATGCCTTGTTTATGTCTCCCAATTTCACACAACACACATGGTGCTTGACCGTTTGGTCCCGACGAACCCGAATCGCAGTCGCATCGAGTGACGACGGTCGACAACGCAATGTTTTTCGAGGAATGCGAATGAAGAGGACAGACACTACACGATACATTATACCGTATTTGCACACGCGCTGTTTTCCATTCACTCCCACACCATTCCTCCCATACCGTACGAGGAACGTCCACATCAGTACTAATTGCTTGGAGTCTTTGAGTACTGGCGGAATGTTGCTTGAAATCTGAACTAATTGACCATCTTTTGGAGCCCAGAAACCCCGGAACATGATACATATATCGTGGTCCTAGGATCGTATTTGCTGTGTATGTGGGCATCTTGAGGAATTCCAAAGGGGTCTGAAAGAAGTCCTCCTCGATACTACGGCCGCAAAAAACACCAATCAATCTCACAAAACTATTGTTGTTTTGAAACGTTCCAGAGTTACACGTGCACGCCGTGCTGCCTGCAAGAGAATTTGAGTTCGGAGGACAGTCTGTACATGCCATATCACCGGACGAGACCTTGTATTTGCCAGCCACGCACCTTGTACAAACAAACTGGCTTGATTGTGTAAATCCAGCACTGCAATTACCACGACACACTAAACTATTGTGAATAAGACTATCGTGTAGACCGAGGGATTGGTTTGAGCTACATGTACGACACGCTCCCAATTCTACCTCAACTTTAATATTAGATCTGTCGCCACACGTAAAAAACCACCCTTTCGTCGGTGGCATCATGGGATCATTTGAATACGACCCAGAGCTCGCTGCCATATATTCAACGGACCCCCAATTGTCTTCTTGAATGTGCCGGACTTCATTGTTCATATACCAAATGGTATCCCTGTCCATGAACAAGAAAGCGTCGTGGTTTTGTGAGACGAATATTGGTCTGCCATTCCAGATACCTTGAGTTTTGTAGAAATTCCTAGGGACTTGATTTTCTCTGCAGCCGTTCCCAATGAATAAGAAATCAATATAACCTTGGTCGGATTTGCAGGCACATACTCTCGTGCCATCACGGCGTAATATAGTGCCATGCATACATTGCTGGCAGACAGGTAACAGATTGCTATAATTTGAATGAAGTTTCAGTTCCATGTCAGCACTACACGAGCGACACCTTTCTGTTTCAACCTTGAATGATTCGGTGTAAGCAGTCGGTGTGTCAGACTCACATTTTTGTTCCCACTCCGTGGTGGGTGGGAAATCCGTCATAATAACACCGAATGATGTCGCAACACGTCTTAGGTTTCCCATCGAATCGATGTATTCCGTTCTTAAGCCCAGTTCAGAACTCATTTGCCATGGTCCGTTACTATAATAGATGAAAACAGCCAAATCTGACGTTGCATACACGGGTTTCCCATTATACATTTGAAACGTCGCGTAAAAATCATATGAAATAACCCGACCACACATGTTCCCGGTAACTACAACGTCAACATATCCTTTGTCTGTTGGGCATATACATTGTCGAGTTGAGGACTTGTATGTACTACCTTCTTGACATGCAATGCACGCTTGATTCCTGTCGCTGTTATAATAATACGTATTCGGAGGGCATGGTGAACATACAACTGATACAACAGAAGTGTTTTGCTCGATCCAACCTCCATTGCACCATTCATTCCAACCGCGGAGAGGTGCCTGCATGTCTGCTTGCCATTTGTACGCAAACCCCCATGCCTCCCCGAGTTTGATGCCCATTAACCAATTCCCGTCACTCATGAAATAGATTAGAATGGGACGAGCGTCATTCCTCCATGGACGATCCTCCGTATAATGAACACGGTCATTGAAGAGATCCACGTTGGCGGTAAATTTTGGTGCAAAAGAAAAGTCACAAAAATTATAATTATATTGCAGTCCGCTCGCATATTCCATAAATCCACAGTTTTCGATGGCACGACAATTGACTTCACTTCCCGCAACTTTTTTCGAAAATCCATGACGGCATGCTGACGGACAATTCTCAACGTTGACCAAACGAACTGTAAAAGGAGATTGAATTTCAATGGCGATCAATGTGGATGCATCGGATGTTATAATCATCGGACCCATTGCTTTGAAACGTGCAGCTGTACCCACACCGTCGTGACTTTTATTAAATTCAACCACATCGTGTGTAGTTTTCAATCTGTCTTCGTCGGCTCCCGCAACTGTACTAACACGGTAGTCCGTCGTCGACAAGTCAACCACCCGAATGGCATAATTGTTCGTATCGGATATGAACAGTCGATCACCAACAAGATCCGTGCTCAGCCCGGCTATATTCTCAGCGAAGCGAGCGTTGACTCCAATTCCATTTGCATAACCTGGCAATTGATTCTGTCCCGCAATTGTCGTCACCGCGCCTGTTGCAATGACAATCATGCGGATTTCGGCAGAGTCTGCTATAAAAAGTTTGCTATCATCCGGCGATATACACATACTTGTGGGATTCCTGAATTCGGCCCTAGTGCCTACCTCGTCAACGAATCCACGATTCCCTCCCCCCGCAAGTGTGCGGACGGTATTGCTAGACAAATCAATCCAACGTATCTTTTTGTTGCCAGCATCATTCACGTACACGTCAGTCAAAGGAAGATTTCGATTTCCCAACATATTCTCGGGAAAATTAAAACTCGCAGTACTCGCATCACCGTCTTGCGCACCTATTTGCCCCGAACCTGCAACCGTGGACATTATTCCAGTTATGACGTCCAGTGCAATGATTTTCGCCAGATGAAAATCCAACAACAAAATTTTGAAGGTTTCTGTTCCAGGGGCCACGTATGATCGTATCACCGGAGAAGAATGGAAATGGTGCCAATTGATCACGCCAGGAATGGGAATAATTGTAGCGCTTCCCGTGTTAACATCGATGGTACTGAGACCTCCATTTTCGCCCTTTCTATTCAGTAAGACGCGGTTGTTTGAAAGACCTGGCATACGCACAAACCCTCCAAGGTTCCCGACATCAAACACAGGATGCGAGGTGGTGTATGCATATGGACGAAAACCGTGCAAATTTTCACATGTTTCCGTATAGATAGTGTTAAAGGTGCCAATCATCATCAAAAGAAGTAAGAGTAAGTCTGCATAGGCGTGCATCGAACACTACCGTGTTTGTTTTACGCATACGAGCGTATATATATGAAATTGCGAATTCTTTTTTAAAGGTGTGTGTGTTGTCCTATTGTATACAATGTATACGCTTTGACTGATGCATCTGCGTCGGGTGAAGTGTTTAACGATTGTATCGATTTTGTTGGGACATGATCCCCGCTGATTGATTTTGAATATTTTTATTTTTCCAATGCGTTTATTTACAACTAGGGTGGGAAATAATCTAGCGTCACAATCTGATGCAAATCGTCGATTTCACTTGTTACTTCATTCGGATGCATCTGCCGAATCTGGTGGTAGTTGTGATCACTGTCGAGAATAAAGACTTTCCGTGTTGTATCGTAAAACAATACGTACGTACAGCATGATTTTGCGTATGTCAAATCGTCTCTTTTGTCAGTAAAGAGCCCCGATGCGGTCGTGCAATGAGACGCTCTGCTGAGTCGGCTGCAAGATCATCTCGGCAATCTCTGCTTGCAACTGCTTGGTCACATGTGAGTCGACACCGAGTCTGGAATGTAAACTCATCAAAAACGCCGTGCACGCACTTTCGGAATGCTGATGAGTGACCATCACGAGCATAGGTGTCGAGATGCCATCAAATCTGTTTCGCCCTCGTCGTGCTATCAAATCTCCATTCTTCTTGAGCTTTGTGTCGCAATAAAAATTGTTTCCCCAGATGTACACGTCGCCTTGACACGATACTGCTCCGCAGTTCTTTTCTCCACTTGAAATCGAAATGAGAGGGTGTTGGTTGGTAAAGGCGGTGACCTGTACCGGGCGCCGTGCAACCCTTTGGCGTCCCAATCCCAGTTCTCCATTGTTTCCCATTCCAAACGACCACACACGCCCAACGTCATCTAGGGCCAGCGTAAAGGTAGAACCACAACTTACGCTTTGAATTGGTGACGTGAAATTAATTTCACTTGACGTCACTGGAGACGGATCGATGTTCATGGAAATGGTACAGTGACCAGTGCGAGGATTCTTACGTGTCAAAGCATGTATCTGCCCCCATTCCCATAAAATTCCGTCTGTGTCAAGTGCCACACTGTGGTGACCCCCCGCTGAAACTGCCGAAAAACATTTATTTTCCCACAGCATTGTACACACCTTCTCCGGGTGTTGTTGGTGCTCGATTTCCTCTTGCGCGCCCGTGGCACAATACAAATTGGACCCCCAGCCCCATACAAACCCTTTTTTGCACACTGCCAACATGTGTTCGAACCCGATAGCGATACTCGCGACGGTATTGCCACCGAAGAGTTCAGACGGTATTCTGGCGAAAATGTGACTGGGCTCCTCGGACATCACAAGGCTTTTCATACGTGTGTCGTCTCCTACACACCACACATTCCCCTCATCAGTCAGTACAAAGTATGCTGTTTCGGAACATACCGTCGTCGTCTGATTCCTGTTGTTCGTCACTCTCCTCTTGACTTCCAGAACCATCGTCGTCTTCTGCAAGACTTTCTTCATCTTCTGCAGAACCATCCTCGTGTGCCCCCCGGCCATCTTCCGTCTCTTCCTCTCCAAAGTCTGACATCACCACACTGCCCTGCTGACCACCTGTGTTGTTACCCCAGCTGTAGAAATTACCCTTGTTGCTTATTGCACAATTGCATTCGACGCCGCTGCTGGTGTTGGCGGAAATATGTTTGAAACGCGTCTCTTGTACGACTCTACCGGTGACCAACATCGGCACGCTTCGCACATGATAGGCTCCATCTTCATACATTCGAAGGAGACCCGTGGAATACATTTTATTATCCGCCAGGAAAACAACATTGTCAAAGTTAATAGCAAATAAATTCATTTGAGAAAACGTCAACTTAATGCATGCAGTGCTCACACATGGATTGCATCTTACATATATACTCAACAGCTACATCATTGATCGTGCCAAGAGCTGTATGGAGAGAACGATAGCCTTACATATCTTAATTAATCGAGTCAATCCAACGTAATTTGTAATAAACACCTCTGCGAAAAGTGACTGCTTCTGCGATCATGTCTATTTAAACTGGGGCGTCGTGATTGTTTGGCATCGTTTTCACACTGCGCATCCGATGGAGAGTAGAAGAGAAGATGCAACACTAATGATCTGTCCTCACGGTGGCCCCACAGCTGACAGTGACGTCGTGCTTTTGCGCAGCGATTCTGGAGCGTTCAACATTGCCTGCATGCCAGAAGGCATGTACAGTGATTTGCTCCTGCCACCACGTGGCAGTGGGTCTGAATTGTTGTACAAAATCTGCTACAACGTGCAACAAAGTCTTCGTCCTCTGTACAGTTTGCACCCTGATGGCCTAAGCTGGGGAACTGTATCTTGTTTCAATACAGATTACCTTATGCGCCCCTCCGTGTTTGGAAAAATTGAACTTCGTTTGGACAGAGACCTGGGCATATACTTTGAGGACGTCGCCAGAATTTTTATTACGAGATGGAAAAGTACAGATTTGTTCGGTGGTATTCCCCACGTAAGCCCAGTTGGCGGCTCTTACTTCAGCATGATGTACTTTGAAATAAAAGGCCGTTTCGCCGATGAAACCAATGTAACAGGACCCGTAAGTTCGTTGCATCTGGCAATCGAAACCACAGGATATGATCAGATCGTCAGGTTTTACGCTGCATCCAGCCTCTCCGCACTCCGCGATCTCATTCACTTGATATTCAAATGCAATGACATCATGATTACAAAGAAACGTGGCAACGAATGGTGGTCGGTCGTCGAACAATATGGGGGTTGAAATCCATGTTGTGCAAAAAAGATGCGTTTTAGTGCATATCAAATAACATCCTCTTTGTCGAGTGGTGTCGTCAAAGCGCTGCACCGTATGCTGGGAGCTGGCAATCTGGTCCCATATTTCCAGAAAGAAACTCAAACTGATTCGACGGACATTAAGGACCCGGTTTTCTTGCTCATATCACTGTCAAGTGTGTGTGTGTGTGTGTGTATTTTTTCTGATGAGTTGGTGGAGAAGATATTTTGTACATACATTGTGCTATTATTAGAGAATCGCAATAAAAACTCAGAACGAGCGCACCCAGAAGTGTCGAGAATTGTGATGTCCAATGTTGCACACATACGGCGCATGGAAAAAATAAATGATTTTGAAAGCACCCTCAACGGTACACTGCCTAGACTGCCTGCGTACCTGGATGGAAAAATTAAGCTGTTCGAGTTCAACGAAAACTGTCGACACGGCGCATATTGGTTTTTTACCATCCTCGCGGAGTTACAGACTGAAAGTGACGAGAGCGATGATGGACAAGGGTTCATTCACAACAAATCATACATTCTAGATGCCTGGCACGAACATCGGCTTTTCGGACTGCAGATGTGCAAAACAGAGTCTATCAGCAAAAAACACCCCCCGCTTTATGGAAATCCTAACACATCGCACGTGTATCCGTATTTATGGGCGAATCACCACGCGGGAGAAAACTGCGTTGAATACGCATTCCCACTCTTTTGCATGGTGGAGCACGCGGGATGTCGTGAAAACTGGCCCGAGGGGAAAAATAGCATCGAGATTCTTTGGGTTGCCAAGCGCGCCCGTGGAGTCGGGTTGGGGCGATGTATGTCCAATGAGATTTGCTGCACTTCTGTGTCGCATCCATTGCCCGAGGCCGTTAATTTTTGGCGCAAAGTTGGATTTGAAGTGCCTACTTCCATAAACAAGAAAATGAAACTCGGTAATACTGAAACGTAAAACCATAGGCAAGTGTGCACCAGACCTTTGAGGGTGCATCATATACCTAAATACGCCAATAGACATGCGTGCAATCTGATTGTTAGACGCACTCTCTTCAAGTGGTATAGACAAGGCCACCCCAACACTTAATTGGATGTTGAATGATTTTACTGTGTTTATGTACAAATTAATGTGGGAAATAATCTAGCGTCACAATCTGAGGCAGATCGTCGATTTCACTTGTTACTTCATCAGGATGCATCTGCCGAATCTGGTGGTAGTTGTGATCACTGTCGAGAATAAAGACCTTTCCGTGTTGTATCGTAAAATGGTGCATTTTACCTGAAGCCCCGCGAAAGTGATACTGTACAAACGACGCTTGCGCGTGCGCTTCTCGGAAATAGATCATAATATGCATATACGCGTCGATTTCCTCGTGACTTAAGGGTTGCCACAACAATTTTCCGATACCATTGTGAACCAACTCATACGGAGGCTCGGATGCCACGGACTCACCAACATAGCTCCGAATTCGATCTCTCATGTAGGAACTCATATCAACGCCCACGGCTGACAACTTGCCCCTGCCAAGTGTTTCACGCTGATTTCTTATATATCAACTTTACTTCAAGATTCGCTGAAACTCACGGAACTAGAAAGAAAGAGCGATGCAGAGAGAATGATAGTGAGTTGAAGTGTTCCAGAATGCACGAAACAGACTGCACCAGAAACAGACTGCGTGCGAGTGTGCGCTACGCGCTGGCGTTGGCAAACAGCCACATCGCGCACACGGGGGCATAATGTTTATCACACGCCCATGGTTTCGTCATTGTGTAGTGGATGATGCGGATGGTGGCAATATTACTGTCCCAAAACACACGATCTTGCACATAGACTGCCAGGTTGGCATTATACGCGAATGGCAGTTGCACCCACGTGTCTCTGTATACAACGTTGAGAAAGCCCTGCTCGGCCATGGCCGTCTCAAAGGCAGTAACGCCGAACTTTTGCAGTCTCTTTAGTCGGGCACACTCGAGGCGGTCTGGGCGCACCACAAACACGCCCATGTTGAACCCATGTCGCCACTGGCCATCAGCATAATCACGCCCGGCCGCCATGAAGCTGTTCCCAAGCGGTGTATCTAATACCACATCAATGGGCTGCACCACTAGGGTGTCGGCGTCAAGATACAGCACGGTTTTGTACATGACCATGCCCCATAGGTGCAACTTTGTGAACTGGTCGCGGAACCGTGGGAACGTGGCGATTTCGTTGGTGGGTGCGATGCGATGCACCGTGCACTTTTTCCAGCCCACCGCATGTAGACGCGCCCACTTGCTCGTCGATAGTGGCTTGGATTCCAGTTCCATCACAACCAGATCGAGTGGCAAATGCGTGTTGGACAATACCGACACACCTAGTTTCTCGGCGCCCCGCACATACGCATCCCCCTCCGTCAGTAGCGTCCACACAGACCTCTCTGACTCTGCACGAAAGTCTGCATTCAGACAGCGTGTGTCGCCTGCTTGCAGCGCAGTGGAGTCATTGTGCCTCGGCAGTGCGCTCGAGACGTGTTGTGTATGCCCAGAAGATGGCACAGGATATGGACGCCACATCGACACGGCATTGTTCGTATGCAGGGCATATTGCAGGCCAAACCATTCGTTTCCGCGTGTGTGGTATGGTGTTACAAACTCGCACAGATTGTTGCGCACACACGTAAACTGTAAAAGGGGCTGGTCGTCGCCGATGAAAAGGTCCCTGTCCCGGTAAATCTGGATTGTGTGTAAAAACTGCTTCTCCATGTCCACCACTGTGTCCTTGTAGCCGGCCAGTAGAGCCCCTGCCGTGAAAAAGTCGCTGTTGTCAAAAACACCATCGTATTTGGCAACAATGCCACCGCTCGTGTCGATATTATGTGGGGGTTTCACGGCCATCAGCAGCATCTTATCCACCGAAATGATGCCAGTGTTGCGCACTAACAGCTGACCATTGTAGGTCTCGTCTCGGAAGCATCCAATGTCCGCCCACACAAAAATCTCGCTCGCGAAGGGGTTGTCGCGCACCGCCTGCACCATGAAGCTGAGTTTATTCAGCCACACCCAAAACAACTGGTATGATTTGTGCAATTTCGCCTCTGGGTCCATCGCGAGCTGCTGTGACCAGGCGGCGGGCAGGAACAGTGCGGCAATTTTCAGGTCTCGCAGCCGGGTGGTGACGATTTTGGTGCGGTTTCCAGCATGTTTCCGGAGCTGCCGAAATCGGTAGACGAATTTCTCTTCCGTAAATATCACCATGGGGTCCTGCAGTGACAGCATGTTTCGCATCCAGGTGTCATACTCGGCCGACGTGTGCTTGCTCGCGATCTCGAAATATGCCGTGACCACCGTGGCCATACGCCCTGGCGTTTGATTGCTGTGTTGTCGGAAATATATCCCAGGTTGTGTGGCGTGAAGAAAGCTTCTCACCACCAAAGATCGCACGCCCATCAATGACAACACGCACCATATGCAAAACACACACACGACAACAGTAAACACAACCCACTTCTTCAGTGTGTGCACCGACATATCGGGCGTGCTCTCCGTACGACAAGCAATTTGAAACAGTGCTAATGTACGCTCGCCACCGCCCCCAAGGCGTTTTTCTCCAACCTGACACACTCTTTCGTGCGGGGTTTTCACCAGCCAAGTGCGACACTGCCACACATTTCCCCTTTTGTTGCAATGGTGTATATTTCTGAAATTGAATCTTTCTGTTTTTCTATGCACTCTCTGCAGCAAAACCGTTTGTGGATCTCTACGAGCTCCGTTCTGAACACACACGAATCTGGACTCAAACCCACGTTTGCGTAACAAGCTCCATTAATCGCTCGGTGATTGCCATCAGCGTGGGTGGTGCAGATACTTTAACTTTGATCGCTAGAGCATGTAGGTTGATGACAGTCACATGATGATGAATGAGCTCGACACTCTCTGGAACGACAAGCTGGCAGTCGGTCTGCAAGTCTGTCGTCAGCTGTGCGGTATAAGTTTCACGTTTCTCGTCGAACTCGCCCTCGTAATACCGGATTATTTGCGCACGATAAAGAGAATTGATGGACAAATCGCCGACGTTGTCGCCTCTCTCTCGTACACGTTCCAAAATCGCAGGGTTGCGTGTGGTTGTGCTTGTATGTAAAATACTCGTGCTCATTGTACTTGGTACGCTTGAGATTATTTCCACGACCGCGTGCATTGCCCTAAAGATTGTTTGCTCTGTTGATTGTGGTCTGCACGATGGAGTATACGGCTTTTCCAGTTTCGTGAGGTACACGTAAATTCCAACCATAAGCACTTCGAGAGCTCTTGTTGTCGATAATTTGGCAACGGTTTCGCGACTCGATGGCCACTTTGGCGCGCAAATGCAGTATATAAAATCAGTAAATGTCTCTAAAAACCTGGGATTGATCACGCCATTATCGCTGAAAGTCATGTTCGCAGTGATGTCGAAAATATTTCCAGAATTATGATGCTGCATACACTGCGTGACTACGAATCTACAAAGATTGTCATCTTCTTCGTTGTCAACAATACCGAATAACCATGCAAAGCCATGTTCGATTAATTGTGGCATTCTGCCCGCTGTTATCTGTTGGGCCGTGTACAGTGGCGAATTCTCGTCCCCGAGAATCATTGTGATGATTGTAGGTACGATTTGTCGGGCCGAATACATATGACCCAGGTTGTTTTCCTTGCGGAATCTGTATATTTTTTGGAGGAAACTTTTGTGCTCACACAATGACGTGACATTGCAAACTCCAACTTGCGTAAAACGGTTCTGAATGTTTTGTTTCGCCGCCTCTTCGAGCGAGTCCAACAGCTGGCAAATATCCGGAATGGCAAATGTTATGGTGGTCTGTAGTTTGTCAATTGACGTGGCAAAGTGTGACAATAGGGCTGTGTAAGTTTGCATTAATTTGAACGTGATGCTGTGATCACCATTTCTATTTGTCATGCACATGCATACAAGCAGGGTCGTGGTGATTTTTGGATAGAGTGTACAAAACGTACGGAGGAGCTCCCCTTCATACATATCGGGGAAAAAATCATTATTATTGGCCATAACGCACTGCATTGAATGCCGCAGGTTGCTAATCGCGCTGTCGGCTATGTACTCAGACCATTTACGTGATGGCATGTCCTTCAAGACATCGTCCTTCAAAATTTGACAGAGTATATTTGTGAAGACATTGACAAATATGGCTCGCCACGCAATGCAGCTTCGTTTTCTGTCGTGCATGCGCAGTTGCGAATCGTACCCTTCGACTACATAATCAAAGACCGAACTGTATGCTTTGGTATGCAGAAGATCTGATGCTTTCACCGACGACAATATGTGGCATGCAACTTGCATAATGTTGCTGGGAACAAAATGCACGCCGTTCGAATCGGGTGTTGTATGGAACATAATTTGCGTTCTTTCTATGTCCCCCACGAGACTACTTAGATTGGTGCTAGTGTACCTGTGGTCAAAAATGTCCTGGATTTTTCCAACCATTCGAGCTTGTGTCTGATAATCGTCGCCGTAGTAATTCAACAGTTTTAAGACCGTCGTGTTATCAGCATTGGCTACGGCGGTAGGAATTTCAATTTCGACGTCGATTTCAATTTGTGCACGTCGCCATGTCATCCAGTCAGGTGATGTAAGAATTCTGCGGCATTCCGTCTTAATTTCCTTGTTAATACAGGCAAACTTTTTCAGCCACACCTCATTCTCTCGGCTCGGACTCGAATTTGATTCAATTGTCAACATCATTTCTAAAGTCATCTCCATCTGTGCCTGCATTGTAAATACACATCCTTTGAAACAAGCATTTATATACTTGAACGCAAACAAAGCATCGTCGTCGTTCTGTGTGCGGGTCGACTAGTTCATTGCAATCGTCGCGAGTCCATGGACTATATAAGTGCATCTCGCCGTCAAACATACACACCATGTCCAAATACGCCGAGAACATGGCACATGCTGATGGCATCGCTGTGAG
>Ga0306896_1000173_pt1 | contig 14063 bp, 15 predicted proteins | sample AntRauMFilla1562_FD_190412 | JGI IMG/M metagenome (GOLD analysis project Ga0306896, IMG submission 190412) | Saline lake microbial communities from Rauer Islands, Antarctica - Metagenome Filla 1 #562 (v2) (version 2) | ecosystem: Environmental > Aquatic > Non-marine Saline and Alkaline > Saline ... | reverse complement strand
TAGCTACGGACACCAAAGATCCGACGGTAGGCATTCCATTGGATCAGCAGATTCAAATGGGCCAAAACGCTTTGAAGGCAATGTCGCTGGATAGTGAATTTGGCAAATTTGTGATGATCGTAGGACATGGATCCACCATGGTGAATAATCCACATGCTACAGGCTATGACTGTGGCGCTTGCGGAGGACATACGGGTGAAGCCAATGCCAGAGTAGCGGCGGCGGTGCTGAATAACCCCGAAGTAAGAAAAGGATTGCTCACAGCCAACCTTCCCATCCCCGCCAATACCGTATTCCTCGCCTGCCTTCACGATACAACAACTGATGAAGTGAGCATCTTGAATCAGAGAGATGTGCCTGCCGAAAAAAAGGAAGAGCTGCGGGATCTCAAGAAATCACTCGCTATGGCGAGCCACGCAGCCAGAACAGAGCGCTCGGTGCGACTCATTTCCGAAGTACCTTCTCAATTGGATAAGGCCATGTTTGCCCGCAGCAAAGACTGGGCGCAGGTTCGGCCAGAATGGGGTCTGGCAGGATGCTCAGCTTTTGTAGTGGCACCTCGGGAAAGAACAAAGGGAATCGACTTTGATGGGAAATCATTTTTGCATTCTTATGAATGGCAGAAGGATCAAGAGTTTTTAGTTTTAGAACTGATCATGACCGCGCCTATGGTCGTGACTAGCTGGATCAACTTGCAGTATTACGGATCTACGGTTGACAATAAGAATTTCGGATCGGGCAATAAAACCCTTCACAACGTAACTGCGGGAGTCGGTGTGCTAGAAGGATACTCCGGCGACCTGCGCGTGGGTTTGCCCATACAGTCGATACACGACGGGGAGCAATATCAGCACGAGCCGCTTCGCCTCAGTGTCATCATAGAGGCACCGATAGAAGCCATGAATAGAATCCTAGAAAAGCATGAAGGAGTAAAAGATTTGTGCGACAATGGCTGGATCTACCTCATGGCAATGGATGAGACCGGTAAGGTGTCGTACCGATATGCTGGCAACCTAAAGTGGGAGGAAGTTGATCGGTTTTAAAAGAGCTAAAATTTCCCTTTTCCCCAGTCTAATTCAAATAGTTTATCTAAAGTTTTTTGTCCCGATTTTTATAAATATTCGGGACATTTACTGAAGCAATAACTACCTAATTAAAATATAAAAGGTGCTGCAATAGCTACGTACCTATTGCGCTGTACTTACCTAGCTTTAACGTGGCTACCGCTATACACGATCGGTCGGGCTAAGAGAAAGATAAACACTAAAATGGGGGGCTTTATATGGCTTATCCATAAATAAGTAGTTATTAAATAAGAGAGAATGAGCATCAAAAATATATCAACCGTATTCTCAGAGTTTTATATAAAAACGGTCTTATTTATGAGCCGTAGCGTGGTTAAGCAACTAATTTAGCAAATACAAACCGAAAAGATCCCGAAAGCTATCGGGAGCAAGGATTTTCACAAGTAGTCTGGAACCTAGCAATTAATCATATAGGTTGTTGTGCATAGTGCTTCCATTCTGTTTGGTATCCTGTGTTTAAATTATAAGTATTGGCAGAACATACTCTTTTGCAATTTTTGGAGTAGCGTTAGCTTTTTGTTCTATTCAGAAATAGGCTTGCAATAAGTCCAATCTGGACAATCATATCTACAATATTCCAGATTTCTCTACCAAGTGTAATTTTAAAAAAAAAGTGAAGTGTAGTGAAAGTCCATCGTAAATAATCATTATCTTTATTAACAGATTCGATACATAAAACCAAAATAAAAGGCTCGGTTTTAAACGAAAAGTGATTACCTCCTCGTATAAGTCAAATACGTAAAAGCAGAGGCGTGGCTATCATCCGCTGAGTGATGTTCTTCTGAAACAAGTTTCCAGATATTAGTATCAATATCTGGAAAAAAAGTATCGGCATTTTCAATATTGGTGTGTACACGCGTAAGTTCAATCCCATTCGAAAATTTCTCTCCCTGCTTGTATATTTCCCCTCCGCCAATAACAAATGCCAAAGCGTCGTCCGCTACTAGCGCAATTGCATCTTTCATTGAGTGCACAACAATACAATCATCAACATCAACTTTATAATTCTTATCTCTAGTAATTATAATATGTAAACGGTTAGTTAAAAGTGTGGGCATGCGTTCAAAAGTTTTTCGTCCCATAATAATTTTATGGCCCATAGTCAGTTTATTAAACCGCTTAAAATCGTCGGGTAGATCCCAAAGTACAGCCTTGTCTTTTCCCAGTGCATTGTTTTCTGATGCTGCGGCTATCATTATGATTTTGTTCATAGGAGTTTTTATCGGTTTCAAGAATGGTTAAAATTATATGCTTCAATAAACTTCGCTTTTATCTTCTAAAAACAGCTCTTTTGGTTTTTAGCGCATTGGATAGTGTGTGGGCGAAAACCGAAAGTGCTTCACCGTATGGTGGCTTTTCAGCTCTAACTTCAATATTTAGCACAATTTTACGCGCTATGAACAACGGTTTGTATTCTCACGTCACCCGCCATTTTTTTAGGTGCTGTTAGTGGCTGCCCTTCTTTTTTCTGTCCGCTGTGCAGTAGGTTGTTTCCTTTTCTAAGGCGGGAAATTCCTTTTTACAGGTCTGATTTTCCATATTATATGCAATACTTTTTAGTTGTTTAAATTTTATGGAGATCAGTAGTTAGTTTCATAGTAATATTTAGTTGACTCGGTGATTTTGAGTCTATTCATAAATTAAACTACCGAGATTTGTAATCAATAATTTTGTGTTGACGGTTTTCCGCAAAAGAATAACACACTAAATCATTGTAAATCAACTATTTAAAAGTACGTTATTATCTACTGACCTCTACAATTTTAATAACGAAACACACAGGCGACACCTGTTTTCGTAGGCATATGCTCTTTGGGTATAATCACTACAGCACCACCCATTTTAGCTACCAAATCCCCTACGTCATCCAGTTTATCGTCTAGCACCGGTTGTGTTGTGTCGGTGGTTTTAAATCTACCCGTATCCTTGTTTCTTAACTTACTCGCCATTACACGATGCGCTTCAACGTAGAGGGTATCTACTCGGCCTGCTTTCGCTGCTTCGATCACCTCATCAATGTCATCGGTTCCTAAGCCATTGGCTTTTGCCTGATTAAATTCTCCTACCATTATATCGAGTTTTTCTGAATATACGGGCTCCATGATTTTCCAAGATAATTTCGCCAGCTCATCCGTTGAAACCGCTTGCGGGTTAATCTCTATTCCTTCTGCCAATACGAGCGGATTTTTATTTACATCATGAAAAAGATGATGGTGCTCTGGCAGCGCTGCCAATAATAGTGGCAAGGCATCATGCTTAGAATAGCGTTCATGAACCGAATCGGCAACCACACGAAAAAATCGTTCAGCATCAATATCCATTTCTTCTTTTTTTCCTCCATGCCCATGACGCATGTTCTTACTATCACCGCCTAATCCGCCATACGATGCAACGGTCGAATGTTTGTCGGTCAACTCTTTCCCCAACGCTTCAACCATTGAGTTTGGAAAATCGTCAGGAAGTTCTATTTCAGAAAGTGACTGACGATTACCCTCATAAAGATGTACACTATCTAGCGTCAAGGCGAGTACCTGATAGCGATCTTTTGATTGTAGAATGCGGCGGAGCGGTCTGATGTGGAAGCTATCCGACACGATCACTACCTCTTCAACAGGCACGTGTAAACGAATCACTTCGAAAAGTCCGGGAGAACCCAAAACAGCAAGACCATCGCTTGTATGGTTCCAAAATTCATCATCACTGGCAAGGGTTTCGAAACGTTCCAGTAATTTAAGGGTTTCGGTTTTTGGATACTTTTCTATTAAAGATTCCTTCACTTGTTTGACGAGATTTTCGTATCGAATTGTATCCTGTATGTTTTCAGGGTGACTGCGATGCGTGGTCATGTAAATAGAGATACAGGGCGCTTCCGCCACGGATAGCAATTCGTGAATCAATTTTGGTGTAAGCAATTTTTCTGTCATATTGATTTGTGTTAAATAATTTATTGTTTATAATTTAAAAGTTGTCCATAGCCGGCACATGAGGTAGTCATCTTGGTCAAATCCAACGACATGGTATTTTTCAGCAAGCTTATGAATTAAGGCCGAGTCTATCATTCCAAGGCTTCCTGTCACAATTACTACTTCGATTTTACCCTTCATATTCTTTTTCTAAATTTTACAAAGCAGAAAATTATTTCATTGAGAAGGATTGGAACAATCCACATCCCTAATCCCATTAATTCGTACTTTCTTCTTTGCTTACTCCATTCATATTCAATTCCATTTGGGAGAGTTTTTGCCCGCCTTTAATTCCAAAGTCCAATGTTCGAATTGGAAAAGGAATAGTAATATCGTGTTCATCAAAAGCGCTCTTAATCGCTTTGATGGCTTTGTTTCTCATCTTCAAGTAGCCGGGTTCGCCTGGGTATTCGATCCAAAATCGAATATTAAAATTGATTGAACTGGAGTCGAATTCAGCATAGTCAAAACCTATTTGATCCTTATCTATCACTCCTTCCATTTTTTTAATTGTGCTCAGTACAACATCTTCAACTTTCTCAAGATCCTCTGCGTAAGAAACTCCTACTGCTATATCAATACGCCTTTTTTCTAAAACCGAAAAATTATAAATGGCACCCTGTAATACGTCACTATTTGGAATGTAAACTTCTTGGCCCTGAAAAGTCTCAAGAACCGTAACCCGTAAGTCAGTTTTACTTACTTTGCCCATTATATCCTTTACTGCAATGATATCCCCTAATTTAAAAGGTCTTCTAAAGGCCAGAATAATACCCGAGATAAAATTTGCAGCTATATCCTGAAAAGCAAAACCCAATGCCAAACCTATCACACCCATTCCTGCGAGTACAGAGGTTAAAGCAGTATCTAGTCCGAGCACTCTGAGCATAATAAAAAAACCAATACCTAGGATTACAGCATAAGTTACAGTGGAAAATAAATTACTTAATGCTTCGTTTTTTGATGCTTTAGAGAAAAGCTTTATAAACAGTTTACTTCCAAGATTGGCAAGCAAAAGAAAGATTATTAGCAACAACAAGGTTACTGCCATATTTGGAATCAAGCCGATGAAGGTATCAAGCCAACTTTCTAACTTTTGGATTACTGTTTGTATTGATTCATCTTTCATTGTCTATTCTAAATTTAGTTGTGTTTATATGGCGGCTATTTACAGTCTCCCAAAAGCCTAAATTTCCCTGTTATTCCGCCTATTTTTTATTTACATTTTTGGCCACTGGCTTTCTGCGTACTGCTTGGTTTTCCGAGGTTTTTGTGTTAGTTCGGAAGTGAGACGGTGGCAAGACATAGCCGTTTGCAATTTTGGGTGGCATGGCCTTGCACGAAATGCGTATGGCTTTCAGCGTTGGCATTGTTTAGCTGGATTTTTACCCCTATTCAAATCTTATCCAGGCAGTTCAAAAATGTTTGTTTGTATCTTAAATAATTCAACATTCAAATCAATCGTTTACTATAAATGCGTGTATCACACCAGGTATCCAGCCGATAATAGTTAGTATTACGCTAATTAAAAATGTTAAGCCTAAACCGTGTTTCATAAAAACCGCTAACGGGGGCAAAAGTATGTTGAGTATAATAGTAAGTAGTGACATAGTGTTATATTTTTAAGATTAGTTAAATTTCTCTTCTCTTCTTTCTTCTGATACCGTTAGCAAAGGTGAACCAGTTGCCCCACCAAAAAATGCTGCTAAAGCACCCAAAAAGAATATTATGAATGCACCGATACTTACGGTTGCAATAGCGTCGGCAGCTTTATCGCTATATTTAATAGCTTTTTGCTTTGCTTTTGCATAATACATTTCTGCTTTGTCCACAGCTATTTCAATATTTGTGTCCCACTTCTTGATCATTCCGTTGATTTCGGCTTCATCAAGTCCCGTGTTCTCTGCCAAATAGTTCTTTAACTCTTCTTTATTCAAAAAATCCACTCCGCCATCAACGGTAATTTTTAAATTACCGTTTTCATCTAAATCAAAAGAGAGGTCGTTGAAAAATTCATCAATGTTTTCGTCAAGGTTTAAATCATTAAAGGCTTGCTTTACATTTTTTTCAGCTTCATTAACTGTCTGCCGTGTATTTCCCGGGGCATCATCTGGAAGTATATTGTATTTTTCTGCTTTGTTGATTAATTGAAATGCTTCTTTTTTAATGCTTTCATAAGAAAGTGTAGTATTATCCTCTCCCTTTTCTTGTGCCTTGTCCAATATCACATTAACAGTCCTATTTTGCGAACCATCAAACAAGCCTGATACTGCGCTCGACAGCCCGTTGACCATCGTGCCAACGGCAGATGTTATTAGGAAAAAAGACACCAACGCATATAATGCCCACGATAAAAATCCGTGTAGGCCTCCGTCCGAATTAGAGGGATACCCAGACATGCGCCCAGCTACCATACCACCTACAAAAAGAGCGGCAAGATTTGAAAGTCCTAACCAAATGAGCGTGCCCGTTCCAAGCCCGTGTAATGGGTCACTTTCAATCATAGGGTCTATTGTGGAGAAACCAATTCCCAGACCAAGTAAATTGAGCATTGAAACAACTGCCAAGGCAGTCAAGGTTCCAGCGAGTATAGCTCCCCAAGAGATTCTTGAAACTTTGGCAGCCATATTTTCGGAATTTGTGCCTTGTTTTTTCATATTATTTTGCTTTTAATTGTTTGGAGTATTACTTAGGAAAGTTTTGGAGAACACAGAACAGCAAGACCTTTGCTCGTATGATTCCAGAATTCATCATCACTGGCAAGCGTTTCGAAACGTTCCAGGAATTTAAGAATTTCTGCTGTTGGATATTTCTCTGTTAAAGATTCCTCCACTTGTTTGATTAGATTTTTATATCGAATTGTATCCTGCTTATTTTCAAGGTGACTGCGATGCGTAGACATGTAAAGAGGGATGCAGGGCACTTCCGCCACTGGTAGCAATTCTTGAATTAATTCTGAGGCAAGCGATTTTGTTTTCATACTAATTGGTATTTATTTTTGTTAATTGTTTATCTGTGCCTTTCATGCAGAAAAAACCAAATATGCCAGAGTATAATGAACCCTAATCCTGTTTCGGATTTAAGGATTTAAAGAACCTTTATTCTATAGCATTCATATTGTATCGTAAAGTACACTCTCTATGCATAATACTGATTGGTATGTATATTTTGAAATTTTATCATAGTTCAGATTTATATCCTTCGTTTTTACTCAGGGTCATGGCTACGTTTGTCAATAGCACTCCGTAAATTACTTTTGAAAAAATGTCTGCTATTGTATAGGTAATCTGGCGGCCAACAACCCCAGATTCGTTAAACAAGCCTCCTTCGATTCCCAGCAAATGCGGCATCAGGTAGGCGCCCGGATAAAGCATCCAGGATATCAGAAACACAACCCATATAGTATTTAAGGTTTGCTGCGCTTTGACTGGAATACCTTCCTTTCCTTCGTTGATTACCTTCTTCATCAGGTAAAGAATATGTATAAAAAATACGGTTGAGATAGCTCCCAAGACCGCAAACGTTGCAAGGTCGGTAACTTCGTAAAACTGGCCAATGTATCCGGTAATAACCATCCCGGTACCTGAAAACCAGAACTGATTGCGTATACTGCTAAAGCTAGATTTGGTTAGCGAAACAACAAACAAGATTTGCAGCAGCAGCATGGGCACATCGATGAGCCAGTTCAGGTAGCGGTAACCGTTATTAAACAAATCGGCTCCGCTTTCCAGGTAGTATTTACCCCGTTCTATGTCAAACACGAAACTGCTCGTCCAGTTGTTTGCTTGAGCATATAGCAAAAGGAAAGCCGATACCATTACGACCACTGAGAGTATGGACGAGATTCGGTATTTGGGTGCCACCGACTTAATAGTGAGCACAAAATAAAAAAGTGCGGCAAGCATCACTGCATAACCTAGCGTAAGTGCATGGGACACTATCTGGTAACCCATCTCGCTGAACCCTTGTTGCAGACCTATGTAATTTTCAAAAGTTGCATTTCCTAAATCATTCATAGTTGTAATTTTTGTGTGATGATAAAATCCGTTGTTAAGTAATTGTTTGATAAATTTTAGTTCAATTTATTTATAAGAGAGAATCTTCCTAATTTTCTTTAATCGGTGATGTATTGAAATGTGTTAAGTTCCACAAGGTTGTTTATGACAACTTGTTTGGTTAATATTCTAAGGATAAAAACTTTATTTTTATATTCATCAGGTTTTGTGAAAATAGCTCAGGTTTAATCTCGAACCATTTTTCGATGGCTTGAAAAGGGGGTTGCACCTTAAGTTTTTTTCTTAAACTTCCTGAAATGGCTACAAAGTAATAGTTGTCTTCCCTCACAGTTTTTATTGCTGGCATGCAAAAATATTGTTTATTAATGAGTAACGGATTTCTCAACGAGTGTTTTACCAGCTAATATTTCGAAAACTTGATTTTGCATTACATTGTCCTCCAATACTCCAACGAGCGTTTTAGCAACATCTACTCTTGTGATCTTTCCAAAGCTTTCAATTTTTTTCTTTAGCTGAATTTTACCCGTGCCTTCCTCATCCGTTAGTGAACCAGGTCTGACAATGTTATAGTTCAAGCCACTAGCTTTTAGATACTCATCGGAATTTGTGCCTTGTTTTTTCATATTATCTTGCTTTTAATTGTTTGGAGTATTACTTAGGAATTTAATTACTATAAACTTCAGTTTTACTTCAAGTCAAGTTCGCGGTTTAAATTCTTTGCGATTATAAAACTCATTGTCTAAACCACTTTCTTCATCAAAGTTATTATCAGGGAAATAATGGGGCAAAACCATTTGCTCATAAGACCTTTCTAAATCATCCCCTTTTTTAAATCTTTTTGTTTTTGTAAAAGTTGTATAATCTATTTGTTTAGAATGCACTTTTTTATTGTCTTCATCAAGTGTAACTATGCCAATTGGCATAATAAGGTGATTTTCGCCATCCTCATTCAAAAATTCATGCACGCCCTTTTTTGCAGGAACTGCATAAGTTTCGTGACCGGCTTCAATTAAAGAGGTATCGACTTCCACATCAAGATAAACAACGCGAGCTGCCTCTTTGCTAACCAGCAGCCCATCCACTTTGCCTATGGTTCTATTGTCTGTATCTATTACTTCCCAATCTCTCACATCAGCATAATCATCAGCTACTTTGTAATCTGATAACTCGTGCAAATAATAAAGGTTTTTATTTTTGTCTTTCATAATTGCGAATTTAAATTCAGTTAATTAATTCATTTTATTAAGCAGGTCTGCTGACTTTCTGAAAAAAGATTTAACAGCATCTCGCTGGTCAAGTGTTAATGTTTCAGGGTTAATTGCCGAAGCGGCACTTTTTACATCAGCAGCTTCAGCACTTAAGCCAAGATACTTTGCCTGCTGTATATTCTGCATGCAAGTGCTCAACAAAACAGCACCGTTCCTTATTTTATCACCGTGGCTTGTTACCATTGGGTCTTTTGTTATTTCCTCAGCAAGCTGTTTTGCCTCAGCTATGTCGGCTTTTATATCGTAGCCAGCTTCCGCAGCCATAGCATCTACAGCATTAGTTAACTTTGTAAATGCCTCATTGGTAAATACATGGTCGATGCCCATTGTATTGGTGTCAGCATCAATAAAAGTAACATAGGCAGTAACTATGATATTATTTTCATGAATATCTATAAGTGCTGTTTCAACTGCTGTTTCATCTGATGTTGCTACAGGCTCAGCGTTATCGCTGCGAACAAAAAAGAACCAAACAGCAAGGGCAGCAAAAAACAAACCCAGCATTAATAAAATCCAAGGCCCGACAGGCCTTTTCTTTTCTATTTTAATTTCTGTCATGATGATAGTTTTATTTAATTATAAATTATTTCTCAATTGGTTCAATCGGATATTGCTTCAAAATATTAACTATCGCTGGATGGATTTCCTCTTCAAGATAAGCAGGATCATAAATATCGTTTTCGGCAGTTCCCGTCCAAACCATCTCGTTTGAAGCCCTGTCAATCATGTTAATAGTGATGGAGCTTTGCGTATACTTTCTAGTCTTACTGCTATAGCTCTGATTATAGGAATAATGCCTGTTGTAATTATAATTGCCGTAGTGATTGTAATTGGCATCGTCATAGTATAGATTATCGTTATAACGTTGATTATAAGGATAGCTGTTATACGTGTAATTAGAATAATCGTAAGGGTTACTGGTCTGAACTTCTTCTGTTTTCTTTTCGCTTTTTAATACGAGCTCCAGCAAAAGATCGGGCTCAAGCGTATCAACCGTGTATCCTCTGTCCTTAAAATGAAGATCAATATAACTTTTAGCGTTATTCTCGATAACATCATTATAATAAGGGGTTGACGCCTGCGGCTTCTGTGAATTTAACCATGCGTACGTTTTGTATTTAGTAAAATCAACACTCTTGTCATAGTTGGAAGTCGTGTTGGAAGATGTGTTGTTGTACATAGCGCATCCCGATAGTGCGATGACTGCTATTAGACTAAGTTTGGAGAAAATATTATTTAATTTCATTTTTACGTTTTACCATTAATTTATAAGATAATTCTGTTAAAGATCTGTCCTTATGCAAAGGTGAGTGCTTTTTTTGTACAAAACGTTACACATTTTTGGAAAAAAGTTACATAATTCACACATTTACGCTGACTGGGAATTGTTCCCGAAGCGGGAAGGTGCTTTTGCAGAAGGAATAGCCAAACGGCTTTGCTGAAGTTTTTGTCTGCTGTCAATTAACTGCGAACCTGTCCACGAAGTGCGGAACTGTCTACCTGCTTTCTTGCTAGTTTAAAGTGTCAAGTTACGGAGTCAGTACTTACGGAGAACGGTCTTTTTTAGGGTTGCCACTAACGTGTTGCGTGTTTAAGCACCTAATTTAGCAAATAAATCACGGACCTGCCTGCCAGTAGGCAGGTAGAGTATTCCGCAGGAATGTTTGTAAGTCGGCAGTGAACCAGCCATTAATTATACACGGTATTGTACTTTCATTATTTCTAATCTAATCATTTATCTGGTCTTTATACTTTTCTAAATTTTGAATTAAATTAAAACATTGTGTATGTAAATCATTAATTGCGTTCTTTCGTGTATCAGTGAAATTGGCATAAATTCCATTTATAAATTTATTGTCTTCAAGTGCTATATAGATTTCATCTTTTGTAGGTTGTATTACGTTCTTAAAATATGCTCCTGCAATATCGAGCAATTTTATATTTTGACTATTAAATATATCTTCGGTTAATGCTTCTTTGGAATAGCTATTATAAAGCGATACTAATTGGCGTCTCAAATCAACATCTCTTATGATTTTAAGGCCTCCACTATTTTTTAATTCTTCTATCGTAATGTTTGTTGGTGTAAATCTTCCGTTTATGCCATATTGTCTTGCGAAGTGAAATTCAATAGAATCAATTTCTACATTATTTCCTTTAAGTAAAGGTAGTATCATTATTTTAGATGCTAACTTCGTTTCCAAAAAGCTGTTAAGTTGTTTGAGAGAATTGACATCATTTTTTAAGTCCTGAATTAAATCACTCACATATCTTTTCTCAGACAATTTATTTTTTCGGTTATCATTCCAATCGTTAATTGATAAAGCGATTAGTATCCCTATAACAACAAGTGCAATTTCTCCAAGCGCGTATTTAAAATACTTTCCATTTTTTTCTTCCAAAAGCATTTTTTGTCTAATTTTTCTAAAGAATTTAATCATTGGTTAATTGGTTGGTTTTAATGAAGAACAACGGTCTGAAGCTACAAGAAGTTGGCGATTGCGAAGCACGAAATTTTCGGTTAAGCACAATTTTGATATGAGCCAAAAGCCTTGAAATTACTACTGTTTCGCCTATTTTTTATATACATTGTTACCTGCTGGCTTTGTTCGTTCAGTTGTTTTTTAGCGTTGGCAAAGACATACTATTTTGTAATTTTTGGCTTGCGTGATGGCTTGTGCAAAACGAAGTTCACGAACACCAAAAATGAATTATAGAATTGTGAGTAATTGTAAACCCGCCTACCGGATGGGCAGGTGTGTATGGCTTTATGCGTTGGCTATTCCTGAATTATTTTATATGGTTTTCAATCCTAATTCTTTCAAAAATTCATTATGCTCCTTGGTTTTTATTTCAATCGTTTCATTGATTGAAGTCAAACTCGTATTAATCTCTTTTAGGTCGATTTGTATTTCATCTTCTGCGGTACTCACGTATCTCGAAATATTCAAATTATAACCGTTTTTTTCAATTTCTGCCATTGAAACTTTACGAGAATATCGTTCTATGTCTTTGCGAAACTGGTAAGTTTCAACAATGTTATCAATATGGTTGTCGGCTAATGTATTTTGTCTTTTTCCCTTGTCAAATTGCTCACTTGCATTGATGAACAATACATCATCTTCTTTTTTACATTTTTTTAAAATTAATATACAAACAGGAATACCCGTTGAATAAAATAAGCTAGAAGGCAAACCAATTACTGTGTCAATATGATTGTCTTTTAGCAATTTGGTTCGAATGCGTTCTTCTGCCCCACCACGAAATAAAACTCCGTGTGGTAGTATAATTGCCATAGTTCCTTCTTTACCTAAAAAGTGAAAACCGTGCAATAAAAAAGCGAAATCGGCTGCTGATTTGGGTGCTAAACCATAACTCTTGAAACGAAAATCTTCTGCCATAGTATCGTTGGGTTCCCAACGTAAACTAAATGGCGGATTTGCTACAATAGCATCAAATTCAAGTTTTTTAGAAGGGTTCATCTCATTCAACTCATCCCAATGGTTGAGCAAGGTATCACCGTGAAATATCTCAAATTCGGTGTCTTTCATTCCGTGCAAAAGCATATTCATTCGGGCAAGATTGTAAGTCGTTATGTTCTTTTCTTGTCCATATATTTTGCCAATGTTACCGCCAGCATCTTTTATTCTAGTTCGTACATTCAGCAATAACGAACCCGAACCACAAGCAAAATCCAACACTTTATCCAGTTTTTTCTTTTTCCCAGTGCTTGGGTCTTGGCTGTCTAAGGTGACGATTTCGGAAAGAATGGTAGAGATTTGTTGAGGCGTATAAAATTCGCCTGCCTTTTTGCCCGAACCTGCTGCAAATTGACCAATTAAATACTCGTAAGCATCACCTAGTGTATCTGAGTCTGTTGAGAAATCGGCAATGCCTTCCGCAATTTTTTGGATGATGGTGCAAAGTTTTTTATTTCTATCGGTATTCGTTTTGCCTAATTTTTCAGAATTCAAATTGATTTCAGAAAACAAACCTTGAAAAGCACTATCAAAGGATTCGTCTTGAATATATTTAAAACCCTTTTCTAGGGTTACTAACAATTCCCCATTTTGGGTTCTCGCCATCTCTGCAATGTTGCTCCATAGGTAATCTGGTTTAATAACATAATGCACCTTTCTGCGCATTTGTTTTTCAAACTCGGCAATATCTATTTCGTTTTGGGCATACCAAACACCTAAAGCGGTTTGACCGTCATCTTCTTCCGGTTGCGGATAGTCTGAACCCAATTCTTTTTGGGCAGATTCCTCATAATTGTAAGACAAATACCGAAGGAAAAGAAAGGAAAGCATATAATCACGGAAATCATCTGCATTCATTGCTCCACGCAAGTCATCGGCTATGTTCCAAAGGGTTTTACCTAATTGTAGTTGGTCTTTTTGTGTCATATTTATTCAATTACAAATTTTAAATTACGAATTACGGCTTTTGATGGTGGTTTGGATTTTCCCAATAATTTTGCAAATTTCTTCGGCATCATTTAACAAACTTCCTGCTTGTTCTTCAGAAAGATAGTCAGTGGCTTGTAAAAGTTTTAGCCAGTAAACAGACTCTCTTGCTTCTTTGTAAGCAATACTTATTTTGGATAGAAAATCTTTATCAGATTGTCCACCAATAGATTCTTCAATGTTAGCTCCAACCGAAGTACCGCTGCGCAAAAGTTGCTTTGAAAGAACATATTCTTTTTTCTCAGTAGTCAAAAATTTATATAAA
>Ga0306896_1000172_pt1 | contig 14065 bp, 13 predicted proteins | sample AntRauMFilla1562_FD_190412 | JGI IMG/M metagenome (GOLD analysis project Ga0306896, IMG submission 190412) | Saline lake microbial communities from Rauer Islands, Antarctica - Metagenome Filla 1 #562 (v2) (version 2) | ecosystem: Environmental > Aquatic > Non-marine Saline and Alkaline > Saline ... | reverse complement strand
AATTCAACGATGGTGACACACAGTGCAAAGTTGCGTTGTCAAACATCCTTGATTTGACATTGTACATGGGATCTGTTACGACACATCAAGAGCAACAAAGCACAAATGTCCCGGGCGTGATTTGCGCAATACGGCCACTATTGACAAACTTGAAAGGAATGGACTGGTATGACCCCCAGCACTACGAATACGGGATATCAGAAACACGCGGGAAAAAAAAAAATTGCTTTCAAAGTTTCGATTGCATCACAACAAACCCCACAAAAGTGCCTTTGTTTCAGCGAACAAACAATATTGCAAAAAAGGCAACCACTGTTGTTTCCAAGTTTCTGGAACCCACCACAGCATCCACCAAGACAGCCAGCCACCACACTCAACACACACTCAAGGGAGTGCACACGACTAAGAATAATGACACACTACTCATAATTGTACGAGGGTTGCAAAAAGTGCATGAGACATGTGAACTTGATTGTGCGATTTGTAATGGATTCAAATTCGCGAGCTTGAACACGAAAGATCTACTGCAATGGAATGTGAGCGCTTTACCAGACCTAAAATTGAGAAGCAAATTGAAGGAGGGCACGAACATCCGTTACGAGATACAACAACAGGCACCAACAGATCAATATACACAACAAAACCATCAGCCTACCAATTCAACTCTAGCGACCGAATCCAATAAGCATACACATCGAACCTCAGCGAAGTCAACCCTCACAGAATTCAATTCGAATGCATCATGTGAAACAAAAGGCGCCTCACCACAAGTGATCAAATACATCAGGACTTTGCAAGATGAGCTGCGAAAACTACAACAGGATGCTACGATGAAATCTACAGTGCGTGATGAACATGAGAATATTCAGTATGTGTCAATGCCTGTGTCGGAAGGTAATGATTTTCTGGATCGCACTGGCCAGGAGGCGGCATTTCAATTACGTTTGAATCAGATTCAGCAGCAATCTGCTAACAGTGGTCGAGTCAAATATCAGAATATGGAAATCAGTGCCACCATACGGGCTATTCACCCCCAGCGAAAACGGTTGAATGGGCGGAAAGATTTTGTCTTCAATGGTATCTCAGCGGGAAATCGTCCGACTCGCAGCAAATGGATTGATGCATTTTTGAAGCAATTTGAAGAATTAGAACGGTCCCCAGACTCGCTGGATGTGGATCAGCCTGAGGCCCGCGTGTTAATGCACTACAATTCCAACACCACCTCTCCTGCACTCACGCTCGCAATACAACAAGCAGATGCCGAAATTTGGCCTATAATTTTCGAAAGACAGCAAAAGAGTGCACAATGTGATTCTGAAAATCTTGCCAAAGAGAAAGAACGTAAAAGGAAGAGGAGTCAGCGTGCAGGGGGTGACCACAAGACCAAGCTCGAGTCCTTTCATGCCAGCCTTGGCCACACAGAAGAAATGTCGTTGACGTTGATTGCTGATCCAAGGTGCAAGGATTCTGTGCGGATCATATCTTCACACGATGGAGGAGCACACCAAGTCTATGCCATGTCGCAGTTATTTGAACAGGACAAACTGTTTCGTTCTATTGTTGGAGATGTTGCAGCACTGGCAACGCCCACAGTTCACACTCAGCGATTACGCTCTTTTCAAACGAACAAGGAACTCATGAGCAACGTCAAATCTTTTTGCGGGAAACTGTTGACTGCAATACACGAATCAGCTGCCAAGCAATTGGAATGTACCACCAAGAAGCTTTCAAAACCCTCTATTTTGAAATCAGTGTGGCCACACGATATCTATCGTCATAGAGAGACAAAATCGTTTTTCAGAGAGAACAATCGGTGTCTGATGTGTGTGCTGTCTGTGATCAAATTGCTGAAAGTCAATAAATGCATTAAATTGCATGCAAAACCAGGACGTGCTGACTCCCATGCTCTTAGAACACCAAGCCACATTTCAGGGATGTCAGAGTTTTTCACATCACTTGTTCATGCATCGGCTTACAAAATCGAACGAAAAAAAAGTTTGCGCGTTCCTCAGGTGTCTGAAGGGCAAGCACAGGATCCTGTTGCTACTGTTTACTTTGATCATGGGTTTGCTAATGAACTCATCAATATTGTAACAAGCCAAGACAGGTTCAACGAAGCAAAATCATGGCCTGAAATCAAAGTAATAAGCGAACGTGACACATCACAACATGGCAGTGCTGGTACGCCCGAAGGGGGGGAGACGGGGGAGAGAGAAGGGGGGGGAGGAGGGGTGGAGGGGCAAAGGGGGGAGTGCGGGACAGAGAAGGGGATGTTGCACCATGCGAGTTCAGACACTGAAAGACGCGAAAAAGAGGGGGAGGGCGGGAGGGGGAGGATGGACAGGGTGAGCGAACATAACGCTGATCCCGAGATCAGACGGTCATCTATGCCCTTGACAGAATTTTTAAAATTCCTGCGTATATCCGATGAGGAGGCCGATGCCTCGGTACGCATTTGCATAGATATTTTAGACAACCTTTCCAGGAACAAATATTTCTGTTTCGTATAACTGGCAATGGATTCGAACTCATACTATTACTTTGTTATGCATTCAGGCAATCCGGACATCAAGAAATTCTTCGCACGAGAGAATTCGTCTGACTACTCGTCTGACTGAATTCCAAAGGATTTTACAAGAAGTCGATACTTCAGGGCACTGCCAGTTTGATGCCATTGGCAAGAAGGTGATCTGTGTGCATCTGATCAAGTGTTTTTTGCAGTGTACATTGTTTCTGCTAATCATGACCCCTTTCGGTATTGACTATGATTCAACGGCTACAGCATTTCTTTCTACTGGTACCGATCCTAGGGCATAATATACCGGTGCAACAACGTAATGGACCATTGGGAGTTTCAAGAAAACAAAAATTTGCGACGGCAAATGAGGTCAATTTGAAATATAGTCACTATTTGAATGTAATCTGAATCACTTCAATTCACACAATGATTTCAGGTGGGAAAACACTATACTGATGTCAGACAGGATGTGGGAGGGTGGCTGCAAAAACATCCCAATTTTGAATTCGAAAATAATGCGAAAATAAGAGATTTTCTTCAAGACATTGAATGGTATGATTTCCAATTGCCTGTATGTCATTGCAATTTATGTTACCATTCCAAAAAACACTGTGTTTTAATTTAAGTATTGTATACGTTTTTTTGCCATGTTAACGTAAACTATGGGACATGATTCTATATCAGGCCGACATTTTGCGATGAAGTTAGTTTGAGCAATGCTAGTAACCCCCGGTGGGGTTGCCATCTCACTCTTTTCGCAGCCGCTCAGTTCTACCGACGAACAATACGTAAGAAACTGCATTTTTGATGAATCTACAAGATTTGTTTCGTCTTCGTTGAGGATTTGCTTTCCTTTTGTTGAGAATCCAAATTATGCGTGGACATCTGAATCCTTGTATGATACAGGGGTATGGTCATCTCGACCTGGGAATGAATATTGGCTTGAAATCATGCCACATGGTCAGGAGGTATATTTTTCACCTACAATCTGCACGTGCATGCAACTGTATCTTTATGATCAATGTGCCTAGGCACCATCTGTTTTCAACACCATATGCCCTTGCAAGATTTGTCAAAACATGATTGAATTATTATGATAAACCACAATGTGGACCCAATACTATGAAATACTATAGAATATCAAAGAAAAAAAAGTATGTGCTTCTCAATTAACACGATTTGTATGATACCAGGTAGCATGTGACGAACCAATTGAAATTGCACACGAGTTTGAGCGTCACTACCTCTCCGTGGAACTCTATCAAACGTGAAACTGTAAAGAACTATATGTTCTAAAATTGAGATCCATGAAGTGCATATATGTATATTCACATATACGGATATACAGATATGTCTATTCAAACGTATCCTGATATTTATAGGCGATGACAAATTGACACAGCAAGGGGGCGGGGATTGAAGGTGAGGGGGTGATGACATTCGACCACGCAAACACTGTTCCTCACATCCATCATCATACACTCTCGCTCGAACACAGATGTGTGAACACGGCAACGTACACATTCTCATCAAAATTGCTATAAAGCGTTGTAACAACACGCCCACAACGGTAGATCGTGTGAATGCGCGGGTTGTCCCTACGCTTTTATCAGTTATGAAGCGTATAGACAACACGCCCACAAACAAGATCCGCTGTCGCGTGCCATAGGCCGCTCACGAACGTGACTGGTCCACGAACGAGATAGTTTGGACTAAAATAGTTCAGGACACTTTTATTTCTCGGAACGACACGAATCTCAGTTCTTGCTATCCTGCAAAGAAGAAGCGTGGTGCAAATCAGGCTCATGAGTCCTGAATCCCACATGTCTCCCACTGTTCATGTCTTCGCGTGGTCCTCATTCCGTGTCACGCTTTCCAGGTCGCTAAAATGAATTTGCCTTGCACAGGAACAAGGGTACATGAATACTGCCGCCCAACCCAATCAAACATTTGTGTTCCCTTACAGAAAAAAAATTTCATTCATCTTTCAGTAAAACAATTTAAAATCCTGTTCCAAAGATTTTATTCTCCAGAATCTGATCCTCCACACAAGATTATGCGGTACTGGGTTTTTTACTCAACCCAATAGTGTTGTTGATTTCTGCAAAACAGAAATCTGTCGTGTGGAAATGATTTGTACGGGCGGTGTACCAGTTTTGAAAAGTCATTTTGGCGGGGCCGGCCCTTGAATATTTTATATGATCCATAGGGTCGTGCGGATGGACATTATATATAACTTGATGCGTTCTGATAGTTCTGAAAGGAGGGTACAATCAAAACAATTCATCCGAAATGTAGTTCTTTTAATAAAAGACTTGATTTGTCCACCATGATACCGTACATTATATGTCCTACCACACTGTCATTCATCATTATTAACATCAATGTCTGACGACGTATTAATTTGCGTTATAATCTGTACAGATTTCGGTCTCTTTTGGTTGGGCAGAGATAAAATTGCAACGCAGCACCTGACCATTAAGTGACCAGTTACTGGCAATTATTTACATGTTCCTTGGAGAGAAGATTTTTTATTGAAAACTGATAGTGGTTATCCCAAGGAAACGGGAGTGAATCAACCTTGGCAACCCCTGAGAATCCCCTCCGCTATAACACAAATTGGTCAGCTCCACCAGTCTCCGCCCTCGCCCATTCCAGGGGACCTAGGAACAGGTCCCAGTCACCAGTCGAAATGCTCAAACATAGAGACACGTATGGACAGACCCAAGTCTGTAGTAAGGGTCATCAGGGGAGTAGCGTAGACCGTCCATGTCAGCCGTCTTTTCATTGGATCACATTCTGGCATATACTTAATCCGCTATCTCAGAGTAATCGACAACGTTTCAGTGTCTGAGTGTGCTATTGGGCCGGTCAGGGAGAGTGAAGTTCATCCTGAACGACCTCAGGTGAAAAAAATCACCAACGCACCTAACAATCCTATACGACTACTGCCTGGCGACTCAGCACCCTTAGGTGTAATTAACACGGCAGCTACTAGAGGCGGAGAAGGAAGCCACTCCAGGGGAGGGGGGGGGACCGGTCCGCAAGGACACATCCCGTTAAAAATAAAAAACCCCGAAGGAGAAACCCGTCTGGATCACGGTCCCAAGTCCCCCCCATGGCGAACCACGGAACACAAACTTGCAGTTAAATCCCTGACCCGTCGTCATATGCGCACCAACGTCTTATGTTCGGCGTTTTGTTGTTTTCCTTGACGAGGGTCCTTTGAGAGTAGAGTTTTGATTGAAAACTGAAAGTGGGTATCTAAGGGATGCGGAAGTTACTTGATTCACCCTGGCAAACCTTGAGTATTCCCTCCGCTTTAATACCCATTGGTCAGCTCCACCAGTCTCCGCGCGTTCCGGGGGACCTAGGAAGATGTCCCAGTCACCAGTCTCACGCAACACGAACATAAAGAGACGTATGGACAGGCCCAGGGCCGTAGTGGGGGTCATCAGCTGAGTAGCGTAAACCGTCGATATCAGCTGTCGTTTGTGGGCAGGCTCTGGTATCGACGGAGCCCGCTACCTCAGGGCAATCGGCTACTTCTCAATGTCTCAGTGCGCTACCAGGCCGGCTAGGGAGAGGAAAGTTTGTCCTAGACGGTCTCGGATGGAAGGATAAGAACCAGCGCACCTATTACTCCTATACGACGACTGCCTGGTGACTCAGTACCCTTAGGTGTAATTAACACGGCAGTAACTAGAGAATGGAATTCCACTTCTAGGGGAGGGGGTTGGACCAGTCCGCAAGGACCAATCCCCAAAAAAAAATCTAAGAAAAAAAAATCTGAAAGGAAGAAGTTGACTGGTTTGAGGTCCCAAGTTCCTCTTCAGAGAGCTGCGCTCGAGCTATGTACCAAACTTGGGTCTCAGACTCAGACCCGTCATGAATAGGCGTGTATGTGGGTGTTGGACCAGAATGCAGGTGGGAGTGTGTGGAAGTATGTGTCTTGTTTATTTTTCCCGTCTTTATGTGCGTTTTTTTTTGTTGTGGTAAGGGGTAACCCGGGGGCAGAGTAGAGGCAGGTGATCTTTTTGTTTTTGGACAACATATTAATCAGAGTCGAAATCGAAGATGGGGGAAGGAAGGCGAAGGTGGAGAGTGGCTGGCTGGGGAAGGAGGTGGCGTTGGAGACATAGGGGGCACTTCCGGAGTCCATGTGGGAAAGTGTCAAGGGGTAGGAGAAGGCAGTCCATATGCCATCCTGCGTTATATATGTCACAGAGGAGCATATGGTGTTCGTCAAATGGGCTCTGGCATACTTGACAATGGATCTCGTCTGATGGGGGGGGGAAGGAGCTAGTGGAAAGGGGGGAGGGAACGGGGTTAACAGAGGGGTGGGTAAGGCGAGTGTGAGAGTGAAGTGAATAGATAAGTTGCGTGGACTTGGGGAAGGTTAACAGAACCCATGCCTTCTCATGTTGTCTATCCAGTTTTGGCGGGATAGCTCCAAGTAGCATAGCTACTTTTTGGGTGTAAGTGTAAGTTGCCCATGCCCAGAGGTCAAATTGTCGAAGGTTGAGCATGACGCTATCGATTGCGGGTTTGGTGATTGGAGAGAAGTGGGGACAATAGAGGAGGACGTGAGTTTCATCTCCAGGGATTTGGAGGGGGAGACACAAGGGGCACTATCGTTCGGCATACGGGGTGTGCTTGTGAGTGTTACTAAAATGGGGGTGGGTAGGGATGAAGTTGGTGGGTTGAGTTCGAAGTCGAAGAACAGGGAGCTGGTTGTGAGGAATGCGTAAAAACTGGGCTGGTTTAAAAAGGTCTAAGCGTTGCAAATCAGTGTGGGCAATTCGAATGTAGGAGGTCTTTCGCCCAGGGGAGTGGAGTGCATGTGTGCGAGCATCATTGTAGAGTTGCCCTCTCCAGAGGGTGCTAATAGTTTTTCTCACCATGTTTCGAATTGCACGTTCGCGATTTTTGGTGGGCTGCAAGGTCATGTCAGGCAGGGGATCAGTTTGTGAGTCTACCTTGAAGGTATGGGTTGCGTATCGTATGTGGCAATCAAGGGTGGAGGTGTGGAGGTTGGGGAGGGCCAGGGACGAGTTCAGTTTGTTGAAGAGAAGAGCGGGAAGAGTGTCGGGTCTAGTGATGGTGAGTCGCAAGTGCAGTTGGGCGAGGTGAACGTATCTCGTGAGTTAAAAGGGGGGCATTCCTGTGTCTGCCAAGAGTCCTGTGTGGACGCCATATACATGGAGAACGCATGCCAGGGACAGAATGAGACTGGTTTGCATCTTTTTGATGTCTGTGTCGCTGCGAATGTAGCGCAGGTTCTGGAGAAAGTGAGGTAATACTATTGATTTCCATAATCCAAGGTTTTGTGTGGGGGTAAGTTGGGAGGAGTTCTTGTAGTAACGGAGCGAGTAAGAGACAGCTACAGCAAGGGCCTGACCCTTGGAAGCACGGCGGATGGCTTCCACAGTTGCAAGGTGCATAGTGAGTATAGGATCCAAAATAAGGCCAAGGTACTCAAATTGGAAGACTTCGAGGATAGGATACGAGCGGGGGTCGGAGGTGGGAAAGGGTGAGTACACGTGGGATGGGGGCATATTTGGGCTGGGCTGGTGTTGACCCCCCCGGCCGCGGAGGAGGGCAGGGGTTTCGAAAAAGCCATTATTTTTGTTTTTTATGTGTTGATTTGCATGCGATTTCGAATGCTCCAGTGTTGACAGGCTTTCTTTCTGAAGTATCAGCTCCACCTCCATTGTGAGGTCCATTTGAATTCAATCTTCATTCAGCAGTCTCATCTTGTGTTACCATCTCCTCTTGCGTTGCCATTCCTAATTGCGTTTGCATGTCTCTGTACAGTGCATCTCTTCTTGTGTTGGTAGCCCTGCGTCAAGGTACAGTCTCGCAAACAGAAACACATAGGGTAGAGAAGCGTTCAAGACCCCAAGGATAACTGATTCAACGGATGCACTCCAAGGGTATGTACCTCGGCTTGCAAGGCGCTTGGATTTTGGTAGAATTTTTGAGGGAGTCGGTAGTTTGGCAGAAAGCGTGCATGCTGGCGATTGGAGCAAACGACATCAGGGCAGGCGAGGGGTTTACATGACGATCCCCAACACGGTCTTTCTTCTTCGAAATTGATTTATTTCTATTTCTTACTTCAAACGGGCTACTTTGGAAGCTGGTGAGCTGACCAATGTGTTGTTAGAGCGGAGGGAATTTCAATTTTTTGCCAGGGTAACACACCAACGATTCTTTGGGATGCCCACTATCAGTTTTCAACAAAACAAAAACCCCCAAAGACACTCGGCTGCATCTCCCGTAAATTTCTCAGCCAATTCGACAAATCATTTGGTAAAGAGGGGAGTGACTCGGAATTAACATCATAGGAAAGAGAAGTGTATTCAACTTTTCTGTACAACACACCTACTAGTATTCAATTCGTTCCGAGGTTTTTGCAACAAGGCTTGACCTCCAGATAGTCTCATAGGGTACGTGAAGTTGTCATTGGAAACTGACATTTGAATATCCTGAAGATGTGGGTGTTACTATCAATTTACTCTGGCAAACCCAGGAAATTCTCTCCGCGGGAACCACACCACAAACTCATTTGTCCCCACCCTCGCCCACTCCAGCTAGATAGTGGTCTCAGTCATCAGTCTCCTTGCGTATGCCTGGAATGTTCACGAGACCACGTCATGTCCATTTTATTAACGTTGACAAGAACCACTGTGACTCTCGAACAGGCACACAACTATCTTTCGTGAAATGTCAAAGCAGACCTCACTGGAAGGGAAGTGGAAGGACTCGAAAGATATTGGACAAGGAGGTGGCAGGGCATATTTCGACTTGAGATTGGGGGATCAAACAAATGTGATCAGGATTTTTTGTTTGTTGTGTGTCGTGATGGCCCTCTTACTTTCAATCATGATTAGTGGATTATATGAAGGATCTCTGGCCAATTTAGGTGAGATCGAGGTATTTCAAGTTCAAGTTCAGGGAAAAAGGAAAGCGCACCTGGGGCATTTATGCAAGGGAGTTTGTTCTTAATTCAACATAGTACGTGGTCGGAGCCATTTCCGCTGGCGTCTCAACACACGCAGCACCTGTTGTTTGTTGCTGTGCTGTAGACTGGTTTTGAGATCTGATTCTGGTGCAGAATGTGATTTCGTGAAGGGACACAAGCTTTTTGAGTCCCAGTTTGTATCTCGTCATAAGAGAGTAATCCTGGTACAAATAGCCACCTTGTGAATTAGTCAACCCCTCAATCAAAATCAGTCTATGAATGCAGTCACGGTCATGTCAATTCCATTCCCGTGGACGTTGTCCCATCGCCAATGGCCAATGGCACTTTGATGAAACTGCAGATATTTGGATGAGATCACAATTTTATTTTTTTATAAATTTTGATATGGTAGGATAGATACAGAAATTTTAGTATATATCAGACAATGATACGAAAAAATGATAATTTTGATAGTGCAACCACCTGAATCCCACCAGCAGTCACACTCCCTTGTCGTATAAGAAGAGACGGAAAGAGTGGAAAGAGGGATGAAAGACCTAAACAGTGACACATAGTCAAAGACGAAGTCAACGAGAAACGAATATGGTACAGAAACATTTCCTCTCCTCCTGACAGGACGAAACATCGTGAATTCACCATCATCTTACACTAAAAGGCCAAAGCCCTCGTCCTCGCCCGCGAGACTTCGCAATCATCTGATCTTTCGCCATCACAGGTTGCATCATCAGACACGGTGCATAATGCAACATCTTGCGGCGACATGCCTGCACCATCCCTATAGCGCTCAAGGGTGTACCAGCACACAGAAGCTTATGTCCTTTGATGATCGGGAGAGTGACATTCTTGAAAAATCAGGCAGTCTCATAACGATGGTCAACACGCAATCTTTCCACGTGAAAACGAATTCTAATGTGCATCCTCACAACATCACAACCAAGGGTATGCCAGTCGCAAGGGCCTATCTCCACCACATGACTCCAGATGGTTGCCAGGCATTTCTGCATCATTGCTTCTCGACGTTAAAGGCAGTTACAGGCCAATTTGCTTGGCAGCCGCAGCTTCCTGTTGGCAATCTTGAAACATCCGATCCTCCCGTGGCTTTCACGTTCTTGTGGGATGTTTTATGCACGATTTGGGTCCGTGCTTGGATGATGCTTTTGTGCCATTGTATTATCTTTTTGGCAACGTTCTTGGGAACGGATTTGGTCCTCCTTTGCCAGTCTTGGTATCTTTCGTGCATAGGAAACATAGTCGACGTTCTTACACGTTGCCATCACGAGTCAGGTGCTCACAAACCTTCCGTGTTGCTTGTGCCCTGTTACTGCGCTGTCATACTTCTTGTGCTTCCCTCTTTATTACCTCTGTGCATAAGAGACTGGGTCAAATTCCTTTCTCTCCTGCTGCTGCCATCCGACCACCGGCATCTGCTCTGGATTGCCGGCTGTGTGAATGAGGCTGTGCATCGTTTTTGCATTCTCTCTGTCTTTTCCCATCATAATGTGCCCCGACCTCTGGCTGGAAACAGTCCATTTTCCGCCACGAAGTGCATCATCCTGATTTGTTGGATCCACTTGCAAGTTCAGATGACACTCTCTTTCTGCTGTTCCCACCTGATGATTGCCGCACATTTCTGCATCATTGTTTCCCAATGCCGCAGCCAGTAACACGGCAGTTTGCTTTTCAACCACAGCTTGCTGCCGGCAATCTTCACACTTTCGATGCTCCCGTGGCTTTCCCGTTCTAGTCATATGTTCCCAGCACAGTTTGTGACGGTCGCTTCGTGGCAACGTTTTTGGCATCTCCGCAGTCTTTTGCTGATTTTTCAATTTCCTTTCTCTGCACAGCATACATCGCCGACGTTCTTGCAAATTGCCATTTCGGGTAAGGTGATCACAGGTGCGGGGAGCACATGCGCCTTGTCGCTGGAGCCCTGTTGCTGCAGCGCTATCATGTCTCCGGACCTTAGAATCATGCAGATTCATGGCTTTGTAACCCCCTCCACACAATCAAATTTATTCCAATACGGGGGGGGTTTCACATTTTACTACACAAAACGTTTCTTGAACAGGTTCATTCCGCATGTTTATCGTGCGCGGCCGACACACGGCCCCTGAACGAGTTCGAAAAAGGTCCGAATTTGGCTGAAAATAGAGAAGAGTACGTTTTGCTGACAACCTGGGAAATTTCGTCTACTGGTCCTGTTACATATTCCCAAATATGCTCGCTGATATGAATCTCAGTGCATAGCGTAGTTGGCGCCGCGGTTACACTCTGTGACAGAAGTCCCTTGTTCGAGCCCTTCCGACACACTTTTTGCACCACATGCACTTTCGACAAGATCAATCATTTTTCAAATTTGCTATTGTTAGTGTCATCCAAAAAGCACTGCCCGATCAGGTGTTCTCGTAAATGCACGACTCATGCATGCGTGCTCACCAACTTTGCCAATGGAACACAAGGCTGCAGGTGAGACACAAGAGAACTTTGTACACTTTACGCCGGTAGCAGGACTGATTTTTGAGGCAAAAATCGAGCGATATTTTTAGGAGAGCCTTTTTCGGGAGCGATATTTCGGGAGAAGCATTACTTGTCTACAACTTTGTTCCCAGTGATTGGCTGTGGATTCATAAATCCCCCTTTGTTTTGTTTTTTTTCTTTTCCTCGTCAAGATAGTTTGATTTAAACCGAAAGAAGAAAGCCCCCAAGGAGAGAACACGTTTTGACAGAAAATTCTCTCCCGAGTGGGCAACCAACGGCCCTTGATCCATGTAACGAGATTACTCGATTAATTAAAATCGAGCGACATTTTGTGCCCGGGAAAGCTGTTCTGGGCAAAAATTCCTCTCCCGAAAAAAGCTCTCCAGAAAATATCGCTTGATTTTTGCCTCAAAAATCAGTCCTGCTACTGGCGTTATATCCTCAAATTTGTGCTGAAAGGTGGAAAACTGAATGCAATGCCCTCACGAGCCCGTCAATGTTGATCTTTTTTGAATACTAACGTCGCGCAAGGAAAGGAATTTCGGTAGACATGCGGGCCCCGCCTGTTCTATACAGACTCGGGATTGGAAAGAAAATGTCCTTCATGTAAAAACAAGACCCAGGTTCAGGGGGATAGCCCCAGTATTGGCCAAGATAAAGGAATAACCACTTTGAATGTCATGTGACCCACTCTATCAAGGTTTCGATTAGGGTTTTGGTTTTCAACATCAAATACACACTATTTCTGAGAGTTAGGGCCATGCCTGGCTTTTGTATGCCTCTGTCAAGGGAGAATAACCGTGTTTTGGTACCTGATGCTTGACAACAAGGGTCTAGATACAGTGCAATTCACACAGAAATTGATCAGCGTCAGACACTCCAGAATGCATGCAAACGCTGTCTTTGTATAGACATGCGGCCCCCGCCTGTTCTATACAGACTCGAGATTGCAAAGACAATGTCCTGGAGGTAAAAACAAGACCCAGGTTCAGGGGGTTAGCCCCAGTATCGGCCAAGATACAGAAGAAACCACTTTGACTGTCACGTGACCCATTCTATCAAGGTGTCGATTAGGGTTTTGGTTTTCAATATCAAATACACACTATTTCTGAGAGTTAGGGCCATGCCTGGCTTTTGTATGCCCCTGTCAAGGGAGTATAATCGTGTTTTAGTACCTGATGCTTCACAACAAGGGTCTAGATGCAGTGCAAGTCACACAGAAATTGATTTGATCCATTCCATTAAGGTTTAGATTAGGGTTTTGGTTTTCAACTTCAAACAAACACTTTTAAGGAGAGTTAAGGCCATGTCTGGCTTTTGTATACTCCTGTCAAGGGATTACAATCGTGTTTTCGTACCTCTCGACAAGAATTGTTGTGTTAAACAAGTAAAATTCTTGTACAGGTTGACATCCATATATCAAATGATCAATACACATATTTTTGTGAACTTTATTGCATGGCACTATGCAACCTCACAGTCTTAATGTTTTGTCTTCTTCTTGAAATTTGGTGCAGGTTTCAATTTTCACATTCTCGATTGGCGTCCTGGAACACAAGTTATCGCAATTTACAGAATGCGGATCGTGACACAGTAAAAATGAGTACAATTTCAGCGCGTTTGTGCCCACAGTGTTGCCCACAAACATCGCATGATGAGAGTGGACACACGAGCGTGGAGGCCTTGATGTGGAGATGATCTTTGTGTCACGAATTTTTTTTGGTCTCACTCAACTTTTTGAATTATTGCCATTATTCGTTCGAATCTGCATTTCTGCACCTCGCCCGATTTTTGCACCCCGCCCGATACCCAATTTTGCCCACGCCCGCCCAAATTATCGCGGGAAGAAGAACTTTCCCTTCTTTTTTTCCTGTGTGTGGGGACACACAGGACACCAAGACAACAAGACAACAAATGTTGTCTTGGTTGAGGCCTGATGATGTACTGGATGCACAGCCCAACAACAACAATTACGTAGCAAAAAGAAGACGGCATGCAACATGCTCGTGCATAACCAGAAATGGCAAACCACAGGAACGTCGACGATGCAAGATTCATCAAAATCCAACACCTGCCAGCAACAA
>Ga0306896_1000169_pt1 | contig 14227 bp, 3 predicted proteins | sample AntRauMFilla1562_FD_190412 | JGI IMG/M metagenome (GOLD analysis project Ga0306896, IMG submission 190412) | Saline lake microbial communities from Rauer Islands, Antarctica - Metagenome Filla 1 #562 (v2) (version 2) | ecosystem: Environmental > Aquatic > Non-marine Saline and Alkaline > Saline ... | reverse complement strand
TCTCTTCTTCTGTACACTACAAAGTCCTGTGCATATCTCAAAATATAAGCCTCGGAAAAAATTAAAACAATCAGCGCATTGCTGTCCTGTAATCGTCGTTGCTGGAATGTCTCGCCTCTTGAGACATGCACATAGAAAACACATATATATTGGTACCGTTGCAAAAACTTGTAGTGGTGTGAGTATTTTTGTCAAACATCCATAAGCGCACAACCTCCGTCGAATTTGAAAAGAGCTGGCACAGGAAACGTTTCATTGCAAAATCTTCTACTAAAGTAACCTGGTGGGGGCAATGGCGTTGGTGCCATAGGGAAGGTTTCGTTCGCATATGTCATATACAGCAGATCGGAATCGAACATACGATCATCTCGGAGATCTATGTCGCTCGCCAGACAAGTCTCGTCCGCGTCAAGAATAACAAGCCGAGCGACGTTTTCCCAGTCCACTTCCCATAACGTCATTTTCCCTCTAGTCGCCGGCGAAAGGGGGTCGCGCCAAGCACCAAAACACATGTATCCGTCTTCTAATAGACAGGAGGACGAGCATCCATCGTTGTCGACAACATTATCATCATCGCACACTTCGTCTGGATGTAAAATTCCGTCACCACATTCTGCACTTCTGTCCGAATCCATTCGATATGTGGGCATAAAAGCCAATAGCTCAAAGTCTTCATTGACATTTTCACGCAAAAGATGCTGCATATTCGACTTCGACAGTCGTGTTGAATGTTTCACCATCATGCTCTGGACGTTGCTACGCAAGATTACATTGATTTCGATTCCAAACATAAAATCTCCATCAATGTTCTCCGTACCCACAGAGCCCACCGTCACGAGCACGTTCGAGGGCTTCAACTCGCATTTGTCTGCTTCGCATGCCTTGACGATCTCGTTGCCAAAAACGTTGCTGATTGCGTCGATTGTTTTGGGTTCCAATACAGCAGTCGGCGACCTAATCTTTGTATACATTGATATGGTAATGCCAGGAATCGCCTGGGGATCCGGACTTATGCTGCGTGCAATGCTTGTCATCAACGCGAGAGACAGAAGAAAAATACTGCATTTTGTGCCCGGCATAATCGTGCTAGCTACAGTGAAAGACATGCCAGCTTATATATCGTTCTCGGTCACAAAATACTGATTTATCAAAAATTAGACGTAATCACTCGTCCGCGATCAACGATGATCGTTGTCGTGCACAGAACTATACGTATGGTTGTTTCTATTTGTAGCATACCTCCGATCGTCTCCCCGGTATTCTTGTGTGTTGTATTCCATATCGTTTGTGTGATATTCCTGATCCATTTGGTGTGAATTATTAAATTGTCGCCCAGACTCATAATCTGGCTGGTATCCTCTACGAAGCAGAACTACCAGACAGATGATAAAGAGGAGTAAAGCAGCACCGCCCGCTCCCACGGCAATCGGTATGAAATTGGAGTCGGTTGCACCTATCGTCGGCGGTAAGATCACGGGAACGGAGACCGGTGTTGCAGGTGCACCAGGTATGATGGCTTTCGGGGTCGTTTGTAGTTCTTTAATCTTGATACCCGGCACAGCCAACAGCAAACGTGTTGTCACCTCAGTTGCCGTGACTCGTGGTGTTGATGCAAACACTTGAATTTTTGAATCGACGATAGTGGCAAGCGTGGATGTCGATTGTGATGCTTGACCGGTGTTTTGCAGCAATCTTCGTAGTTGTGTTTGTGAGCTGCTGGCAGAATCTGCTGAGTAATATACTAGTGTGATATTCGCAGGATCTGCACCGAAAGCAGCAGCAAGTGAAGTGGTAAAATCCGTCTGAATATTATTTAGGTTGTTTGCAAAATCACTCAGTGCGACAGCCAATTCGAATTGCCCACCAAGCTCTTGTATAATTTGCTCACAAACACTAGGATTTGCATCGGGTTTAAGTGACCATCCAAGCTCGGTCTGGCATTGACACGTGGCACGACTCGTGCTCCCTTCACTTTCCGTGTTTGAATTGGATTGGCACGGGGTGCATAAAGTATCATCCGACTGTATTTTATAAAACCCCCGTGCACATTGAGTACATTCTGCACCTGCTGATTTCTTCTCTGCACCTGCCATGCAGGTGCACTTTTCAGAGCCCGCCGATGAGGACGAAAAAGTGCCACATAGTTGGCATGTAGTATCTGAAAACTGTGCAGTCAAATTTGAAAATTTGCCCGCAGCACAATTCAGGCATAGACTGTCGCCAAGCAAGGACTTGAACTTGCCGGCCAGACAACTTTTGCACACCATTTGACTGTCTACGCTGTAACCTTGTCGGCAGATACAATTAGCGGACGTAGTACTACCGGACATGAAGGTAGTAGTGTTGTCAGGACACAAGGTGCACAAGTCTGTGGATTGTGTGTTTTTGTATGTTGCAATAGCACATGCCACACACTCTCCACTCTCGAGGGTGTGTCCGAGACTACAGACAGTTGGCAACGTCGTCAAAACGGCCATGCATTGTGGATTTTGCGTCCCAGTTGACATTTCCCAGCCGGACTGACATTGGCACGCCGAAGCATTGGTACTTGCGATGAGGGAGATTGAATTGTCCGGACACGACCGACACAGCGCAGATCCTGCTTGCGTTTTGTATGTGGAAGTCGGACAGGCAATGCACGTTCCATTTAAAGCTGGCGAAAATCCAGGCTGACATTCTGATTGTATGCATTGCAGAATTTGCGTGTCCGTTGACCGTTCCCAGCCGGACTTACATTGGCACGCCAAAGCATTAATGCTTGCGATGGGGGAGATTGTATTGTCTGGACACGACTGACACAGCGCAGATCCTGCTTGTGTTTTGTATGTGGAAGTCGGACAGGCAATACACGTTCCATTTAAAGATGGCGAAAATCCAGGCTGACATTCTGGTTGTGTGATCTCAATGCACAAATCGTTGTTGCTTCTCAAATAGCCCTGATTGCAAATGCAGTCACCTAGTTTGGTAGACGCGGTTGGCGATGTGGAAAAGAACGGGCAAAACATACATCGTGAGTTGCCAATACTATCTTTATATTCGTTCTCCTTACACGTTGTACAGATGCCCGATGCCGTCATGGTGTATCCTTTTGCGCACTGAATTTCGTCTTGCGGGATGGCGAGGAGCGTATTGGAAATCCGAATCTGTATGTTGTTGGGCTCGTTTACACACTCGTATCCATCAGTATTATATTCGATTTCCAAACGATCATCTTGCGATGACAGTTGCCATGTTTTGTCTGTTGTGTCGAAACATGACGTACCCGACGATGAACAGGAAAACACGTCGTGTTCAGTGGCATCATAAGAGAACTTTTTGATGATCAAAGAATCACTTTGCACCAATTTTAAGCTTGACCACCGCATGATGTCATCTTCACAGTCATATCCAAATTGAGTGTTATAGTCGCCATACACAAATGGCGCACATCCAGCTGCTTCAAGACACCTTGGATCACACGAATATTGTATGGTCTGTCCATTTGCCATCTGCCAGCTCCATGACGCATATATGGCCGCAGATGTGCACGTCTGAAAGAAAAAACGCTTTAAATTAACAAACACGTCATTCGCATCCTGTCTGTACACCTTTCGCACAGTCCACTTGAATTGACGCGCACCCGTCTTCAGCTGGATTCTGAAGCCGTCTTCTCTTATGATGGCGGGCGGTACAGTGTTGTCAGCCGTAAGATTCAAAAGCACATTAGCATCTCCCTCATATGGACATGGATCACCCTGAAAAACGTTTGTTGGATTTCCAATACAATCAATTTCAAACAATTTCTTGTGTACGACATATTCCAGAGGCCAGCGAAGCGTGTCACTGGTCACACCATATGACGTCGATACGGTGGTTACAGCGCCTTGTATTAATGAGAATTCCGACAATTTGGCAGTGCTGCGGGTTACGTAAATCATGCCAGCAATGTCAAACTCAAAATTGATAGGAAGTGCCACTTTGCTAGCAATTTCGTTGATTTTCCGGATCTCTGCAGCGAGCGACATGATGGCGAGACGGAAAAAGTAGATTTTGTTCCTCTCCAAACACCCCAAACACGCGTCGGGTGTTTGTGGCGACATCCATTGAATAGATTGAGCTATGCCACGACAACCAACACAAGACGGACCGCCCCACTGTCGTATCGACATTTCGGGGAAAGGAACGCCGTCGACAGTGGTATACTTGAGCTTGGCAACAGCAATGCTATCAGCTGCTACCTCGGCGCCATTGACTTCCGCAGTATTTAACCAAAATCCAACCTGAACTTGATTGGGTGAAAATAAATCATTTCCAGCACAATTGACCTGCGATTGTCCGATCATGACACAAGCGTTGCACACCTGTCCGGGCCAGTTGATATTAGCATTGGTCAACTCACTTTTGCATCGGCATTCTGGAGGTGTGTTGCACGTCAACGCATTCTTGTAATACACACGAGCAGGCATGGAAGTATTGCTCTGTAGCAATCGACGAGAAACTCGACGCATGTAACCTTGCCTTTGTGCATGCAAAAATGGGGGTTTGGGTGCCATCAATAATCGGCGCAAAAAGAGGTTTGGCATAAATAGTGCCCTTGCTCTCGTTCCAAAAATCTGAAAGGAGTATACATTTTTTCTGGTGTGCACAAAAGTACGTAATGCTGTATTATCGTTCCAGGCGTCAACCTGAGCTGGCTTCGTGAATGTCTGAGAGAAAATCGAGGATGTAGCAGTCTTAATTTGCAATCGGTCTCCTGAGCCAAAATCCCTTGTCCGTATGAGAAGATCCTGAATTGATGTGAGTTCAGGGAAACTGTGCCACGCCATGTATGTTTTTCCCACCGGAATATTTAATCGTTGTAGTGGTATCGGAGGAGCAACGTTGATCAAATCCACTCCTTGTGCCGTTTTAATCACGTACACATTCAGCGCTGTGTGTTTCTCCGTCATGAAGCCTGCAATATCTCCCCATCCATTTGTTTGGCGCGTGTACGACACCGCACGCGTCAAACTTCCGTTGCGAATAATAGTCACAACATCGCCCATTTTCCATGCGTTTGCGTTCGTCGTGTTCATAATACCCATGACACTGTTGTCTGCCGACGGACTGTAGTGCATAAATGTGACCCAGTGCGTGCCAGCAGGTACAGATACCCGCTCTACGGAAACAACCTGCGAAATCAGAATACATGTGTCGCCGTCTGCCATATAGCCCATTTTACAAATGCAAGCGGATCGCTCCCCGTTGGATTCTGCGTTTTCTTGACACTCCAGACAAGCACTGGCACCTTTCTGTGAATATGTTCCAGGTCGACAGGGCCAGCAACTCGCCAAACGAATTCTTTGATCTTGAGACTTGCCTGCTGGACATTCTGTACATAACCAATTGAGCGTTTCAAAATAAGATCCTGGTTCACACATACATTCCGTGCGCTCGAGATTAGCTCTACCAAGGGCACCGCATTCCGAACAACTTTGCGCCCCGATGCCCGAAATGGTTTCCTCGTCACAAGTTGAACATGGATGACTTCCTGATGCCGACTTGTATGTACCCGGCAGACAATTTTCACACTGATCTACAGTAAATGTTTTACCAGTTTGGCACGGTATTACTAGTTTTGCAATGCTGATGGTGCATCCTATTCCTGTCGTGTTGAAGGACACGGACTCGCCAGGTTCAAGGGTGATGTCTAGTGTTGCATTACAGGACTGTGACGCTGTCACTTGTATGGCGTCTACAACACTCGTAACCTTACTTTCAAACTCTGACGAAAACACAGCCGCGGTATGCCAACTCCATTCAATAGGACATGCAGTTTCGTCCATATTACAAGCTATTCGAAAAAGCACAGGTAGAATCCTCAATACCTCCGGAAAATCTGAAATTTCGTGAATCTGATTCACTCCTCGTGTGGTGAAAACACCGTCAGTGCTGTTCATCTGAATTTCACGTAGCGATTGAGTTGTGGTGGCAACATGAATGGAACCGTTAATGTTGAATTCAAAAGTCAATTGTGCGTTGTGGGCGATTTCCTCCATTGAGGATAGCACATGCAAATTATAAAACCATATTTTGTTGCTGTCTACACACGACGTCTCGAGAGCGCTGTTGTAGACGTGCTGGTTGTTCCAGGACCAAGACGTGGTTGCTGCATTTAACGCCCAATTCTTCTGATTCTGAGCGCCCGAATCGGGGAAAGTCGCTCGACCACAACCTTGCATCGCTGGGGTGTCGAATCCTCGGATGCTGAATTGTCGATTTTTAACGTCGCGACCCGGAATTCTGATTTTCACCACAGCTATTGTTGTAGCCCTGATGGCATTGAAGTAAGGAACCCAAAATCCGAATTGGAAGGTGTGCATGTCCATTGATGTTTCTTTTTCACATGTGCTGTCGGTGTCGAATAGTATACACGCATTACATTCCTCCTTGGGCCAAGGTATAGGAATAAAGATGTCGTGTTTGGAACTATTCTGTTCGATGAGCATGCATTGACAGTTTCCTATTGTCTCACATTGTGTGGCGGTATGCACAACTGCATTTAGCAATAGTATGGATACAGCGGATACTTTCCAAAACATCTCTATGCGTCGCCAACGCAATGCACATATATATACCAGAGAATCTTCAAGTAGCGCAAAAAAAACACATACACGCATCGGGAACGCACTGAGTTTTTTGGGCAAAGTAGGTGATATTTTGCAGTCAATTGCAAAAAATTCAATAGTACCGCGAAATTCAATCAGTCGCCTAAACGTTGTGCTGTTGAACCTATACGGATCGGATATTCGAGGTTTCGACAAACATGGCCGTCGCACTTTTTCATGTACCCAAACTCTAATTTCATAACACGGTATTGAACTCAATTTCACTCTCATTTTTTTGCAAAAGAGTCTTAGATCGTACAAGAAAAAGGAATCTGTCCCCGGTTTCCACTCTAGGACTAACATTAGCTGGAACCCATACAAGTCCTCGGACAGCACTAGAGATTAACGTCAAAACTACGTCGTCGTGACCCCGATAGCCCCTCCGATGCACACGAAGTTGGTCGCCAGGAAACCAATCTTGTCGGAATCCACGATTTAAGATGTTTCGTATCTCAGTGTTAATCGCGTGCGGCAATGTGATGACACTGCTGACATTGGTTATTTTGTCACACGACATCGATCCTGGTAAAATCTTGTAATATTCTTGTGGACACATTTTGCACAGTCCGCCGTCTGGACCTGTCAATCCACTTGTTCCATTTTCCTCCCCTCTACACTTACAATGCTTCAAGTCTGAGCTGCCTGGTGGTGAACGCGTACCCTCTGGACACGGAATGCACTCGAGACCACCTACAGTGGGATTGTACATATTGAATCCACAAGACACGCACGTTCCGTTGTCACTTGAAATAATATAACCAGCCGGACACGGCACGCAGTCCACAATGTCGATTGGATCCAGTTCCAACTCAAGAAAAAGTTCTCCGGCAAAATTTACAATATTTTCGGTCACTCTCAGCGTGTCTCCTGCCGTGAAAGAAATTGTGGCAATTTTTGCAGCACCACATTTCTGCGACGAGCTCACATCAAGGAGTGGCAAATGCACTCCTCCCAAGATGACGGACATGCCATTTTCTGATCTATAATTGCGCGCGTTCACGGATACTTTGTTGTATCCTGAGGGTAGGACAAAGTCAAATACGGCGGACGTCACTCGAACCACCCGTGATTGAGGATACCCAACAACGAAGTGTCCAAGTGACAGCTCCTGTTTCGGAGCAAGAACCGGTAGAGCAACTGTGCTGCTTCGTACCCACACGCACATTCCTCCGTCACTCGCAATTGTACTTCTAGTCCAACTTCCGGCATTGTTTGGATTCCACGGTACAGAGATTTCTTCATACAATATGCGATCCCCAGTGTTAGTGTTGCGAGGTGCCGCCTCGTGATTTCTGAGACCAATCGAGGGATCCATTGGATTCTCCCACCCGGTGCCTGGTCTGAAACGCCATTTCGCAGTGTATGAACTAGTACTGATTGAAGATCGTATGATAGCTCGCGGCGAATTAGTGCCGTACATTGTTCCAATGGCCGCATCTTTGGTGCAGTACACCCAATGTAAGAAATTCAGTGTACTGAAGCAAAATTCGTCGAATTCGCCAAAGGGAATGCTCCACTCGTTTGAATTGTCGTATGCGAATCCTCGTGTGGATTTTCCTCCCAAATTATCGTTTCCTGCATACCACGTATCACTCCATGGGGGCAAGAATCGAACCAAACGCCACCCATCCTTGCCAGTTTTTTGTTGGACCAAAGTTGTATCGCGAAGGGTGGGAATTTTCTGCCTTGGTGGTGACTCATGTGCATACACCAATCCGTTACCAAGCAGACCAATTACACATAAACAGTGTGAGCGCCCTTTACTCGTTGCTTCCGTATTCGCAGGACATGTTTTACAGACACTTGAACCTGGTATGCCTTTGCTGGTACCGATATCACACGCAGTACATGGACCGTTGTCAGGTCCAGTCCATCCCACGTTGCACTGGCAATGCGTACTTCCTGGTGATGAGACGGTGTTTTCGGCACACGGTAAACACGATTTTGCACTCACATGTGTACTATATGTACCAACAGGACATGCCTCACAAGGACCTCCATTTGGACCATAATAGCCTGCTGTACAAATGCAAACTGTCTGGCTACTGCCGGCAAATCCTGTTGCAACTGAATTGTTCGGACATTTTGTGCATGTGCGGCTACCTACGTCCGAATTAAAGGTGTTTGGTTCACAAATTCTGCACCATGTTGGGCTACTGCTTCGTACCCAGACAGCCATACCACCATCAACATCTGTGATGACTTTTCGATCCGCTTCCATTTCTAAGCCAGGACCCCATATGGCAACACTTTCTTGGTATGCTATCGTGTCCATATTGTGAGGTGTCTGCGTTAGTGAAATTAATGGCCAACCTATTCCGGCAGTTTGCTCTGTGATTTTTACAACTGGCGAATGTGGATTTGGGTTCAACGACGATGAAAACGCAGATCTGAATAAAGTGTTATATGTTTGTCCCCTCGTGCTGGATTTCGGCAGACGTACCCAATGTCGCAAGTTGTACGTACCAAATAATAATTCATCGTGAACACCAAATGGAATTGTCCAATCGGTTTGGTTGTTGTATGCGTCACCTACGGTAATAGTGCCCTCGAGCTTATCACACATTTTATACCACCTTTCCTTATAAAACCTAGGTGGCATAAATCGCACCAAACGCCACCCACCAACGCCTGTTTTTTGTGTCGCGATATCAACATTTGTATTTGGCAAATCGTCATCTATATTGCGACTGTATCCTACATTACAGTAGCACTCATTCTGACTTGTGCTTTGCTGTTGTGAATTCGAAAATTGACTACAATCTCGGCATGCACCAGATCCTACCACATCCTTGTACTTTCCAGAAGCACATGCTGTACACTCCATACCATGAGGTCCTGTGAATCCTTGATTGCAGACACAGGACACGAGTTGAGCACTTGCCACCGGTGAGATTGAATTCAACGGGCATGATGCACAGAGAGCAGTCCCCAGAAATGCCTGATATTTCCCCGGACTACACGCCGTACAACCGTCGGCTCCGTGAAATCCAGGTAAGCAAGTACAAGCAGACTTTGAAGTACTTGCTGCCATCGAAATGGAGTCTGGATCACAAAAATCACACAATGCAGAACCTGCCACCTCTTTGTATTTTCCAGCCTCACAACTTTCGCACGGTCCCCACATATCCGGTCCAATATATCCTGCATTGCACAAACACGACGTGCGAAGACTACCAATTGGTTTGTCGGCATTGAGAGGACAAAGTTGTTCGGATTCGCACGTTCCCGTGTCTGGACCCATAAATCCGATATTGCACTGGCAGTCGGACATATGGCGACTGCCTACAGCAGAACTTCGAAGTATGCCACACAAAGTGCATTGAACTGACCCCGTCGTACTCTTGTATTTTCCAGCTTCACACGCTTCACATGGTTTTATTGCCAAATCGCCCGTGAATCCTTGATCACATCCACAAATTACTGCTCCGGTATCTGAAAACTGCCCTGTAGCACAATGTGTGCATGCATCAGAACCAGATACGGCCTTAAATTTACCGACAGCACATGCAACGCACGCGCCGGTCGCCAGGCCGTTCCGACTGTATCCGGCACTGCATATACACGCGGATATATCCGTGTTCCCGCTTGTATTTGTTGACGAACCGATGGGACATGATTGACATGTAAGGAAATAGCCATTCTGGTAGGTATTACGGGGACACAATTCCACGTTTGCTCCTGACAAAGTTATTTGAAATCCGGCATTTACGCGACAGAGTCTGGGGCACGTTACACCGTTGCTTTCAGTAAGACCACAGATTTCATTGGGGTCGCGTTGTAGATATGCTGTTCTCACTTCAAGACGGGTAACAGCGCGATTGTAGACGCGGAGGTCGTCCATTTTGTGTCTAGCGAATAGAATGTTATAAAATCTCTCTGTCGCCAGCAAAGGGGGTGCAAATCCTATTGGTAAAGGTGTTCGCTCCCCGTCAATGTAGATTGTCCATCTTGCCAGTGATCGTTCTACTACCCATGCAAAATGATACCATGTGTTAAACTTGATTCCTCCATTTGGTATTTGAGTGTTAAGATTCAATGACAAATGCGAACCCTTAAAATGTAACTGATCGCCGATTCGACTGATTGTGATGTCAACTTGATTTCTTTCTTGTAAAAACATAAAGCGACCGTCTCCATAACTTTTGAAGAAGAATAACAATGAGAAATCTCCCCCCAAATAAGCCGAACTCAACTTGACATCATGATTGTAATTTGCATAACTTGCATTACCTTCTTTGAAATCAGTAAGATCGTAAATACCAATTACTCTATTTTGTGCATCTTTCGTCGGTCCATGGGGGTTCCATTGGTACAATCCGTGTCTCTGGTGAACGCTGCTGTCGACAACAAGTATATCATTAACGTTGGTTTTTGAGTTTCTTTCTGGAATATTATCGAATTTGAACCACAATTGCATATTTTGTTGAAGTGGAAAATATTCTGGTGTTGCCACGCACTTGAAACACACACTGTCTCCTGCCTGGTTGTTGAATTCGTCGCTAGCGCATTGTTTACACTGTTGAGTCTCGTGGTTCCACGCATGTCCGATTTGGCAGGTGTTGCAATTCAATACTCTGGACGAAATATTAAATGCCATATGCAAGGGGTGTAGAATCGCCGGACATTTCTGACAGGACGTAGGACCGATCCCAAATTTATGTGTTCCAGGAGCACATTGAATGCATACACCATTGTTGGGACCAGAGAATCCTGCGTTGCATCCACAGCCGTCGACTCCTTCGGAAGGATCCAGTGTACTGGAAGCAGTCGGACATATTCTACACTCGCTTGAACCATTTAAGAAGACGGATTTAAAAAATCCTGTAGGACACTGCGTGCAAATCCCAAAACGCGATCTTACAAAGTTGGTGTTACATATACATCGTGAGACATTGGCAACACTGGTCTGCCCGCCTGAATTCCATACAATCTGACCGCCACACGATAGCGCGTTTGCACAATTCCACATAGTCGACGCCAAGTTATCTACTGTTTCGGGAGTATAAGAGCATCCTGAAAATGCAATATCATATGTGAGAGCGTTGAATAGTGACGAAACCAACCACGACTCGTCATTGCGGTAAAGAAATTTTGGCTGTGGAGTTGCTGAATAATACACGGGCGAGCCAGAATTCAGAAGTCCTGTATCGATAAACAGACCACTTCCTACTCCTTGCAGATTGCACGTGAATGTTGAAATGTGGAATTCGAATTGGTAAACGTTTGTGCTTCCTTCAGCACACTCACATTCCGTATCACTCCCCTTCATACAGATGCAAGCGTCGATACTATCGCCTCCCAGCGGAGCGCTTCGCCCAAATGGACATTGTGTGCACGACGAGCTTCCAGGAATACTGCTAAACGTGTCGCTTCCACATTTCGAACAGTTCTGGCCGAGCACGCCATACCAACCCGCAGCGCACGCGCACGCTGACTGATTGTTGCTTCCTGCAGGCGAGGTTGATTTACTTGTACAATTGCGACAAGTATTCGATGTCGTAGCACCAATTTCGTCTGAATACTTACCCTCGGGACAATCAGAGCACATATTATCTCCCTGCGTATCTTTGTACTTGCCCGCTGCACATATTGTACATGGACCCGCGTCTTGTCCACTGTATCCACGGTTACAAGTGCAATTTGTAATTGTATTGCTCTCAACTCGTGACGATGTATGCAATGGACATGCGGAACAAGTGACAGATCCGCCATCAGTGTTATAGAAGCCGGCCAAACACGGCACACATATTTCGCCCATTAAACCCGACGAACCAGGCAAACAAGTGCATGTTTTGATGTCAGTGAACACTTTGTTGTTGGGACAATTTCGACACGATGAATTCGATATGGTATTCTTGAACCTCGTGTCGCCGCACAACTGACATGAGCCAGCCCGTAATTCGTAATTGTAGTCACATTTGCACTTCGTCACCTGTACCAAGGATGTTATATTTTGATTTTGTACTTCAATACCACTTCCTGCTGACGTACTGGTACATTTGGCATGAGCCTGAGCTCCTACAATGGAGTCTATTGTTTGATTTTGACTGGACACGGTAAATCGTACATCGTACGTCCCACTTGCTGTGTTTGACATTGGTAAATTTGTCGAGATGTACCATATTTTGGTAGGAATTGTTGTTGTTGTCACGATCAGGTATAGATACTTTACAATCTCGAGCTGGGAGTCGAGTTTGACATAAACGCGTGAAAATGCATTCGTAAATCCACTATCTACATAGGTTCCAAGTGCCAGATGACCAGCTGTACACAGAGAGAGAACTGTCACCTCCCACGTGGTATCCTTTGCAAGCCCAACAGCACAGATCTCAGAATCAGCAAAGACGCAAGATAAAAGCAACAATGCATTCGACAAATAAAACAGAAATCTTCGAGATTGTCGCATAATGCAATTTATGCCGATGGTAGACGAAGGAATTTGTCATTTATATACAAAATATTCAACATCATATGTAGTCTGGGTATGTATTTAGTCTTAAACATGCGCAACGACTGATTTCATGTTCATATCGAGGTATATGTGCACATGGAACACAGTGCATTCATAGTGACAAAGGGATTCTGTGTGTTGATCTGACACGGCACACAAGTTCCGTCGTTTCAAAAAATAATGTATATTACAATCCAGAAGGCTCGCCAAAGACGCGGCTTGGAAGCAATCAAATGTTTTGCAATTTTCGAATGTATATTTCATGACCCCATAACAAATCCGCTCTCTGTTACATTTTTCTGCATCAGGGTAGGTGTCTGTACATTGAACATGTACTCGTCGTGTAACTTTAAGAGTGGGTTAATATTCGACGGAATCCAAGAACTTCCCCTGTTGACACGACGAAAGAATGTTAAAACCTCATCCTTATAACCACGGGTGCCTTTGCGATGTACACGAACTTGGTCGCCACTTGACCAGTTTCCTCGGAAAGCGCGGTCTAAGATACTCCGCAATGGAGTGCCAAGCACATGGTCAAATGATACGGCATGACTGACATTCGTTATTTTATCACACGATCCAGATCCTACTACTGTCTTGTAGTAACCGTCAGCACATACCTCACACAATCCACCGTCAGGGCCAGTGAGTCCACTTGTACCAAATTCTTCTCCTCTGCATCTACAATGCGTCAAATCTGAGCTTCCTGAAGGTGAACGCGTTTCCGCTGGGCATGAAATGCACACTAGACCCCTTGGCGTAGGATTGTAAGAATTTTCTCCACACGTTACACACGTCCCGTCAATACTAGAGACAATGAATCCGGCGGGACACGATACACAGTCCACAACGTCGACAGCTTCTTCTTCCACTCGCAAAGAAAGTTGGGCACCAATAACACCCTCACCCGTAAAGTATGATACAGTGATTATTGATCCTGGCGTACAGGCTGTAGTGACAACAATTGCATGACCACATCTCTCAGATTCACTCTTCACAGGCAGTACCAACTCTACTTCATTTAGCTTGACATGTATGCGAGCCTCCACTCTGTAATTCTCCGACACAAGGGAGACTTTATTGTATCCGTTTGCTACCGTGTAAGTAAACGTGTCTGTGCGGGTATTGGGCGGATGACCACGGAGCG
>Ga0306896_1000168_pt1 | contig 14259 bp, 10 predicted proteins | sample AntRauMFilla1562_FD_190412 | JGI IMG/M metagenome (GOLD analysis project Ga0306896, IMG submission 190412) | Saline lake microbial communities from Rauer Islands, Antarctica - Metagenome Filla 1 #562 (v2) (version 2) | ecosystem: Environmental > Aquatic > Non-marine Saline and Alkaline > Saline ... | reverse complement strand
CCGCTTCAGGTACAGCGAGGTTCCCACGCCATCGTGCCACAAAATCTTGACCAAATCGCCGCGGCGCCCCCTGAAGCAGAAAATCTCCCCGGCATGCGGATCCCGCCCCAGGCCCTGCTGAACCGTAAGCATCCGGCGTGGACCGCGGCTATGCGGCCTTGACGTTTTGTGCTGCGGTTTTCCAGTTCCATCCGGACACGATGCGGAGATGATGCTCCTGTGCACGTATGCCGGTGCGAGAAACCTCTTTGAAGGGACTGATAATCATTGATGTGTCTACGCCGATCATCAGGATACGCTCGTAAAGTGTTTTGATTGAGAAGTGGGGTGAATAACTCTTCTCGCCCATGTCTGCGGGATTGAATTCTGTAGGGCCTTCGCCAGACATTCGGGGTGTTGGCATCTGGTTCGGGGTCATAAAGGTGCTGCCTTGGAGCGATGCACGGATGAGATCATTGACCTTATCGCTCTCGTTGGCTGCGGTTGAAGGTGATGTCGCCGCGGATACCGGGGCCGCATTTACTTCGCTCAACGTGCTGGATTGGCATGTCGCAAAATCGACATCTTGGCCCGACGCGAAATGAGCGGAAACCTCTTCAGGGGAGATTGTCCGGCTCTGCACCTCGGGTGCATAGGTTGGAACAGGAGCCTCTACTTTGGACGCTGCCATCGCAGACCGGAAATATACCGTAGGACCGTCGTAGATGCCCTGATCGCGCCGTTGGCGTTCCTCGCTGACATCCAGGAGGACCTTCGTCGCTTCTATCGCCAATCCTTGCCAGTCGAGGTCGTCCTCGTCGAGTGTGATGCCGAGCTGTTCTGCGATGTTGCGCAAAGGTGCCGCGGCAACGGCCCGGTCGCGCAACAGGAGGGCCCGCCGCAGCACTTCCTGCAAGACCGTCTCGCGGTGCAGGTCGGCATGGGCCACATCAGCGCTGCGGTAAGGTGCGGCTGCACGGGTGCACTCGAACGCTTCGATTTCGAAGCGCGCGAGATAGACCAGGATGTGTTCCGCGATATCGGGCGCAATGGGCATCGTCTTCTCCGTACAGGCGGCGAAGACCTGATCGCTCATCGCGGTAAGGCGACGGGCGAGGATCTTCGCATCTGACGAGGAAATTGTACGAAGCGAAAAACATAGAAACTTTTGCCCGGATAGGTTCAGGTTACCATCGGTATCGGATGGAACAGGCCAGCGCCTGCGCCAGTAGAATCCGGATTTGCGGTTTTCGAGATGGGGTTGAGAGCTTCGACTCCGGGGCATGAAAATGCCTCCTGTGCACCTGAATGTGCACCGCCGTGTGCACCTAAATGTGCACCTCGTCCTCGAGCGCCACGCGGGCCCGAAAAATATCTAATAATATCAAGGGGGTGGAGGAAAATTGGCTCCGACGGTAGGGATCGAACCTACGACCAATTGATTAACAGTCAAGTTTTATGGCCAAACTGACCCTAACTTTGTAAAACTATCGGCTGCACTTTTCCCCATATTTTGCTTGATATTGCGCTAGATGTTATGCAATGTTAGTAACTCGGGGTAACGGCGCAAAACGTCTAAATCTGTTACCCCTGTGTTACCCCAGCGGAAATCTTGAGCCGAAGCCGGGTAGCGACAGCCGCTTTCCGGCAAGCCGTTGGAAGCTAAGGGAAACCTTGGGGTAACAGATGGAGGTGATGAATTGACTATACGCCGCGCACTAACCACGAAAACCGTGGAAGCGATCAAACCCGACCCAAACCAACGCCTAGAATTGCCAGACCCGGCATTGTCTGGCCTTTACCTTGTGGTGCAACCCAGCGGGGCCAAATCCTGGGCCATGCGCTATCGCTACGCGGGCAAACCCAAGAAGCTGACCCTTGGTCGCTGGCCAGTGATGGGGCTGGCCGATGCGCGCGCCGCCGCGTCCAATGCTATCGAGGCGGTGGACTATGGCAACGATCCGAGCGCAGCGAAGAAGGCGACCAAGGCCGCACGGCTGGAAACCCAACTATCCGAGCGCGACAAGATCAAGACGCTGGTGGAGAAATTCGGCGCGCGGCACCTGTCCACCCTGAAATCTGGCGAAACCGTCAAGCGCGAACTGAACCGGCACGTTGTGGCGATCTGGGGCGAAAGGGATATTCAAACCATTACTAAGCGCGATGTGATCGACCTGCTGGACGGTATCGCAGACAGTGGGCGCGTGGTGACGGCAAACCGGGTTCGGGCGTATTTGAACAAGTTTCTAAGCTGGTGTGTTGAGCGCGATATCATCACGCAATCGCCAGCCATGGGCGTCAAACCGGCGGCAAAGGAAAAGAGCCGGGACCGCGTGTTAACCGATCAGGAAATTAAATGGTTTTGGCAAGCCTGCTCTATCGAAGGCCAGCCATGGGGCCACCTTGGTAAAATGCTGCTGTTGACCGGCCAGCGGCTTGGCGAGGTTGTGAATATGATCGACCGCGAAATCACCGGCGATCTATGGCACCTGACCGCCGACCGCACAAAGAACGGGCGCGCGCATGATGTAGCACTGTCAGAGGCGGCGCGCGCCGTTCTGGGGGGCGTGGAACGCGTCAAAGGGCAGGCGGGGTATGTGTTCACCACCAACGGCGCGAGCGCCTTACAGGGCTATCACAAGGGGCGGAATCACATTGCCAAACGCATGGCGGAGATTGCCAGTCATGAGGCGGGCGAGGCCGTGGAAATCCCGCACTGGACGTTTCACGATCTGCGGCGCACGGCGGCAACCTGCATGGCGCGGCTGGGCATCCCGGTGCGCGTCACTGAGGCTGTTCTAAACCACGTTAGCGGCACAGGCGGGGGCATTGTGGGCGTGTATCAGCGGCACGACTACGCGGACGAAAGGCGCAATGCGCTGGATGCATGGGCGCGATTTGTCAGCGATCTGGTGGACGGGACATCAGATAACGTGGTCCGGATTGCGGAGGCGAGGGCTTAATGGACATGATGGATCAACTATTTCGAAACAAACCAGTGTTAAAATGGGAAGAAGGTGATCCATCGCTTCTTGTTGAGCAGATGATGAGGGGTGATCTAAACGAAGGCGAACGTGAACTTATTGCAAGAATTATTTTTGGTGACCCACCGAAGCGTCAAAGAGGTGCCAAACTTTCTAGCCTAAAGCCTGTTGCAGCGGCGTTAATTCGTTTCTGGCGCAGAGACGTTGATGGATGGACGGACAAGGATTCTATCAGTCGAGAAATCGAGATGAAATGTGATGTAAGCCGAACTATGGCGCAAAAATATCTCAAACAAATCGATAGACCTTCTTCGAAAGCACAAGCGATTCAAAGGCTCATATTTAATCACGAGAAGGTGAATCGGGAGCTTTTGCTTGAATCAGACGATCTGGAGATCATCGAATTATTGCGTAGGCAAAGGGAAACTGACTTGAAACCTAATTAAAAAAAACAGGTGTCACGCCTTGTTTTGCATCATGCTTTATTCTGTGAATATTGAGAGGCCTAACCTGTTCTAACGAGGTAGGCCAATGAACACGCAACCTAGTCTGTCACCTAACGAGCTTTCTGAAAGGGCACGCACCGAAGCGGACATGTGCCACCCGCACCGTCGCATTCAAGCGGCAACCGTTCGCCAGATGTGCGGCGGTATCAGCGACATGACGTTGTGGCGCTGGCTGGATAATCCCGAACTGGACTTCCCCCGCCCGACTTACATTGGACGTCGCCGTTTCTGGCGTGAGGCCGAAATTGTCGATTGGCTGGACGACCAAGCCAAGGGCGTCGCACAACCGATCTTCACTCAAAAGTAAAAACCCGCCCGCATTGAGCGCGGACGGGCTTTAACGAAGTCAGAGCGGGTAGCTTTGATGAGTTTTTATAGCACCGCTGCGCCTTTGGGGCAATATCCCGAGGTAGTAAAATGAAAATTGATACCCCTAACAACGATTTGAACCCCGTCAGCATAGTGGCGCATACAGTAGCCGAAGCCGACATGCAGCTTAACCGCGCGGCCTTGGGCGGAGCTGCACGTGCGGCCAGTGTCATGACCCAAAACATTGCAGAGAAGATGCGCGGCTATGTGGATAGTGAAATCTGCAATTCAGATAGTTGGGAAGACGGCGTTGAGCCTGACTTCAAGATGACATTGGCAGAGGCGGAAAGCACTTCTGAAATCCTTCGCCGTGTTGCTGGCCTTTTGAAGCACATAGGGGCTGCGCAATGAACACAGAGCAAATGCCGGGCGCACCGGCGGTTTTGCCGTCCTTCCCTTGCGGACACGGCAAGAGTGACACGCACGCCCAAACGCTGAACGACGGCAGTCCAAACCGTCACACGTCCGCAGGGACGCCCTATGCCACCATCACGGTGGCGCAGATCGAGCACATGCTGGTCAATCCGACCATGGTGCAGGACAAGCTGAGGCAAGCGCCCTGGTTCATCCCGTCCGACTATGCGGCCCACGATGCCCGCACCCACGAAGTGCAGCGACGGGAAGGCCGGTTCTGGTGGCTCACTCTTGATATTGACGACGGCAACCCGCCGCTTGATGTGCTGGACAGAGCATTGTGCGAAATCTTGGGCGACGTGCGGAGGCTGATTTACTCGACGGCCAGCGCCACGGCTGAACTGCCCCGTTGGCGGGCGCTGATACCGCTGGCCACTTGGCTATCTGGCGAAGACTTCAAAGATACACAGCTTGCCTTTTTCGACGCCTTGGAAGCGCGCGGGATTCAACCGGACAGAGCATTGGCTCGGCATGGCCAGCTTGTGTTCCTACCCTGCCGCACCGGCGACTTCTACCATTACGCACTGCGGGCGGACAAATGATGCTGACACTGACCATGGAACACCCGCTTGCGATTGATGCCGCGCAGATACGGGCGGCCCGTGTTGAGGCCGCGCAGATTGCCGAACAACGCCGCGCGGCGCGTGGCACGACAATTGAGACAGACGGCATCATCGGCCAATTCTGCGCACTTTTCAGCGTCGAATACATGCTTGCCGAGTGCGGATACACGCAGCGCAGGAATAGCGACAACTGGCAAAGCACTCACCAGACAAGCGGCAGTTTCGCAACCCGCAACTATGGCGACTATTGGGTTTCACTCGCTGGTAGCGATGCCGCCGCCGGGCTGGGCATCTCGACGAAAAGCGGACACCGCACCGGCGACGCCTTCGACCTGCTTTGCCACTTCAAACACGGAGGCAACGAAAAGGCGGCATATGCCGAAGCGGTGGCACTGGTTAGCCTGCCCCGCATTCGACAGGACCCACCCACCGAGGGCATCCACATACCGCTTCGCGACTTGCTATTGACCGCACAACTTGGCGCAGGTCCGGGCAACTACATGCCCCGAGGCATGACCCGCACGCCGGTGCCGGCCGAGAGTGTCGCACCGGCTGCATTGGCCCGCACAAGTCGCTTCTTCCCTGCCACTGACTTTGCGAACGAGACGGCACCGGTCCGCCCGTGGCATGTTCCCGACATCATCCCCGGCGAGACCGTCACACTGATGGGCGGCGACGGCGGCACTGGAAAAAGCCTGATGGCTTTGCAATTGGCCGTCTCGACCGCGCTGGGCCGTCAATGGTTGGGGCTGAAAGTAACCGCCGGGCGGGCCGTCTACATCTCTGCCGAGGATGACCGGGACGAACTGCACCGCCGCCTGTGCGGCATTTGCGCGGCGGGATTTACGTCTGTTGCTGATCTGGGCGGGCTCACCCTTCGCAGTCTTGCCGGTGAGGATGCGCTGCTGGCCCACCTCGACCGTGCGGGCGTGCTGACGCCCACCGCGCTGCTGACCGAACTGGACGACACGATGGCCGAGAACGCGCCCGCGCTGCTGGTGCTGGATACTTTGGCCGATATGTTTCCGGGCGATGAGAACAACCGGGCGCAGGCGCGGCAATTCATAGGCATGTTGCGCGGGCTGGCAATCCGCCACCGTGCGGCGGTGGTGTTGTTGGCGCACCCGTCGAAATCAGGCATGGGCCAAGGTGGCGACGGTACGTCTGGTTCAACCGCATGGAACAATTCTGTGCGGTCACGGCTCTATCTGGACCGGATCAAAGAGGATAACCACGAACCCGACCCGGACGCCCGGCGTCTGACTGTTCACAAGGCGAACTACGGCCGCAAAGGGCTGGAAATCGGCGTGCGGTGGCGGGCTGGCGTGTTTGAGCCTCTGCCGGGTGAAACGAGCCTCGACCGCATGGCAAATGGTGCGAAGGCCGAGGCGGTGTTTATGAAGTTGCTGCGCGAATTCACGACACTGGGGCGCAATGTAAACCATGCGGGCTCGCAGACTTATGCGCCAACCGCATTCGCAAAGCATCCCGCCGCCGAGGGCTTCTCAAAACGAGCCTTCGCAACCGCCATGGATGGGCTGCTGGCAAGCGGGAAAATCGAGATTGTTAAAAGTGGGCCACCTTCGCGGCCCACGTCACAATTGTTAGAGAAGTTAAATAACGGAAAATAGCGTTGAATAGCGCCTTCACTCCCTAAATTCACTCCATTTCACTACCCCTTCAACCCCCTAGCCACACACACCCCCATACCCCCCTAGGGAGTGAAGGCCCTTGAGGGGCCACCCTCCTAAGATAAATTAAAATAACGGCACAGAGCGTTAAATTATCTTTGGTGGGGGCGATGGTGTTCCCGTGCCGGGAGACACTGACACGGCATTGGCCGCACCCAACCCCCTGTGAAATAGCCAGCCGCAAAAACGGGCCTTTCCGCACTATTTTCTGCCCAAGATGTGAAGATAGCTTGATACATAGTCAATTTGCCTAAATATAATTATTGCTTTTAAACAAACGCTTAGCTTACCTGTATTTGCAATATATGCTACAGGGGTAACTGACGGGTAACAAAGACTGCGTTTAACATGACGAAAGCACCACCACCGCCGGAATTCAGCACACGCCGGGGAACAGGCGCGGTTGCGGTGTTTGGGGTGGATGGGCGGACGCCGAGGGCACCTTTGCCAGCGGCAACCCGGCAGGTCCAAAACTGAGAGGAAGCAGAAGTTGACTAATGATTTCGGAAAAAGCCGGGGCGGCAGATAATGGGTGGATACGGCTCTGGACGTCCCCGTCGCAACCAGTTGGCAGAGGATTGCCGCACGCTGGATGTGAACCGGCTCAACCGTGAAGGTTGTCTAAAACCCGGCTGGTCTGGCAACTGGCTCTGGCACCGCGATGGCGAGCAAGTCGCGGGCATAAGTCTAAGCGCCGAACAGTCGCGGTTGGTGGTCAGTTTTCGCATCACGGAAAAAACGGGCGAATACGATGATGTAGAGCAATCAATCCCTATCATCCGAACCCCCTGCAACTATGGCGGCACCCGACCGTTCTTTGGCTGTCCCGGCGTCCTAAATGGCACCCCCTGCCGACAGAGAGTTACTAAGCTGTTCAAGGGCGGGCGCTACTTTCTCTGCCGTCACTGCTACAGCATTGCCTATTCGAGCCAATCGGAGGCCGTTGAAGACCGAATGTTGCGCCGCGCGAACAGGCGGCGCATGGCAATGGGCGGGCAACGTGGCGCTGCATATGGAATCGCCCTCAAGCCAAAAGGGATGTGGCAGCGGACCTATTCCCGGCACTGCGACGAAATCGAATGGTGCGAAGACCAAGCCAACCGCGCGTTTCTTGGGAGGTATCGACATTGCCTCAGCCGCGAAGAACTGGAAATGTATTTTGGCCCATGACCGATTGACCCGGTATCCCCTGCATCACATCACCTCCAGCTTTGGCAGGGCGCGCACGATTTCCATGGTTCGCAGGCTGACGGTGATGACGCGTTGGAAAAGTTCCATGGGGTAGGCGGGGTTGTTCATCGTCTCGTTGGCATAGCGGTTGGCGTCGTTTTCGATGCCGCTGGCTTTGTCGGTTTTGACCACCTGGCGTTCCATCACCCATTCAAGGGCGGGTTTGCCGTTGACGACGTAATCGTAAGCCTCCAAGGGCACGTCCTGCATGGTGATGTTGGGGTTGTAGATGACGGTGGTTTTGTCTTTGTCCTTGCCGGTCTTGCCGAAGGCCCATTTGGTGACGCGGTAGAAAGCCTGAGGGTTCTTGATGTCGGCTAGGCGCAGGTCGCCTTGCTTGATCGTGACCGGATAGGGTTCGACGGTTTCATAGTTCACATGCAGGTCGCCGAGGGTGCGGCCCGCGCGGCTTAAGGCCCAGAAGTCGGCGGCGGTTTTCACGCGGGGGATGCGGGGCAGTTCCTTGGACAGGTTGTCAGCGTATTTCGCGCGGTAATCCTCGGAGTGCAGCAGGCCGTAGACGTAGTAGAACAGGTCTTCCTTGGTGATTGTCTCGCCGGGATAGGCGTCTTGGAAGTGTTTCAAGCCAGCGTCGGTAACACCGTCGCGCTTTTTCACTTGACCAACACCACTTCCGAACAGATCGCTCGCATCATCGGTCTGTATGCTGAATACCGCAAAAGGGAAATACTGACCTTTCTCGATGGTATCTCTGGACGGTGGTGTGTCGATTATCAGGCAGCTTGCTGCGCCTTTTGACCCTACGCCTGTGACCAGAATCGCGAGATTGCTTTGTTGTGATGGGAAAATGCGATCCCTTTGCCCCACAACCTCATTTAGGCGCCGACTATACTGCAGCCATTGCTTTGAGAATGGTCGATATAGGCTTGTGATTAACTCGCCCTCATTCTCCGGGAGAAGTTTTCCTTTCGAGAGATCTGCCCTGAGCGCCCGCGTCCAACTAATTTTCTTGGGATCGGTATCGATCAGACCATCTAAGTCGGCGTCAATACCTTCAAGGCGTACCACCTCTTTGTTAAAGTGCTGCGTCATCTTGGCAATGGACGTTTGTACGACCTGCCGAGATGGATTGTAGCACCATGCGTCGCGACTGGTCATCACACCCGTTGAGTAAATAGAAAAAAGGGCGTCAGATTCAGTCTTGCTTCCCATTCTGATGAAGTGATCGAAATCTCCATCACGCTGGTTTAGCCAATCGTCGTGCTCATCTGGCTGGATGAGCGACCATCCTTCGGCCTTCGCAATGCCACCAATTCCAGCGAAATTGCGGATGATTGACAACTTTTGCTTCTGATCGAGATAATCGCCGATATCGTGAAAATGGATGCGCCCATGCTCAGCAGCTTCTGGGTTTTTGACAAACACGCTAATAGCGATTGGTGCGCGACTGCCTGAGCCGAAGATCTTGCCGCCCTCACGGCGCGATAGTTCGCCACTGGTGCGCTGGTTGCCGCGAAGATGAAAGATGTAAAGGTCGCTGAACTCTTCGGCCAAGCATGCGCGCATCCCGTCAGCGGCATTGCCATCGACCCAACCTGCATTGGTCACGTATGCCATGACACCAGCATCTCCGATCCGGTCGGATGCCCAGCGAAAAGCGCGGATGTAGCTATCGTAAAGCGAGTTCTTGAGTGTCGCTGTTGATCGTGCCGCATAGGTGTCGCGGATACGCCCATCAAGCGTCGGATAAGCCACGTTGGCATTGTTGTCGTTCGCGCTGCTCTGTCCCGCTGAATAGGGCGGGTTGCCCACGATCACGCGAATATCCGTCGCCTTCTGCCGCTTCCGCCGCTCCGAGTTATCCGGCATGTAATGCGAGATCAGGTCGTCGCTTTCATACATCTGGAAGGTATCTGTCAGGCAGATGCCTTCGAAGGGCACATAATTGCCGCCCTGCAGGCCGTGATAGACTGCCTCGATGTTGATCGCCGCGATGTAATAGGCCAGCAGCACGATCTCATTGGCGTGAATCTCATGCCTGAACTTGTGCTCCATTTCTTCGGGCGCGATCAGGCCGGATTGCAGCAGGCGGGTGATGAAGGTGCCGGTGCCGGTAAAGGGGTCGATGATGTGGACGCCGGGGGAGCCGAGGGTCTGGCCGAATTCGGACTGCAGCACCTCGTTCACCGAATAGATGATGAAATCGACGATCTCGACCGGGGTGTAGACGATGCCCAGCTTTTCGGTGGTGCGGGGGAAGGCGCGGCGGAAGAACTTGTCGTAAAGCTCCACGATCAGCTTTTGCTTGGCCTGGGGGTCGGTGATGCCCTGCGAGCGCATCTTGACGCTGGCGTAGAACTTTTCGAGGTCGCGGGATTCCTTGTCGAGGTTGGCCTCGTTCAGCACATCCAGCACGCGCTGCATGGCGCGCGAGACCGGGTTTTCGGCGGTGAACTTGTGGCCCTCGAACAGGGTCTCGAACACGGGCCGGGTGATGATGTGCTGGGCCAGCATCTCGATGGCGTCGCCTTCGGAGATGGTGTCGTTCAGATCGTCGCGCAGTTCAGCAAGGAAAGCATCGAAGGCTTTGCGGGCTTCGGTGTCGGGATCTTTCAGCAGGGCGGTCAGGCGGGTGATGTGGTTCTTGGCGATCTCGGCGATGGAGGCGGACCAGTCCTCCCAATAATCGCGGGTGCCGCACTTCTTGACGATCTTGGCCATGATGGCGCGGGAGAATTCGTCGATGGAGAAGGCCATTTCGGTTTGCTTGTGTTCGGGGCCCTCGATGACTTCGTCCCCGGGCCCGCCGCTGCCCTTGCCAATGCCGGAGCTGGCGGCTTTGGTCTTGCTGGGCAAGTTCTCGACCACGGCGGTGACCGAGCGGAGTTCTTCGGTATCAGCGTTGATGCCCACGATTTCCAACTGATTGACAGTCTGGCCAAGGGCGATTTGGTTGATAGTGCTGTCGAAGCGTTCGTCATGAGCGCGCAGCGCGTTCAGGATCTGCCAGACGACGCGGTAGCGTTCGTTGTCGGCCAGCGCCTGCTCGGGTGGCACCCCGGCGGGAACCCCAACGGGCAGGATGACATAGCCCATCTTTTTGGTGTCGGTCTTGCGCATGACGCGGCCAACCGATTGCACCACGTCGATCTGGCTTTTGCGCGGGTGCAGGAACATGATCGCGTCGAGAGCGGGGACATCGACACCTTCGGACAGGCAGCGGGCATTGGTCAGGATGCGGCAAGTGTTTTCGCCCGCGTCGGCCTTCAGCCAATCCAGCAAAGCGCCACGGGTCTTGGCGTTGAAGGTGCCATCGACATGTTCGATCTGGCACTGGAGGTGGTCGGACGGGGTGTCGTCGTCGATCAGGCTATCCTGCCCGAGGTATTCATCGACCACAGCGGTAAATTCGTCCCGGATCAGCTTGGAACTGCGGATGTCCTTGGCGAAGGCCAGCGCGCGGCGCATCGGGTGGGGATCGGTCGAGACGTCAGCCTTCAGGTCGATCTTGGTCAGCGCTTTGTAGCAGCCGATGATCTTGGTCGCGTCATCCAGGACCAATTCGCTGCCCGCATCGCCGAGGCGCTTTTGCACGGCCGCACTGACAAGCCCCTCATCCATCGCCAGCACGATGACCTTGTAGTCGGTAAGCAGGCCATTCTGCACCGCCCAGCCGAAGCCGCGATAGAACAGCGTCTCGCCAAACAGGGCCGGGTTATCCATCGAGGCCAGTTCGGCGCCGACCTCATCCGCCTTGCTGCGGACATTGTCGCCGAAGATCCGGGGTGTTGCTGTCATGTAGAGGCGCTTGCGGGCCTTCACATTGTCATTGCTATGAATTTTGACGAAGTTCGACTCTTCCTCGCCATCGAGGGTGGCACCGGTGGTGCGGTGGGCCTCATCACAGATGATCAGATCGAAGTCGGGAAGGCCTGCCTCCTGCGCACGGGTCAGGGTGACGATGGATTGATAGGTTGAAAAAATGACCGTCATACGGTCGGGATCATCCTCGCCAGCCTTTGCCGCGACCTTGGCCGGATCCGTGGTAGCCGGAAACGCCAGATCATGGATTTCGATTTCGGCCACGTCATCGGTGCTTTTCCGGCGTTTCCCTACATGGGCATCCGAACAGACAGCAAAGGCGCGGATCGGTGTTTCGGTGTCATTGGTCCACTCCCGAACCGTCTGGGACATCAGCGCCAGCGACGGCACCATGAACAGGACGCGCTTGCCCTTGCCCGCGATGGCTTCCGCGATCTTCAGTGAGGTAAAGGTTTTTCCGGTGCCGCAAGCCATAATCATCTTGCCGCGATCTGCCACGGCAAGGCCGCTGCTGACGTCAGCGAGTGCGTCTCTCTGGTGCGGCATCAAGGTTTTCTTCGCGGCGAGCACGATCTCGCCACGAGCCTCGAAGATCGTCCAGTCGATCCGGCTTTCCCGCAGATACGTCAGCCCGATCCGGACGACCGGAATAGCCTGACCTCGGATCATCTCCTCAGCGTTTGCGCCCCACTCTTGCTCAGTCGTGTCAAGAACAACCCGCCTGCGAAACGGTTCCTTTCCGGACGCAGAGATAAAGCTGTCGATATGCGCCTTTTGGATGCGGGTATCTGCCGCGTAGAACTTGGCTTGGATCGCAGCAAAACCATCTTCGTTGCGCAACTTTGCCACGAGGTCAATCCCGACATCCTTGCCATCCCAGCCGTTGGCTTTGGCCCATTCGGACCAGGGCCAAACCGCTTCATACTCTTCAGCCTGAACCGGGTCATTTATGAAGAACGCCATCCCAAGACGCTCAAAATAGGTGCCCTTTTCTCGTTCAGTAATGGCGAAATCGCGATAAGATTGCAGAATTTGATCAAGGGCGGCCATGTTTTCTCCAAGCAGTAATTTTATGACCTTAGTGGTGAAGGTCGCGCCGTGCGACTCATAAATATTGCACTCTGTATATCCGCGTCACGGACAAGGACCTGAAAGCCCACGAGGACCTTTTTCGCCGCATCATCAACGATGCGAAAGAGCGCAGGGACGGCTGATGCCTTGTAGGAGAACGTTCGGGTCAATCATCGTTATGGGAGCGGGTGTCCTATTCTTTGTCAACTGACAACAGGGACTGGCGCAGAGACTGTTCAAGGGGCCGGGGGCGATGCTTCCCGGCCTTTTTCTGTTTGACCGGATGATATGTTGAATCTGGCCACGACATTTTGGCAGTTACCCAAACCGCCTGCAAGTTACCCTAGATGTTACCCCACGCCAAAATCCGCCAAGCCCGCTTAGAGCGGTTAAAGCTAAGTAATTGCTTTCTTGGGGAAATTTGGCTCCGACGGTAGGGATCGAACCTACGACCAATTGATTAACAGTCAACTGCTCTACCGCTGAGCTACGTCGGAACGGTCCGCACCGTATAGCGGGGGGGATTTGGCGCGTCCAGAGGGATTTGGGTGGTTTTGGCAAAAACTTCAGGGATGCCGGATGGGGGTGAAAACTGCGTTTTCGTTCAGGTTTTCTTGTGTTTCTACGTGTCCGCGGCTGTGCAGGTCTATGAGGTGGGCCAGCACGTTGCGGGTGGCGGCACCCATCAGGGCCGCTGGCGTTTCGGCATAGATTGCGCGGGCGAGGTCTGGCGCAGTCGCGGGCGCGTCTAAGAGCAGGTTGAGGATTGCCGTCTCGCGGGCGCGGCGGTGGGTGACCAGCCAGTCGAGCCGGGCCGCAGGCTCCGCCACGGCGGCGCCGTGACCGGGATAGAACACGCGCCAGTCACGCAGCTGCAGCCGGGTGCAGGAGGCCATGAAATCGGTCAGGTCTCCGTCCGGGGGCGACACCAGCGAGGAAGCCCATCCCATCACGTGGTCGGCGGTGAAACAGGCGTCATTCCACCCCAGGCTGATGTGATTGCCGATATGGCCCGGGGTATGGATGACCTCCAGCTGCCAATCGCCACCATTGATGATCTGCCCATCGACCACCGGCGTGTCGGGGGCAAAGCTATGGTCAACGCCTTCGCCGCCGCCCACCATGCCACTGGCGGCCAGCGCCTGCATGACGGCAGAGCGCCCGGCGACCGCATCGCCAAACGCCAGAACCGGAGCGCGGGTGGCCCGCGCAAGTGCGGCGGCCAGCGGCGAATGATCGAGATGCGTATGCGTCACGATGATGTGGCTGATGTGCTGGCCGGGCACCACCGCATCCAGAATGGCCGCCAGATGCGCCGGGCTGTCCGGTCCCGGATCGATCACCGCGAGCGCGCCGGTGCCCAGCAGGTAGGTATTGGTGCCGCGGTAGGTCATGGGCGAAGGGTTCGGGGCCACGATGCGGCGCAACCCGGGCTCGAGGGTCAGGGCAGCACCGACCGGGGGGTTGAAGTCATCGGGTGGCAGCATGGATTTTCCTTTCGCTCGGGAAGCGCACGGCTTAGCTTTAGCGGATGTCCTTCGACTTACTCAAACATTATATGCCGCGGGGCATCTATGGGCGTGCGGCGCTGATCGTGCTGCTGCCTGTGGTGTTCCTGCAGCTGGTGGTCACGGTGATCTTTGCGCAGCGCCATTTTGAGGGGGTCACC
>Ga0306896_1000155_pt1 | contig 14769 bp, 21 predicted proteins | sample AntRauMFilla1562_FD_190412 | JGI IMG/M metagenome (GOLD analysis project Ga0306896, IMG submission 190412) | Saline lake microbial communities from Rauer Islands, Antarctica - Metagenome Filla 1 #562 (v2) (version 2) | ecosystem: Environmental > Aquatic > Non-marine Saline and Alkaline > Saline ... | reverse complement strand
ACTTTGCCATCCGAGAAGGAGGGAAGACAGTTGGAGCTGGTGTGGTAACAAAGATCGTTGCCTAACCGCAACTGCTAACTGACACCACCATGGCAACAGACACTACATCAAAAACCGACGCAGCCGCAATTAACAAATTGCGCATCAGAGTACGAGCGTACGAGCACAAAATTCTCGACGCTAGTACAAAGCAAATCATTGACACAGCTATGCGTTTCGACGCCACTGTTGTTGGACCGATCCCACTTCCGACCGAAATCAAGAAGTACACGGTCAACCGTTCAACGTTCGTGCACAAGGACGCGCGAGAACAATTCGAGATGCGAACACACAAGCGTGTGATCGATATCTTGAACCCAAGTCCAAAAGTAGTAGAGGCTCTAACGAACCTTTCACTGCCGTCCGGAGTCAATATCGACGTGAAGATGATGTAGCCATTCTTCCAAAATCGACGGATTCCTTCGTTGTGCTGGCGGAATAAAACATTCACCGTACTGATGTACGCCTCACGTTTGATTCCTGGCACGCCTCGGACTCCATTCAATTTAGAAAGAATGTCGTCAGTGCCATAACAAAAACAAAACACCCGCCTATCTAGGCGGGTGTTTTGTTATCCCCAGGTGGTGGTTGCGGAATATTGGTGGGGTGGCATTATATAGGAGTAACGGAGGCGCAATGCATTTGGCATTGCGCCAATTTGCGTTACAGGTTCAAAGACTCCAATCCAATTTCGGTCAAGAAGAATTGAACCGCCCAGAATTGTAGCGACGTGAAGTGAAGTTAATAACGACGGCCACATTCGGTGGGAGCGTCAAGATCATTGTTAGATCTTTTAAACAAAATAAATTATGGAAAAATCTCCATTAAGTCAGTCTACCGATCAGTTTTCAAGTGAGAACACCTGGATGGTGCACTGCTTAAGTTTAGCTACCATCGGTATGCTCGCTTATATGCAGCTCTCCACGATCATCGCCTAGCGATAGATCACTCTGATTTACCAGACTAACCCCAAAATGAAAGCCGCTAGGACAAAACGTCCGATGCGGCTTTTTCTATGGCTTGCTTTTTACACCAGAATCCGTATACTCTCCACTAGCTGTAAAGACCTATGTACACGGGGTGACCCGTGGACCAATGGGCACAAACCGCGCAAATTCTTGTGTGTGTGCCCGTGCGACCGTTGCGAAAGCAATGGAAGTGCCCTTGGGTACTCGCACAGTAAGCATGCGCGGTTTGTTGTATGGGTCTGCAGTTTTAATAGAAAATATAAGGTTCATACAAATGAAATTTATTCTCGGAACAAAAACCGGCATGACCCAAGTCTTCACCGAAGACGGTAAGTGTCATGCTGCGACCGTTCTCAAAGTTGCACCGGCGATTATTTCGCAAGTGAAAACAACTGAGATCGACGGGTACGATGCGATTCAAATCGCATCAGGTACCCAAAAAGAACACCGAGTCAGCAAAGCCGCCAAAGGTCACTTTGGTTCAGCTGTCAAAAACGCCCGCGAATTTCGTGCCCGCAAGGGATACACTAGCGAGTCAATTGACGGACTAGAAAAAGGCGCTGCGCTTGATGCGTCAGTATTTGAGCCAGGTGATGCGGTAACGGTATCGGCTACTTCAAAAGGAAAGGGGTTCCAAGGAGTAGTCAAGCGGCATAAGTTTGCCGGCGGGCGAAGGTCACACGGACAGAAACACTCTGAACGAGAGCCGGGCTCTATTGGAGCGACTGGAATCGCGCGCGTACTCAAGGGTACACGCATGGCTGGTCGAATGGGATCAGACACCATCCAGGTTAAAGGTCTGACGGTACTGCAAGTGAATGCAGCCGAAAACATCCTAGTTATCTCTGGCGCTGTGCCAGGGCGAAAAGGGACATTAGTAGAGGTGTTTACAACACCAGCATAATCTTCAATCTATGAAAGCACAAATTTTCACAAAGGAAGGAGCCGCCGCTGGTGACGTAACATTGCCAGAATCAGTTTTTGGAGTGACGTGGAATGCAGACTTGGTCCACGAGGTAGTGGTCGGAATGCAAGCCAACGCCCGCGAAGGGAACGCTCACACTAAAGACCGATCAGAAAAACGCGGAGGAGGACGAAAGCCTTGGAAGCAGAAAGGAACAGGTCGCGCGCGACACGGGTCACGACGGTCACCAATCTGGACTGGCGGAGGAGTTACATTTGGTCCACGATCAGAAAAAGACTACTCAGTTAAGATCAACAAGAAAGTTCGAGCCAAAGCCTTTGCAACGGTGATGTCAAAAAAGCTAGCCGACAACGAAGTGATCTTTGTTGATAGTCTAGCGATGACCGATCCAAAAGCAACAGAAGCCAAAGGTATCATTGCTGCACTAGCAAAAGGAACTGGGTTCGACACGCTTGCAACCAAGCGCAAGAACGCAGCCCTGATCGTGATTGCTGATCGAGACCTAGCAACCGAAAAAAGCTTCCGTAACTTCGGCAACGTCGAGGTAGCGCAAGCCAAGGACATCAACCCAGTTGATCTTCTCACTTACAAGTACGTAGTAGTAGCAGAGCCAGCAGCGGCAGTCGAAATTTTCGCCACGCGAGTTGGAGCTACTCCTGCTAAATAAGTCAAACTAACATGGCCCTCTTTGGATCTAAAAAAGACAAGAAAGAGGAGAGTGTGGAAGTGGCTACTGTAGCAAAGAAAGTCGGACCAGCGCCTTTGGCCACGGACCGAAACCTAGCTTCAGTAATCATTACTCCACGGATCACCGAAAAAGCCGTGAACATGAGTGAGCGAAATGTCTATACCTTTGTGGTGCGACAGAGCGCTACCAAGTTCACTGTTCGCGACGCGATCAAAGCTCTCTACAATGTGACGCCGGTGAAAATCAACATCGTCAACAAAAAAGCCGCCAAGCGAACCAAAGGGTTCCAAGGCAAAACAGTACACGACAAAGGAATGAAGAAAGCCTACGTGTACTTGAAAGAAGGCGACACCATTCAGTTGGTCTAGCAAGTGCTTCCAGCGATTGACCTAGCTTTTAAGGAGCTTGCGACTATAAAAGTGGAAATACTCTCGTGGTGTTCCCTTGGTAGGTCGAATCGGGAAGTAAATTCGAAATATACTCTTCGAGTATTTACTCATTCATTATTAGTTAGGAAGATAAGCTAAAACCCAACTGTTGGACATCCGATGTCCAACAGTTGGGAGAGGCACTAGTTTCTAACATTCAGAATTATGGTCAAGAAATATAAACCAACATCAGACGGTCGTCGTGACGGTTCGGTGATTGAATACAAAAAGAAGCTCACGACAACCCGCAGTCAGCCGCTGAAAGGCCTGACTAAAGGCAAGCGAAGCACCGGCGGGCGCAACAGTGCTGGTCGTATCACTACTCACTATCGTGGTGGTGGTAACAAACGAACCTATCGTTTGATCGACTTCAAGTACGACAAGCTCGATGTACCAGCGACAGTTGAGACATTGGAATACGATCCTAACCGATCAGGTTTCATCGCTCTTATCTGCTACGCCGACGGGGAACGACGCTACATTCTAGCGCCACAAAAGCTAGCTGCTGGTGACCAAGTGGTTACCTCAGCAATAGCCAAGGTAAAAGTTGGTAATAGGTTACCACTACACGCTATTCCAGTTGGAACATTTGTTTACAACGTCGAGATCAACCCAGGCGCTGGAGCGCGACTGGCCCGGTCAGCTGGTAACCACGCCGAGGTAGTAGCCCAAGACGACAAGCACACCACGCTCAAGATGCCATCATCTGAGATCCGAAAAGTACTACGTACCGCTTGGGGATCAGTTGGTTCAGTATCAAACGAAGAATACCGATTGGTATCGATCGGAAAGGCGGGGCGAGCGCGCCACATGGGACTACGACCCAAGACTCGTGGGGCGGCGAAAAACGCCGTGGATCACCCACACGGAGGAGGTGAAGGAAAGAGTCCGCGAGGACACCGAAGGCAACGAACCAAGCAAGGTCGCCCAACCGGTAAAGGTCAAAAGACCCGAGCGCCTAAAAAGTACTCAAACAAACTCATCGTCAACAGACGAAAACCAGGACCGTTGATGGGTGGTAAGCGTTAGTTCGCATTCCACTGATTTACAAAACCACCCAGCTGGGTGGTTTTGTTTTATCTGTTATACTACAAGCATATTCACGTTAATAATGTATCTGTTATGGTTTTAGTTTCTCGGTTTAGTTTGGTTGGTGCGGTACTGGCAAGTACTTTGGTGTTGTTAGTTCCGGCAGTTTCTAGCGCTCAGTCTGGTAATGACTGTTCATTTGGTCGTACGCTGAGCGTCGGTGACACGGGTGAAGATGTGCGCTGCCTGCAAAGCTTCCTGAATAAATCAGGTGTAATAATCGCTCAGACTGGCCCAGGGTCGGTCGGGAATGAAACTACTCAGTTTGGAAGCCTGACTGAAGCGGCTGTGCTCAAGTGGCAGACCGAGCGCAAGGTCGCAGGTGCCAATGGTGTATTTGGCCCAGGGTCACAGGCGATGTACCTGATCGCCAGCGCAGTACAACAAGCTGTCTTGGCTGCAGCGCCTGCCGCGACAACATCCACTGCCGCACCCACACCAGTTGTAGCTGGAGTATCTACCTCAGCTAGCGCTGAGGCGATGACAGTTGCCAAGACAGCGCTTAATCGAGCCCTAAGCCTGATCTCTGAAGCACAAGACGCAGTTGGCGATGTGCGTGACCGAGACGACCGACTTGATCTAGAAGACGACCTGCACCAATTGAACAGTGATCTATTTGCCGCCTTGGCTGAGTACCTTGATGCAGATTATGTAGCTGCTAGTACAATCCTGAAAGACGTCTTGCTCGACGCCGACGAGCTGATTGAAGAAGCTGAAGATACCGCTGATCGCGTAACCGAGCGTGATGCAGTAGATGCGATCGACGACGCATGGGATGCTTACCGCGACGCAGATGATGAGGTAGAAACCGAAGAAGACGACGGCAACCGTCGTGCCGACGACGCTCGAGACCTACTCGATGAAGCTCGAGATGCCTTGCGCGACGCAGATGATGCTTATGATGACGAAGACTGGGCCGAAGCGGTCGAGCGAGCTAAAGAAGCTCTAGACCTGATCGACGAAGCCCTGGACGAACTATAGAAGACACAGTATAAAGTATAAAGTAAGAAATACCCAGCGAGACAACTCGTTGGGTATTTTCTATTCCCGGTCAGTTTACCGTGGATTTCAGCCCTAGAAGTAATTAACTTATATAGGAAAAGACCGTTAGTCACCTGGAATGTAGTTCTGTATACTAATAGATAAGTTAAAGAGCAGTATCAATTAAATTAATAATATTACATATGATAAAAAAACCACTTACTTTCCTAAAACGTTTTGCCACCACCGGCCTAACGCTAGCTTTAATGCTCACCTTAGCAGTGCCGACCACTGCCGACGCTGCTAGTATTGGTGAGACATTGGACGGGATGTTCGACATCGTTCGAGAGGCGAGTAATTCAGTGCACCTAATGATGGATCACGGTGACGATCACGATGAAGCGATGGATCACGGTGATGGTCATGACCATGTGGTCACAAATCAATCACCAGAGGGTGTTCTCACTGGGGTTGCAATGATGCAGCAGACTCGCAGTATAGAAGCCATGACTAACGTCTCAACGGCTACTCACGTAGCTGCTAGAAGTGGTAACTGGTTTGATGCGTCGACCTGGAATACTGGCACAGTACCAGGAGAAAACGCTCGCGTCTCTATTCCCGACGGCCGAGATGTTCTGTACTCAGGTACTTCAGAAGCTAGTATTTTCTGGATTCGAGTAGACGGAAAACTCGAGTTTGATCGAGCCGCTGACAGTAAGTTGATTTTTGACACGATTTTTGTCATGCCTCGCGGTGAGTTCGTAGCTGGAACGGTCAGCCGACCAGCCACTGGAAACATTGAGCTAGTGATTGCTAACAACGGAAACATTGACGTAGCCTGGGACACTACCCTAGTTAGTCGAGGAATTGTCATTAGTGGTGAAGGACAAATGCATGGTATTGAAAAGTACGTGCATGGCAAGGTAGCGGTTGACCCACAAGCTGGAGCAACCAGTATCCAAATGGCAGAAAATCCTACTGGTTGGCAAGTCGGTGATGTGATTGTTATCGCTGGCACCAACTACCACGGCTATGGTTGGGTAAATGATGGTTGTGGACCAGGAGTTAACTGTACGATTTGGAATGATACCCAAGACGAGGTGCGAACTATTACTGCTGTTAATGGCCGCACTGTATCTTTCGCAGAACCATTGCAATTTAGTCGTGTGACTCCCCGAAGTGATCTAAAAACTTCAGTAGCCAACTACACAAGAAATATTCAAGTGTATAACGAAAATGAAGCAGTGCCAGATCACCAGCGTGGACACACTATGTTTATGCACTCTGATGTTATTGATGTGCGATTCGTCGAGTTTCGTGAGCTTGGCCGTACAAACAAAGCCTTTCAATCTGCTGAAGCGGTTGATACCAACCCAATCACCAGCACGTCAAACGTTCGTGGTCGTTACCCCTTCCACTTCCACATGGCTGGCATAAGTGACCCACAAAACCCAGGTATTGCTATTGGTAACGCTATATTTGGCTCACCAGGCTGGGGTATGACTCACCACGACTCAAACGCTATTTTCCACGACAACGCTATTTTTGATACGTTTGGTGCTGGAATGGTAGCAGAAACAGGAAATGAAATCGGAACCTGGACTAACAACATTGTTATTAAATCTCAAGGAAGAAACATTTTGCACAAAGATGGTCAAACTGTTTCAACGTTTGATAACGGAGCCTCAGGTGCAGGCTACTGGTTCCAAGGTAGAATGGTAAAGTCACGAAACAACGTAGCCGCGGGAACTCGTACCGGCTACGTGTTTATGCACCGTTCTGCTAGTCGAAACCTCACCTCAGCAAATAATATCGATTTCGATCCTGCCATTTTTGACTTCCCAGAGTCAGTCAGTAATGGACTGGTGTGGCCGTATGTTACTCCTACCGGTGAGTTGATCAAACGACTGACTAACGTGAATGCAACTCCAATTCTTGGCTTTAATAACAATGAAGTATTTGCTTCTAGGCAAGGTATGCACATTGTAAAAGCCGCCGCAAACCAGGGGCACGATGTGCACACGCACATGAAAGACTTTACCGCGTGGAGTGTCTACTCGGGGATGGAGTTAGAGTATTCAGCTCACTACATATTTGAAGATTTTGACATGGTGGGGGCAGCGTCGATTGGTTTCAATTCTGCCCAACAAGGGTTTACAATTGGCACTAATGCTACTGATATGATCTTTATCAACCCTCGAATCACCAACTTTCCTCGTGGAATAGTGTTTGAAAAAAACTTCCTCAGTCCAATTGTAAATGAGGATATGGGGTATGTCGTTATTAATCCAAGGTTTAACAACGTCTCTGAGCAGTACCGAAACCTGAACCGAACTTACGATAGGATCTTGTCAACCAGTGATTTGGTGCTCGGGCGCATGAATCTGGATTTGGCTCCACTAGTAGTTACTGGTAATGACATGCTCTTTTCTGGCACAAAAACAGACAGCGTGGGAACCTTCAACTTGGAAGCCTACACAGAATCACTAGACTACAATTGGAGTAAAGCCTTTACTCCACTTCGAATCGCCCTTGAAGATGGATTCAAGCGTGATGCAGCAGGTACACCTTACATTGTAGTTGAAGAAATGTATTCTGACCGCGGAACCGGAGAACTTTCTAAGATTGGTCGAATCGTTGACATTAGTTCGTACGAACGAGAAATGAATCGTCGGCCATGGTCTGAAGCAAGGCAGACAGGTACCATTGATCTCTCAAGCGCAGCCCCAATTGCGCTAAGTGATACAGCCGCAGCGCGACCAAACAGCACAACTGTGATTACAGATATTCTATCGAACGATTCTGATCCAGAAGGTGACCGACTACGACTTGATGGATTTACGCAGCCAGATAACGGTCAAGCGTTTCAAAGAGGAAACGACATTGTTTATCGCCCAGACTTCGACTTTGTAGGTACCGATAATATTCGTTACTGGGTGACAGATGATAATGGTAATTATTCTCCTGCCTACATTGCCATTAATGTAAACACTAATAACCAAGAGCCAGAACCAATTCCCGAACCTGAAGTCCCGGTTGAAGTAGAGCCGGAAGTACCAGTTCCACCAGTACCGGAGCCAGCACCTGTGCCTTCAACCAAGTTCTCAACTGGCGCTCTGGTTGTGACCACAGACAATGTTAACGTGCGAGAGCGAGCTAATGTGAACGGTACTGTAGTGTTACAAATGCCAGCCAATACCCGAGGAACTATTATTGACAATCTAACACAAGCTGCAAACGGCTTTACCTGGATTCTGGTATCATTCGATAATAATATTGAAGGTTGGGTGGTTGAAGATTTCCTTGCTGTAGTGCCACCACCGACTCCATTACCAACTCCAACTCCATTACCAACTCCAACTCCAGTACCAACTCCGGTACCAACACCAACTCCAACTCCAACTCCGGTACCAACACCAACTCCAACTCCAACTCCGGTACCAACACCAACTCCGGTACCAACACCAACTCCAACTCCGGTACCAACTCCAACTCCAGTACCAACTCCAACCCCAGTACCAACTCCAACCCAGTTTGAAGCTTCCTTCGCAGGTATTTCAGATGGAGCCACTGTGTCTGGAACGATTGATGTGCGCGTAGACATCACAAACGCCACCAGGGTTCGATTCGTCCACTTCAGCGTTGATGGTAAGCGAGTTAATCGAGAATTTACTGCACCGTATGTTCTTGGTGGTGACCGAAGGGGAGTAGCAATTGGCTACGACACCACAAAACTAAGTAATGGTAATCATACCCTTACAGCACTGGTGTCAGCTGACGGAAAGAGGCGAACATTGGAATTAGATTTCAATGTCAATAACTCGGCGACCCCGACCCCGACCCCGATTCCAACTCCAACACCAACACCAACTCCTGATCCAACACCTACACCAACACCAACTCCTGATCCAAAACCAGTCCCACCAACAAACTCTGGGTCTACCAACGCTGACGTATTTAGCTACGGATCATTAGTTAATGATGGAAGTGGAAGTGCTAAAGCGGTAACTCTACCTCACAAATCAGCGTATGAGATATCTTCTGGAGCGTTTGAGTTTAGCTTCATGACCAATGATGTTACTAAAAAGCAGGTGATTGTCTCAAAAGATGACAACAGCAGTAAGCCTAGACATCATATGTTCCTCTTCAGGGTGTTCAATGGAAACCTTGAAGTGATAACGCGAGGGCCACATTGGAGGAAAGGTTCATTCGAAATCCAACCTGGCAAGTTTTACGATGTAAAAATGTCATTCAGTAATGGTGAGATCAAAGCTAGTGTAGATGGAGTTGAATTCTTCTCAGTACCATGGAATCCTAACGGTTCTCTGGAAGGGAATACTGCACCGTTTAATATCGGCAGCAACTTTAGCACGCAGTGGCCAGAACACCTAGATGGAGAAGTGAAAAACATTAAACTTAGAAATTAATACATCTTGCACAAGAGTAAAACACCAGACATAGTCTGGTGTTTTTATCTAGCACACATGACATTTTATTCTCCAGGGATTCTAATTCGCTCTTTTAAAGTAAACTTCTTTAGCGACTTGGCAGATTGTAAGTACGACTTTAGTATCAAAGGTGTTTCTGTATGCACGGCGACATTCTGCACGCTTTGCCCAGAGATAATCAGTTCGCAGCCGGCGCTGGTATATACGATAGTGATAAATCGTTTTCCCCCACGAGTGCTTCTGGCAGTATTGATCTCACCTGGCGCAATCATTTTGATCCCCGGGATCTTGTACAGCTCTTTAACCACCAAGGCAGCCGTCTCGGTCAGGGTAGTGTGCTCTCGTCCACGAGGTTTAGGCATAATGATGTAAGCCTAGCACATACAATTGACTTTATTCCTCAATTTGGTATGTTTATGCAGTTCCAACCTCATTGCGTATTGGCCATATCTAGCTGGTGCGCACAAAGTAACACATGAAGAAAAGAGGTTGGGAGCTTCTACTAAGGCCGGCCGTTACCTGTCTTTATAAGAGGCTCCCACACAGCACGTCATTTTGGCGTGCTAGCAATGGTTATACAACCAGGGCGTCCATTAATTAAAACTAGCAGTTATGTCACGATCACTCTATAAAGGACCAAACGTTGACGAGAGAATTCTCGGAAAAATCGCCGGAAAAAAACCCGGAGAGAGTGGAGTCATTAAGATCTGGAAGCGCGGATCGGTGATTTCACCAGAAATGGTGGGATTCACCTTTGGAATTCACAACGGACGAGAGCACATTCCAGTGCTGATCGCCGAAGAAATGGTAGGGCACAAGTTTGGAGAATTTTCTCCAACTAAGAAGTTCCACCGCCACGGAGGTAAGATGCAGAAGGAGCTTGAACAGAAAAAGAAAGAAGCTGAAATCTCAGCTGCTAAGGCTGCTAAAGCTAACGGCTAAAGTACTTATATATGAAAGCATTTCTAAAAAACTACCGACAGTCACCACGTAAGGTTCGCCTACTGGCTGACTTGGTGCGCGGCAAGAAAGTAAGTGAAGCCCTAAGTACTCTACAATTTGTAGACAAGCGAGCAGCTGAACCATTTGCAAAGGTGATCAAATCTGCGGTTGCTAACGCAACTGATCTGGGTACCGATGTAGAAAACCTCATTGTTAAAACTGTAACGGTCAACAAAGGAGTAACCTACAAACGAATGATGCCGCGAGCCCGCGGATCAGCCGGACGCATTAACAAACGTAACAGCCATATCCTCGTGGAGCTTGGCACTAAAAAATAATTGGTATGACACACGTAGCTCATCCATACATTCAACGGATCGGAATCAACCGCGACTGGAAGAGTCGTTGGTTCACTACCAATCCAGCAAAGTTCCGAGAATACCTACGGGTTGATGCGGCACTGCGAAAGATGCTCAAAGTGAAACTCAAAGGGATGTCAGTCGACGCCCTTGAGATCGAGCGAAGCGAAAAAGCGATTCGCTTGATCATCAAGACTGCTAGGCCCGGTATCGTAATCGGTCGCAGTGGAGAAGGTATCACCAAGCTCAAAAAGGAAATCGACCTCTTTTTGCGCAAGCAAAAAATGAGCGAAGCGCTTGAACTCAAAATCGACATCGAAGAGGTTCGTTCACCAGAATCTTCAGCCCAGATCGTCGGACAGATGATCGCCGAAGGTCTAGAAAAGCGAATGACCTTTAGGCGGGTTATGAAGCAAACTGCCGAAAAAGTAATGGCCAACCGAGACGTCGAAGGAGTTCGAATCAGTCTAGGCGGTCGTCTGGGCGGAGCTGACATGGCTCGAAAGGAAGAAATTAAAAGAGGACGAGTACCTTTGCAAACTCTCCGAGCAGACATCGACTTTGCTCGCGTGGAGGCCAATCTGCCCTACGGTGTGATCGGTATCAAGGTATGGATCTACCGAGGTGAAGTGTTTGCCGACCGCAAGTCAGGTCAGCAAGACCAAGAAGCTCGATCTACTCGCCTAAGTAATTAAACGCTATGTTGTTTCCAAAAAAAGTAAAACACCGAAAGTGGCAAACGCAGCGTAAGAGCGAAGCGAAGCGTCAGCGCCCTGATACTCGCGGAGTCACCATCTCATACGGTTCATTTGGCCTCAAGGCTATCACTGGATCACGCGTGCGATCAAACCAGATCGAAGCCGCTCGTCGAGTGATCTCACGAACAATGGGGAAAGCTGGAAAGTCTTGGATCCGAATCTTCCCAGATCGTCCAATCACCAAGAAAGCCGCCGAAGTACCGATGGGTAAAGGGAAGGGAGATCCAGATCACTTCGTGTTTGAAGTGCAGCCGGGCCGAATTCTATTTGAAATCGATGGTGTGTCTGAAGAAATTGCCAGGGAGGCACTTCGCAAGGCAACCGCAAAATTACCAGTCAACACAAAGTTCGTGCGTCGAGATGACACACGTGTGTAATCATACAAATTATGACAAACATGCAAGACATCCGTAGCAAGTCTGATCAAGAGCTCGTTGAATTTACCCAAACCGGCCGAGATGCGGTCCGAGGGGAACGATTCAAAGACAAGTTCAGCAAAAACGCTAACGTGATCCATTCTAACAAGAAAGACGTCGCACGAGCATTGACCGAACTGAACGCTCGCCGCAATAAGCCAGCCAGCAACTAGTCTATGACAACAGAAACTACAACAACAACTAAAGGACGAACGCTCAAAGGCACAGTCGTGGCAGCCAAAATGGTTGATACCTGTACTGTCGCAGTCGAGCGATACGTCAAGCACCCCAAGTACAAAAAGTTCCTCAAGCGAACCAGTAAGTTCTTGGTGCACGATGCAGGCAACACAGCCAAGGTCGGTGACAAGGTCGAAATCACTGAAGTGCGCCCAATCTCAAAACGTAAAAGCTTCGCGCTGGTAACTACAAAGTAATATGATTCAGCCACAAACAATCGTAAAAATTACGGATAACTCAGGAGCAAAGAGTGGTCGAGTATTCAAGGTACTCGGCGGATCAAAGAAACGGTACGCTGAACTTGGCGAAATGGTGGTACTAGCGGTCCAGACTGCAGAACCCCGCAAGCAAGTAAAAAAGAAAGACGTAGTATACGGAGTAGTTGTACGACAACGTAAAGCGTATCGTCGAAAAGATGGTTCATACGTAAGCTTCGACGACAACGCCGTAGTGCTTATCGACAAAGAAAAGAAAGAGCCGAAGGCAAACCGCGTATTTGGTCCAATTCCGCGAGAGCTTGCAGAAGCTGGTTATCAGAAAATTGTATCTCTAGCACCAGAAGTGGTGTAGAGATCCTCATAAGAAATTCATATGAAAATCAAAAAAGGAGATACAGTGAAAGTAATCGCTGGAAAAGACAAAGGAAAAACTGGTACAGTGGAGCGAACAATCGCCGAGAGTAGTCAAGTGGTAGTCGATGGGATCAACATCTCAAAGCGACACCAAAAGGCCAAGCGAAAGGGAACTGCTGGACAGATTATCGAAAAAAGCATGCCAATCAGCGCTTCAAACGTAGCGTTGATGGAAGGCGACAAAGCCATCCGCGTCGGGTACAAGGTGGAGGATGGTAAAAAAATCCGCATCTCACGCCAGTCAGGAAAGCCAGTCTAATTTATTATTTAAGCTAAGTAAGGAGTATGGAATCAGTACAGACTCGACTCGCATCGGTCTTTGAATCTCTGAAAGGAGATTTTGGATACAAGAATGTGAACGAAGCACCCACCATCGAAAAAGTGATCGTCTCAGTAGGGACAGGTCGCGTAGAGGACAAAGCCAAGATCGCTTTGATTGAAGATCGTTTGTCACTTATCACTGGACAAAAGGCAGCTCCAAGGGCAGCCCGACTATCTATCGCGGCTTTCAAGCTACGAGAAGGTGATATCGTAGGCTACCAAGTGTCACTACGAGGTGCTCGCATGATCGACTTTATGAACAAGTTGGTACACGTTGCGCTACCGCAAACTCGCGACTTCCGCGGGCTCAAGGTAACCTCAATCGACGAGATGGGGAACTACACCCTAGGGATCAAAGATCACACGATCTTCCCCGAGACAGCCGACGAAGATATCAAAGATATCTTCGGGATGTCAATCACGATGGTAACGACAGCCGGTAGTAAAGCTGAAGCCGAAGCACTGCTAAGGCATATCGGCTTGCCACTGATGAAGCCAGTGGTGAAGGAGACTGCATAAGTCACCAGTTACTACAGCAGCAGCAGTAAAAAACCAAAAGAAAAAAGCGGGCCCTTGGGCCCGCTTTTGGTTTGTTAGTTGCTACGTCTGCGAGCAGCTTCGTCCAGCATGATGATACTAGGCTGATCGCCCCGGTTGACTGCTTGCACCAATGGTTGCAGTTTTTCACGTAGTGCTAGAACCGTCATGATGCTGGTAAGCAAATCTTGGTCAGGTTGATCAGAGTTTTTGACTATATTTGTCAGCACATCAAGATCATCGCTCAGGGATTGTAGTAGCTCAATAGTGGAGTCTTGTTTGATCTTACTAAACTCAACATATTGTGCAATTGCAAGTGGTTTTTGCAACCAATCAGCAGAAGCGTATTGATGTAACAGCCGAGTGATATGGGTATCAGTTTCTTCGACGACGGCTGTCATTGACAAGCTAAAACGCATCAGGTTTTCTTGTAGCTCCTTGAACGTGTTTAGGTCATCAAACTTGAGCCGTCCGCCATAGTCGTGAAAGTGGCGCAAGCACGCACCAGAGCGCGTTCAAACTGAATTTCAGCTGTCTCACGCTTTGCAAACAAAGAGATATTCTCTGCTTTGTCTGACCACCGATCACTTTGCTGCTTTGTTTGCCAACCAAATAGACCAACCACAAAACCAAACAAGCAAATATCAGTCGCGTAAGGGCTGTCAGGCAACTGGTAATGCATATCACCGTAAAAATAACTCAAGATAGAAAGTGAAATCACCAGTAGAGCCGAGAGACTCAGGAGGGTAGACATGATCCTCCAGTAGAACGCTCGTTTGATGAATTGGTCGACTGCCTCATTGTATGTCATTGAATTACTCCCTCGTTTTCAATTTGTTTCTTCTAACCACAACTTTACATGTTTGTAAAACAATGTAACATTGCAGCCAACAATAGACACTATCCACCACCCACACAACTCTCCAGCTTCTGCATTGGCGTCATCCCATCCATCCCTAGTCCACGATGCCGCTTCTGCCAGTTATAATACTGCAAAAACA
>Ga0306896_1000149_pt1 | contig 15015 bp, 17 predicted proteins | sample AntRauMFilla1562_FD_190412 | JGI IMG/M metagenome (GOLD analysis project Ga0306896, IMG submission 190412) | Saline lake microbial communities from Rauer Islands, Antarctica - Metagenome Filla 1 #562 (v2) (version 2) | ecosystem: Environmental > Aquatic > Non-marine Saline and Alkaline > Saline ... | reverse complement strand
CGCTGGGCCGTCGGACTTTAGTACCGATGCGACATTGTATCTACGAGGTAATACCGAGGTAACCGCTTGAGAGGGCCTCGTAGGGCCGAGGGACTATGGGCATTTGTTACCTTGATCAAGGAACATTCAGGGAACATTCAGGGAACATTTAGGGAACATTCAGGGGAATTTAGGGAACATGTAAGGAACATTGAGGGAACTTTTTGGGAACATTGTGTGAACATTTCGACAAATTTCAGGGAACCTTTTGGTGATATTGAAAGCAACTTTTGGCATAAATCTGGGATCGTTGCGCACGATTGAAGCGTGCGTGTAAAGCTTAATTTACAAGTATGCATGTTAAGTATTCAAGCGCCTCGCTACAGAGCTTTTGTGTCAATTACTCCACAAAGAAAGCATCTCGTGGAAAGTCTAGTGGCGTTCTTGATGGCGTGCTCGTTGCCGTAAGATGTCCCTCCGGTTGTGCTTCCGGGTTCGGTGGTTTGTGTGCCTTCCTCAGAGAACCGACAAGATCCACACCCGCAAGCTACTGAGCATGATCTGCCGCTTGCCCTTTGGGCTTCGTCTGGTCAGTGCGCTTCATCTTTTTTCCATTGGTCTTACCCTCGACTGTCACTCCCGGAGTTTGTCCTTGTTGATGATTTGCTTTTCGCTTGGCAAGCAGCCGTCCGTCTGCCGCTGCCTTGTCCTTTGCCATTTTGTCGTTTACAGCCTCGTGCTTGTACAGCACGTCCCTGTGGATGCTGTGAATGTACATCATTCGGGCACACACAAAACCAGCTAAATCATTCAACTAATTGGTTTCGTACAATCGTATATGGATGGTAGTGAGTAATGTGAAGTACCGTAAGGAAACAGGCCGTCATATCTGCCGAGTGTAATTAGAAAAAGGACATAGAGGGTTGTGAACGGAACATCGCACAATCGAAGAGCAAGTAACCCGTGGGGAGCGTAGTACGGCTCACTTACATGAATTTGGCGCCCTTGACAAGGATGCGGTGCTCTTTATCTGTGCTCGTGAAAGCGAGTTCCTCATCGAACTGGCCCTTGCGGCTGGCGAGGGCTTTCATGGAAACGTTTTGTTTACCGTTGGTCTGCATGAGGCAGTTACCACCGCCGTTGTCCATAGCGAGGAGGGTGGCAATATCTCCCCTCTTCTTCGCATTCGTTACTGCGCCGTATAGAACGACTAGGAGATATTCGGGGGGGATCTGGATGGCCTTGTATATGAAGAACGCATCTCCGTGCATGGCCTTGCTTGTCGGGGTCGCAAGGACCTGCCAAGCACGCATTGGACGCCAAGCATAGATATCAAGGTGTGTGTGGTCAGTCTAGTTTATGGTGTATACTCTTTACACGCTAAACGCACAACTTGATAGCACATTTGATACCCCATATATGTTTCTTGTATGCACCGGGATCGTGTTGCAAACATAGTGTGCGTTGCTTGGTGATTAAGCGTTACTTTCGGAAATAGAGATACATTTAAGCAAGAAAGAACGCACCACAAACATTGCGAGCTGTGCGTTGAACGTCTCTCTGCACTTTCCGTCATCCACGCATTCTCTCGGAGCCAACAAACAGCCGTCTCCTGCGACGAAAGTGTCAACTTCCTCATCGGTAAGAACACACGTGATATCGTGAGTAGTGTCCACTGACTGCACTCGGGATGTGGGAGTCGCCGTTCTGGGTTGTGCACCGTCTACACGGCTGGGTCCACCACTGCTTGTACCCTCCTCTGGACCATACGTAAGCCTCGCCACGGGGTTCTTGTTGGCATCCTTTTGCGCCTTGTAAACCGCGAGTTCTTCTTCGTACTTAGGCGCGAGGTACACCGTCTCACCGTTTTTCTTTTTGGTGCGCGGGTTAGCCTGTTTCCGTTGAGACTTAAGCCATGCTTGCAGCCACATCCTTAGGTCCCTGCCGTCTTCATTTTCGTAACGAGGGTACTGCCTTAAGAGTTGAGTCCGGAAGATAGTAGGCGCCTGCGGTTGCTCTCTTAATGGCATGATGGGGTTCAACGACTTTTCACTGCAAAGTTGTCTAGCTACTGATGCCCAGTCTTCCCTGGCCAAATTCGACGCCAGCTGGGCACTCCGATCAGGAGCCCCTTTCCTCGGGAACACCACTCCGCTCCTAAAGCCCGAGGAACTATTGGTTGTAGATGGGTTAGTGGACACTACGCTCGATGGGGACACGTTTGTGGCGACCGGGACAATAAAGGAGCGATCGGTTACGTCAGCGACATCCTTCGTGGTGTTGATGTTCGGCAGAAGGAGGCCTTCGCCAAGCGATTCCCCATCGCGACGTGGCTTGACGTCAAGCGGTTCCCCAAGGCGCTGTGGGAAGTACTTATTTGTGTGCCTTGGTGGTCCGCGCACCGACGGATGGATTGCGTTCTCCTTTTCGGCGGAGGTCTTTGCGGACGCCCTCCGTTGTTCGAGGACCTTACGTGCTTCATTACTTTGTTGAGCCTCGTGCATAGCATATGCTTGAAAGTAATTTGGTTCGGACGCTACCTTTGCCTTAACAACATGTGCTGCGGCATGTTGTTTTGGCATCGGCTCTACCGTTGCCGGTGGTAGTGTATCCCCCGGTGTGTCTTCGTCGTTGTCCATGTACGCGCCTAATGTGGCCATACTCTTTTGCCGGAGATTTGCCAGTTGTCTTTTACTGTTCTTAACCATGTCGGATGTCTTTCTGAAAAGGTTTTGAGGTGAGTTCTTGTTTGCGTGCTGCGTGCTTGGAGTGTGCGTGGTGATATTAGAACGGCGCCTTATCGACGGTATTCCGGTCAACGCTCGCAACATTCGACAGGGGGTTCTTGTTGGACACCATCCATCCTTCTCCGAGCGAGGGGGGTGTGGTGAACTCTGGGACCCTATGCATGCCGATCTCGTCTCGAATTCAGGAATTTAGGGGGTCGAGCTGATGGCAACACATCTGGGATTTCCCCACGGAGGGGGTCGTGACACCCCGTTGATTTCAAATGTGTTCTGTTCATATTTGAATGTCCAGTGACCCAGCTGGACATTCAAATTTCGGCGGATGAGTGAGAGAAGCCTACTGTAGTGAGTGAACTGTAATCCTGACATTATGTGACTACTCCAAGGCAAATGACCTTCAAATGTTCAACATTTAGTGACTACTCCAAGGCAAACGACCTTCAAATGTTCAACATTTAGTGACTACTCCAAGGCAAACGACTTTCAAATGTTCAACATTCAGTGACTACTCTAAGGCAAATGACCTTCAAATGTTCAACATTTAGTGACTACTCCAAGGCAAACGACCTTCAAATGTTCAACATTTAGTGACTACTCCAAGGCAAATGACCTTCAAATGTTCAACATTTAGTGACTACTCCAAGGCAAACGACCTTCAAATGTTCAACATTTAGTGACTACTCCAAGGCAAACGACTTAAGCCTGCATTTGCTCAACATTGGGAAACTACTTCAACTAGAAATCGGTTTGTATGGAACATTTAGACATATTTACAAAGCGTATGTTCGTTACATCACATTCAAGATGAGAGAGACCATTTCACCGGCATTCACCGTGATTTGCGACTTGCGTTTTCCCGCTTGAAAGTAAGTTCTTGCTTGTAAGTATCGTGTGCTTCACTCTTACTAGCGACACAAGCATCTAGCGATCCAATATGGCAAATATTAATCGACGCAAAAACGCAATTGACAACCACTATTGCGTGTGTAACCTTTGCAACGGGGCCGTATTGATGAGTAGGGCTGGGCGAAAGCGCCACAAGAGTGCTTTTGGTATCGCGACTGTGTTTCCCGAACGTTTGGTTCCGGGAGCTCCCGATGATGCAGATAACGGCGCCTCGGAAGATGAGGAAGAAGCTCGTGAAAGGGCCAATCGTGACAGCATATTGCGTAACATTTGCGAGAGGTCCGATGACGAGGATCTGGACGAGTTCAGTCCGTTATCAACTCCCCCCCTGTCTCAGCACGATGGGGAAGAGCAAGAAGAGGAGCGCCCGCCGCGTATTGAGGGGGGGTTTGCTGGGGAGGACGACGCCATGAGCACCGAACCTGGCCTACTTGCGAAGGGACTGGAACTCGATGAGATACGATTCAAGTTTGATGATTGGATTAATGGTGTGCCTTCCGCGTTGCTAATCTCCGCCTGGCTTATGGCTTATGCCGTATGTATCCCGTATGGTGTTGCTCATAAGTCAGTAATATGTTATGCCGCAACCAATACGCATATACTTCGCCTTTGTGTACAACGTGACCAGTGAACGTGACGTTGCTCAAACAGATGTCGACGTGGCTCGTCGATTAATATCAGGGGGTGTATATATTGGGGTGTGTGAATGGATATTGTAGATAGGTACCGCGCAAGACGACACTTGCAGGATGTATGTGATTTTAACGTTATGATTACCGTTAAGGATACAACACACCTATCTAACGTCCTCGTACGGTATATGTATGTGTATGTGGGACCTTCGTTTGATGCACGCACGTGATAACAAACGCCTTACGCAGCGAATGTGAGTTTGCTGTTATATAATGTACCTCCCCTAGTCCTTGAGCTACTTCGCGCGCGCGTTTCCATTGTACACCCTGAAACATACGGATCTACACGCACCATGGGCGTATTGTTTATTTTGTGAAGGGATGTTTATGAGTCACGTGTGCTTGTAAACCTCCCGCAGGTTTCGATAAGCTTCATCCAGGGGAACAAGCTTCCTTCGAGGCTCAAATGGGACTGTTGCGATGCGGCACTGAACATCGGGCCACCCAGGCTATGATTGAGGCCAACGTCGCCACTTTCCGAGAAGGTGTACCTGCATTCCAACGTTCGGCGATAGAGTGGTTTTGCGACCGGGAGGGTCTCGCTTACGATGGCACTGTGCCCCCCGACGATTACACCCCGTTTAACGAGAAATTCCGTGAGATGCGCAAGGCGGTCTTAAAGGATTTGGCTCTGGAACTGGAAACCGTTTACCTTTGCCCCATCGAACACTGTCAGGGCTTTCGGCGAAGCAAGAAACACGATACCCCTTGCGGCACATGTGGGAATGATAGCTACTACTACACAGACAAGCATGGGCATCGGTGTGTGTGCATTCTCCGGTATTTTCCCATGGCTACCCTCATCCGCTACATCTTCGCAGATCCCCTAAAGGCACGTCATCTAACCGAGACGTTCCGTGATTGCGTGCCCGAGCCCAACGCAATGTCGGGCGTGTACGGTGCGTCATGACTCTTACCATCTTCCCCTTACTCGTTCATAAGTGCTGGCGTTGTGTTTGAGTGCCTAATGCCTTACCTCCAACACGACCGGACTCCATCCTTACCTACCGTACACCTCGAAGCGCGTGCGTGCGGGAGGAAATATTCCTATACGTACGAGCAACTCGTGTACCAACGTGGGAATGTTCGTATATATGCAGATGGCGAGCGCATGAGGGTCTACAAGGAAAGCTATCCAGAATTAGCTACAGATTCAAGAAACCTGGTTCTCGGTGGTTGTGGAGATGGGGTGTCTCCCTTTGACAAGGCTCGGAAAAGCCTTAGCATGATGTGTTTCGTCTTCACCGTGTTCAACCTACCACAACAAATCCGGGACAAGTACGACAACCTCCTCGTGTGGGGTATATTTGAGGGGATTCACAACAAGCACGTGCATGTGCACAAGTTCCTCGCAGAAGACCTCAAACACGTGTCGCACGGGATCGATGTATTTGACTCCTTTCAAGAGAAGTCGTTTAAGTGTGTCACCAAGGTCCTCACACTCACCGCAGACCAGCCCGGATTAGGCGAACTGTCGCAACAGAAAGGGGTCACCGCAAAGGCCGGGTGTTACAAGTGTTCATTGCTGGGGACAATGTGTTCTTGTTTGAAAAAAAACCTGTACGCCCTCAAGCTCCAAGGGGAAGCCGGGGGCGCACGGGCGCCCTTGACGCGCCGCTCGCACGCATCCATCACATACGACAGTGACGCCATCGTGGTAAGCACACACACCACCTCGCTTCCAGATTGACTGCTTTATTGTTCCGACTATGCTGACGGGAAACAACTATAATATGAACAACGGCGTGTGGGTTTCATGTGTCGCAGAATATCTTGGCTGGCGGCCCGCAGTGTCGGCCACTCGCAGCAGAGAAATCGACAACCACCGGTGTTTTGGGGCCGACACCCTTCACAGGATTAGGGTACATCGATCGATCAATCTCCTTCACGGTAGACATCATGCACATCTCCGGGAACATATGTAGGGATGCCTTGAACATGTTAATGGGAACGCCGAAATTCGTGGATACCTTGGCTGCGTCCCTCAACGAGTTTGACATGCACCCCGATATTGCAGACGACATAACAAACCAGCCTTATTCGTGGTCAAAGACGGTACAACATCACGTCCATACAAAGATGCTTGCAACAAAGTTCCCTACTGCCTGGTTAGAAGACCATACCAACATCGGGGACCTGTCCGAGAAGGGTACTCTCATAGGCATGAAGACCCACAGCTACCACGTCCTGCTAGAAAGTGGATTGCTCGCGGAGCTGGGGAACTGGCCGAGAGGTACGAAGGTATAGGTTTGGTTGCTTGGGAACACTGGGGATGTAACTCACGCCCTCCCGCATGAGTTTCCTCACCCTTTACATGTTGTATCCGTGGTGTTCATGACGGGCCGCTTGTGTGGGTAGTGCGTTGCGTCCACGTTCGTGACACATGCGCGGCTTTGGCCGTCTATGAGAGGTTTTACTCGTTTGCCTAACTAATGTACGTGCGTGTTCGATGTAGAATACGGTGACCCGGCACCTCCTGCGGAGATGCTAAAGTATTTGGCTTCTTTGTGCCGTGCTTACCGTGGAATGGCCGCGCCCTTGGTCACCCCCGCTGTCATGGATGACCTACGCGCCGAGTTGATGACCCTGCACGAGGTGGCGGGCGAAATGCCCCCCACGATATGGCGCCAGCCTCTGCATTACATGCAGCACTTTACCGAGCACATCGAGCTGTTTGGTTCAACGTGCGACGTTAACATGTGGACTTATGAGAGTATGTTTGGTCATCTGAAGGGTTTGCTGAAAAGTCGAAAACATCCTATCTCCAACGTCTTGAACGCTTGGGGTGTCGGGTTCGCCCTCCGGGCGGTCACGTCACGCCTGCATCACACGAAGCACATGCGTGTCCATGGGAACCCTCCCGCTTTTACGCCCAACAACCGCTCTCGTATGGACAAAGATATCACACTGGGGGGGCAGCGTAAAGTCGCCCAGATTCTCGACGCGACAAAGCGTCAACAGGTGAAAGCCTGGTGCCGGGAGCAGGCGACGTATGCCGAGATGGCTCGTTTGCATGGCGTCGCCCTAGCCCACCCTCAGTGCAATACAGGGTACGCCCGCCTACCTACGCTATTTTGTTTGCATCCTCGCTCGCGAACTTCGTCAGACCAAAACCTCATGTCAATAGGAATACTGCCAAGCAACGGAATACCTACTCCTTCACTCACCCCCATTTGAAGGAACACGTGCCCTTCTCGAAGCCAACACGAACTGAACCCCTGTTTGTGTGTCTGGCTTGTTCTTACAGAGCGAAGATTGCGCTGGGCAGCGCTCCCACATCTGATAACAAGGATCTGTGGGCGACGGACACCCCGTTGACTAGGTATCAAGAAGAGGTTCTAGGTTTGCTCGAAGAGGAGACCATCATCGTGGATGAATACGTCACAGTCACCATCGGGCAGGAGGTATTCCACACCGCCACTCTCAACGAGGCTAGTGGGAAGTTTACCTCCAAGATGGGCTCCTCCCATCTCAAAGCCAACTTCGTGGTTGAATGCCAAACTCACGCGGCCGATACAAGAAAAAAGGAAACCTTGATGAGTCGGTACGGCCTACTCACCGACATTGTACAACTTCATGGGTCGAAGAAGACGGTGTTGCTGAACGTTAGGTGGTACAAACACGACGCTACGAAAAAGCACCCCGTGACCCAGAACGTGCATGTGCTCTTAGACGCGCCATTCGAGAATACGATGGCGTGCATGATTGAACCGTGTATGATAGAAAACATGGTGGTCTTTTTCGATTTACCTCTCCGGCCTTTGGATGAGCCCCCAATGATGCGCCCGACGGCCGCTGTTCTGGACCGTCGTTTCAGCGGTTCCATATGCATGGATGTCCCCGAGTAACCTTTGATAAGTTGGAGCAGCTTTAGGGTTTGGGCGATTGGTTACGTAGGCTTTCTCACACATCACCGTCGATAACACGCCTTTCGTAAATGGTTTTCATCGTAGGTAGGTAAAGTCATAATGCATTTTTAAATTTAATGTTATGTATGTTTTATCAAATGCTACTCCTCCTTCTTTTCAACTTACGCCGCTTGCACATACTTCAATAATGACGGAGGCTGACTTACGTTAGCATGTGGGGCTTCAATTTCCTGAGTACTCCATCATCCCTACGCTTGTTCGCAATGGATCAATGTCTCCGTGTCATGGGTAGCGATACTGCGAACCGGTAAGAGACTGTGAACCGTCCTGTCCCTGTTCTCCTCCTCGTCGACGTAGGAGTATGTTTCCGACAACATGTCAGGAAACTAGCTGATGACCGTGTCGGATTCGGACACCACAACAGCAACCCTCTCGGGGGGGCCCTCCTCGGCGACTGGGTTCTTAGTCACCTAGTCCTCGTCGCCGTCAAAACAGTCACCCGGTGCTAACGCCAGGGTCCGTAACGTGCTGTGCAATCACGTTATGGGCCGTGCACGGCACGGGCTGTGTACTTTGTCGTGTTACGCTTCCTGTGCACAGCACCTTCCACCGGTGGGTCGACATACGCCACTAGCGCCTCCTGCCCCACTGGTACACGTGTTCCGGGCAAAGGGCCGTCCTTGAAATCGTCCGTTGCCCGCGTACGTACAGCATTTCGCCTGCGCTTGTACAATTCAAGGAGACCGCTTCGGTTTCGCCATCTTTCGATTGCCGGTTGCCTTCGAGCAATGGCCTTATACTCGCGCTTGCAAGCACGACCTTCCCTCGCGCTTACGCCGTGTGCGAACTCACGTGTGTTGGCACGCTGGTAATTTGCGACTTCAGTGCAGAAATCTTCGTAGTTCTGTTGTGTGCCGCTTACAAGAGAACACATACTCTGCTCAGGACGCGCCCGAGGGTAAACTCCCGATGGTTCAACGGCGTAACCATCGTTGCCCGATAGCGCCAGAAAGTGCAGAAGTGAGTCACTCATTATCAAACCATTTATCACAATTTTCGACACGGACTTCATGACAATGGCGCGCGAAGAGTTCAAATAAATGTTGCTCTCACGTGTCAGACAACTGTCGGCGGATGAGTGAGAGAAGCCTAGTGAGTGAACTGTAATCCTGACATTAAGTGACTACTCTAAGGCAAACGAGACCTTCTCAAATGTTCTCAACATCTAGTGACTACTCTAAGGCAAACGACTTCAAATGTTCAAGATTTAGTGACTACTCTAAGGCAAACGACTTCAAATGTTCCACATTTAGTGACTACTCTAAGGCAAACGACATTTAGTGTTCAACATTTGTTCAAATGTTCCACATTTAGTGACTACTCTAAGGCAAACGACATTTAGTGTTCAAATGTTCAACATTTAGTGAACCACTTTAAGGTATTTAATCGAGAGTAGTTTGCTTGAGTCCGTTTTCCTTGAAGGGTTTAGGCATTTAAGGAAAGATGGGACCTTTAAGCTTGCCTCGCAAGTGTTGGTTTAGCGTTTGCGAACAATGCAAACTCAAGAACGTCATAGGGAAGGAGACGGGAAAACCAGCGAACATTGGCCTTGCGAGATGCAGAAAAACGTCGTCCCACACCGCCGATGAGTACATCCTGACAAAGTTCCCCAAAGGAGCACGGGTAGGATGGACCTTGAAGGTTGGCAGCAAGCAAGAATGGCACACGTATGTGGTAGACGCTCACTGGGTGACGGAATCCGAGGACGGGAAAACATGCACAGGAGGCCTGATCCTAACGGATGAAACTGATAGGTCGGAGGTAAAAGTGGAGTACCGATCGATTGTGAAAGGGTGCTTGCGCGTGCTCCCTACGGCCTTCGCGTACGAGACGCCGTACACAATACACGCACCCGGTGCTGATGTATCGCAGGCCGAGTTCTTTGAGCTTGTGGAAACCGCGGGGAAAGCCACTACAGCCCATGATTTCGTCGCCATAGATGTTGCGGGTCACGAGGCACTGCCTGTAGGTCAGTACTTGAACGGAATTGAACCCCTCGGAGAGTACATGGGAGAAGTCCGAAAACAAGCCAAGTTCAACGTAATATGCCAACACGGACGAAACTCGGTGGACGTTGTCATGACTGCAACGGAGTTGCTCGAAAAACTAAAGACCACTGAGATGGGGTCTGAGCCGAGGGGAACTCCAGGTGAAGAGGTCGCCGCAGCCCAAGCAGCTCAGCACCCCGTGGATGGCACTCGTGAAGCGGAAGCGTTGTATATCGAATTGGCAGATTGGAAGAACTCACCCAGACGCCAAGGAGACATACGGCCGTACAAACCTGCTTCATTCTCTGAGAACACGCCATACGTGTGCACACTAGTTCAAAGAGAGCACCGGCAGCAGTGGGTGCTCCTGAAGAAGCGGCTTGCCATTGTCAAGACTATAAAAGGGAAAGCCGCACAAGACCTGGAGCTACAACCAGACCTCAGCTCAGATTCAGATGCGGATACGCAGGACGAGGAGGAGCAGGAGCACGACAATAAGCGTGTGTCCATCCTTTCCGCAACCAACTGGGCATGGGGAACACCGCGCGAACGTCAGCGGCATCGCTCTAAAAAAATGAGTTTCGTGGAACAACTTAAGGGAGCCACAATGGGCGGCCCCCTAATCGCGACCGCAGGCGCGGGTACCGTAGTCCATCAGGAGCAAGCGTGTTTATCTTCGGCGAACGTGTGCTTCAGTGGACGAAAGCTCTGGTATTACGGGAACGGCTTGCGCCGTTGGCGGGACGAAAACGACGGGGACTTGGACCTCCTGTCGAAGGATGTCCTCGCCTTCCCAACCGTCGCAGAGTGCGAGCGTTACCAGATAAAGGTTTTCGTGCAAACTGCGGGCACGGTGGTGCTTACTCGAGCTGGCCTCCCGCACACCGTCCTCAGTCTGACCACCACAGTGGCCGAGGCGACCAACCTCGTGCTAGACGAGCACGATTGGGTGTCCCACCTCGTGCAGGAGGTCGGGATGTACCTACCCCTTTGCTACCCCGACCCCATCAAGCCTACCGACGCTTCCAAGGAGTTAGGGAAGCTCAGTGAGAAGCAGGAGACCGCGATCGCACGCCTGTCTACCTGGGTCAGGCACACCGGGGACTACTTGCGCGTCCAGGCCAATTGCCGCTCCAAGCCAAAGCCTTTCGAGAAGTGTCGCGTGGGGGACATCGTGGACGTGGGCAGCGAGCAAGTCGCGGTATACGTGATTAAAACCACGTCTACCGAACTGGTTTACGTCCTACCGGTCAATAGGGAGGAGCATGCTTTAATCGATAAGGTTCCTTTTTTGTCCTTCCGTCCGGCCAACGCTAGGACCATCCCCCTCAAGTCTGATGATGGGGCGGGCGACGAGGCGGGGGGGAGACATACTTCAGTCGAAGTTAGTCGGGTGCCGCAGGGGCTGGTAGACAACTTGAGCGCAGATGAACTATACAACCATGTTGCAGACCCTGAACACTATGGTCAGCTTCAGGCTTGCCAGGAGTTTGGCCTACCCAAGGGGTTGTACGAGGGTCCGGCTGTGGGGAAGAGCCTCGTCATTGGCATCTCCCTTGGGTGGGCAAGGGGAACACCGCCGCCTCATCAGGAAAAGGTGCGAAGAGTTCCATCCACCACCCGCCTTCTACATACAAACACGCACGTAGGTGTACTGCACGTTGGGTGTGCCCTCCTGTCCGAGCGTTGTTCCTTGCAAGGCCCATAAATGTATCCATGTGGCGTCCCTCAATCAATCAAGTTCACAGAAAAACTTAACCAACCGTAATCTGTTGTTGAGGGTCGGGAGGGGGACGGGGGGTGTACCAATTGCAACACACACCAGCAGGTAGCAGTGGGGAACAGCGCGGAGGGGCTCGTCGCGACTGGCACCCGCGCTTTGGAAAGCGCGGGGGTGGGGGGCGCGATGGCTGCCCGTTCGTTTGCAGCCCTCTGTCTGGAAGGAAATAAGGAGAAAATCGTGGACAATCTCCTGAACACTGAACTGGAGAAGGAGAGACACCCTTGGATGGATATACTTCTCGTGGTCGAGGAAGCCGGTGAGATAAAACGCGCCACGCAATTTCCTCTTATGTTGTAGTGCGAAGTGTTGCCAAACGAGAACAACCATGACAGGGTCCGGACCGTTTCTAGTGGGTAAAGTAACGTCACACCCTGCACACATCACAACCCGTGCGTACCGCAAAGGAAGACGCGTTAAGATAGTACGCGAGTGTGGCATGCATGCATGCTTGACATAGTCCAACACTAGGTAACGGCGCGTGCCCCTCCTCATGTCCAGGTCCAGGTCCAACTTTTGGTGAAGTTGCAAGAGCAGACCTCATCAGACTAAACCCGGGAATCTGGCTGAACGACACGCTCGTGCAATTGCTTTGTGCGTTGGCCGCTCGTATCCCGCGCTCACCGCCAGCCTCGGGTGCGTTACTCATGAAACTAATGGCGAGTCACATGTCGAGTGACATGGCGAGTCACACCACGCATGCGCGCTGAACTAAGTCACCCGAAGCCATCGCAAAACACGGAGGTGCTATTGAAGGCGGCTTGTCCTTCCCCAAAAAGCAATCCCCTCACATACACCATGGACGCATAAAAACGCTTGTTTACGTTGGTGAAACAAATGTTTGTTGTGCAGGTGGAGACGCGGGCAGACCGCTTCACACATTTGACCCCCTTTTTTTCTGTACGCTCGGCGGTGCAAATGCGGAGGGGCCGTATAACTTCGAGAAGGTGAAGCGGTGGGTGGGGGTGAAAAAAGTTGGGTACAACATCTTCGGGTGTAAGGAGTGGGCGATCCCCATTAATTTGGTAGACGAGAAACATTGGGTGCTGGTCCGCGTGGCACTGCCGAGTCATAAATCGGGCGAGTTCATCGTCCGCTATTTCGACTCCCTCCGGCATGACCAAGGCGGTGAGACAGCCACGAAAGTGAGGGTACGTCGTATGCACACAGTGTTGGAAACCATAACCGTGAAGTCCTATATCAATGTGCATGTAAACCCTAAAACCCTAAACCCAAAACCCACGGGAAATGCGGTTCCCCAATGCAGACCGTACGCTAATTAACTTCTGCGCATGGGTTATGCGGGTTTCCAGGGAATAATCGGCCAGTTCGTGCAGGATGCTTTAAACCAGCAGTCCCTCGAAGCGGAGAGACCGCCTTCGCTGCAGAATGTGTTGGTGGAGAAGCAATATCAACAACCCAACGACACGGATTGCGCGTTGTACGTTATAGCGCATGTCATCCAATCGGTAAGAAAAACTGATGAAGGTTACGTGATGGACATGGGTGAGTACACTTGGGTTTTTGGGTGGGTTTCTGGGTGGGTTTGTGAGTGGGTTCGGGAGTGGGTTTGTGATTGGGTTTCCGGGTGGGTTTGTGAGGGATTTGGTGGGAGTGGGTTTGTGGGTTACTCGGGTAGTGGGTTAACGGGTTAAACATGGGTCACTGGGTGTTTGCGCGAATGGACGAGAGAGGCTTAATGGGTAAGTGGGTTAGTGGGCAGGTGATTGTTTGGGTGTGTGGATGTGTGTGTGTGGGTGTGTGTGGGTGTTGGTAGGATTTCAGTGGGTGTCAGTGCGTGTGAGTTCGTGTGAGGGTGTTAGGGTGTGTGTGGGGTAAGGTGTTTATCCATTAGTGGGTTTAAGGGTGTGCCAAGTGCGTGTCCCGTTCGGTGTGTAATTGTGTGGGTGTGACTGGACTTGTGTGGGGGGAGGAGTGGGGCAGACTGCGTGTGTTTGTGTGTGCTTGCATGCGTTGTTATGTGGGTGCCTGCATATCCCGGTCTTATTTCGTGCCGCACGATTGTATTGCATGGTAAGGCCACGGGAGATGTAGCATATACGACGCTGGGAAAGCTGGGAGACGCCTACATCAGGGCGAAGGAGACCGGTGGCGAAGTCGAAGAGAAAGCAGAGAGCGTTTACAACGCCTATGCTAAGAGGTTACGCCGTGAACTAGTCTGGCAGGTGAGTTCTTCACGTATACAGGGCAGCCATGTCGGGGATTCTTTCTCTGTAATTTAAACGTGAAGGTTTCCCAGGTTCTGACCTCCACGTGAGCGGATGTGGCGTGTGATTGGGTGGGCATACGTTTTCACTTAAAAGGGGAACGCGGTGTGCCATGTGGATTCGTAGGTGTGGAGGTCATGCGTGGTAAGACCGGCTGTCCAATGCGTGGGCCCGGACACGGACCCACTGCCAGATGATTGTGTCGTGCCGGAGACGGGGAGTCGTGAAGGACCACCCAAGAGGAAGAGACATCGGAGAGACTAGACACTGGCAAGAAGAACGGGAAAAACAAGGGCTAAACTGAAGGAAGCCGGGCGTACTTTGATTAGTGGCTAGTGGCGAATAAGCGTTGGGAGTGAACAGCACTAGAAACCATTGGTTCAAACATACAACTTCACAAGCAATACTGAGTACGTACAATTTATTTGTCAATGATATACCGTTTGTAAGCATTTTGGAAACTGTGAGCTGCGGGGCTACTGGTGGTGGAAAACAGGCATCCGCCCATAATGGCGTGGGATGGTTATATGTGGAGATGCTCCATGTAGCTACTTGTGCTTGTCCGACCGTACTAGGTCCTAATTGACACCTCCGACTTGATGGCGACGCGTACACGGAACCCGGAGGCTCGACGTTGCGAATGCGATGACCGTCTAACTCAACCGTGTTCAACCTTTATCTGTCGCCTAAAAGTAGTTACCGTATCAAGGTCGTGTCCAGTTGTTCCAACCCCTCCAACCCCTCCAAGTGCTTGGTATGCACGCGC
>Ga0306896_1000145_pt1 | contig 15151 bp, 30 predicted proteins | sample AntRauMFilla1562_FD_190412 | JGI IMG/M metagenome (GOLD analysis project Ga0306896, IMG submission 190412) | Saline lake microbial communities from Rauer Islands, Antarctica - Metagenome Filla 1 #562 (v2) (version 2) | ecosystem: Environmental > Aquatic > Non-marine Saline and Alkaline > Saline ... | reverse complement strand
AGGAGGGTTAATAGTAGATAATGAAGGTATTAGAGCGTATAATGGAGAGGATGCGAATCCAACTGTTAGTATTGCTGCAAATGGAGCAGCTAGTTTTGCAGGAAATATTGAAGCGCTTAGCGGAAATCTAGGAAACTTAAATATTAATGGAAATCTTGCGCTAAATGGTGGCAAAATAATTTTTGGATCAACATTGGAAATATCTAGCACAAAAATAAAGTTTGGTGATAGCGAAATACAAGAAAGCGGACTAAGGTTTGGAAATTCTAGTACAGGTTATCCCACTCGTTTTGATAAATCTGGAAAAGTTATTTTAAACACATGGACTGAACTAGACGGGGCGGGCTTTTTGCAGCTAGGAAACGGTGATTCAAATGTTGGTTTATTAAGCATGCTATCAAATGTGCTTACAAGTACTAATAAATTTAGCGTACCCACATTAAGATTAACAAATTTGCCAACTGCATCAGCTGGCTTAACAACTGGCGACGTTTGGAACGATAGCGGAACCTTAAAAATAGCTTAAAAAAACATGAACATACAAGAAACAATTGACAAAATTCAGCAAAGAATCGCAAACGATACCGAGGCGCTTAATGCTATTGGTTCGTTAGTAAATCATGCTAAAGAATTAGAAGAAAAAATCACTAAATTAACAGATAAAAAACAGGATTAATTATGCCAATTACAGCAGCAGGAAAAAATATAGGCTTGGACGATATCGCAGCTAGTGCTTCGCACGTTGCGCTATTCAATGGCGACCCGAGCGGAGCAGGAACAGAAATAAGCGGGGGCAGTTATGCAAGGCAGTCTATCACTTGGAATGCCGCTTCAGGTGGTAACTTAGACAGCTCAAATACACCAACATTTACGGTTCCAAGTGGATCAACGGTAAACTTTGCAGCGTTATACACAGGGCTAACGGGCGGTACTTTGCTTGCATTTAAAGCGATTACGTCCGAAACTTTTGCGACAGAAGGCTCTTTAGTAATCTCAGATTTTGACGTTGCTATAAACGATGTTTAATATTCTAACAGAAGATGGCGTTTTCAACATCGTTCAAGAAGACGGTGGGGCAATTCAACAAGAATTTTCTGAAAGGGCTGTTTCTGTTAGTAGTGAAAATGCAATAACGGTTAGTGTCGGAACAACAAGAAATACAAGAGCTGAAATTTTTTCAATCGGGGCTATAGCTACGACTGCAATAAAGGCGTTTACTGTTAGTGCTAGTATATCTAGTGTGGGCGTGTTATTTATTCAAGCAACTAAGGCAAGGTCTAAATCTGTTATAGTTAATAGCGTGGGCGCTTTAAGTGCTACGTTTACGACTGCTCGCTCTATATCGACTTTAATCGAGGGCAATGGACAAGTTGTAATTAGTAGCGGTGGGATTAAGAATAAGGCGGTTAACATCTTATCAAGTGCGGGCGTTACAGTTACGACGCAAAGTACACGACCTGAACCCGTTAATTCGTTTCGAGTAGTTCGAAACGGATCGAGCGCTGTGCTAACGTGGAGCGATGGGATTCGCACTAGTAAAATTGAAATATGGAGAGCGGTAGGCGTTCGTAGTGTATTTAATAAAGTAGGCGAAAGCACGACAGAAACTTTTACAAATTCTATTGATTCAGCCGAAACGTACGCATATAAGCTATTGCCAATTGGCGTAACGGGGCGCATAGGGCAAAATAGCGCTATAATTTACACAGCAACGACTAAAATTTTATAAATCATGGCAGTACTAGACAAAAAAATTAGCGCCTTCACGACGGCATCAAGCGTACCAACGCCAACGACTAATGTATTTATTCCGATTGTTGACGAAAACGAAGCGAATAATTCGAATAGAAATAAGAAGATTACGTTTGATACGTTAGTTGCAGCGATTCCAATTCCAGCGGGGGGAATGAGCCTAAACGAAAAGATAAATCAAAATATACTTTTTGAAAATGTGGCGAGATTAAACTATCAAGATAGCTTAGCTGCTATTGCATACAAGGGCGGAACATTTGATATTTTTAGCGACGAAACGAAAATAGCGAGTAAAACACAAGTTACGGTGGATACGTTAGCTGTTGGAGCAGATAACGGTAGTGTAGTTTTGACTGTTGAAACGGCTGCAGGGGGTTTAGATACAGGTTATACTGTTAATGCAAATTCTACTGTTGAGGCAATCTACCAAGCTGCGGACGGAAAGATTTATGTTTGCGGGAATTTCGGTACAATTGGAGGTAGTAGTAAAAGTTACTTAGCTCGATTGAATTCTGATGGTACGCTTGATACCGATTATACTTTAAATACTAATGGGGCTGTTTTGACAATCCACCAAGCTGCCGATGAAAAAATCTACGTTGGCGGGAATTTTACTACGATTGGAGGTAGTAGTAAAAGTTACTTAGCTCGATTGAATTCTGATGGTACGCTTGATACCGATTATACTTTAAATACTAATGGGGCTGTTTGGACAATCTACCAAGCTGCAGATGGTAAAATTTACGTTGTTGGGCAATTTACTACAATTGGGGGTAGTAGTAAAGACCGCTTAGCTCGATTAAATTCTGATGGTACGCTCGATACGGGCTATACAATGAATGCAAATAATGTTCTTAAAACAATCCACCAAGCAGCTGACGGAAAGATTTATGTTGGCGGGCAATTTACTACGATTGGAGGTAGTAGTAAAAGTTACTTAGCTCGATTGAATTCTGACGGCACGCTCGATACGGGCTATACGCTTAATGCAAGTTCTAATGTTGATGTAATCCACCAAACCGTAGATGGAAAAATTTATGTTGGTGGAAATTTTACTACGATTGGAGGTAGTAGTAAAGACCGCTTTGCTCGATTAAATTCCGACGGCACGCTAGATACGGGCTATACAATGAATGCAAATAATGTTCTTAAAACAATCCACCAAGCAGCTGACGGAAAGATTTATGTTGGTGGAAATTTTACTACAATAGGAGCAGGAACGCAAGATAGATTAGCTCGATTAAATTCCGACGGCACGCTAGATACCGATTATACTTTAAATACAAATACTACTGTTAATCATATCCAGCAAGCAGCGGACGGAAAGATTTACGTTGGTGGGCTGTTTACTACAATTGGAGGTAGTAGTAAAGACCGCTTAGCTCGATTGAATGTGGGTGTTAATTTCACAACGGGTAACTTCATTAGCACTTCACTAGATTTGACAGGCGACTTAGCAGCAAATCCGACTAAAGTAGTTGTTAGTTCAACTTTTGCGACACCCACCAATACGACTTTATCGCTAAAGATTAGCGACGGAACGCCAGAAAATGATGTTACTATAACTTCTGCGAATTTCGATACAGAGGTAGACTGCTCGAGCCTAACTACTCGAACGCTTACGCTGCAATGGCTATTTACTACTTCAGATACAGCTGTAACGCCAACTTTAAATAATTACGGAGTATACTTTACATGAGACCTAATAATGTAATAAACGAAATAAAAAACGGCTCAACGGCTCAATTAGAGCAAGTTTTTGCAAGCTACGAAGCGCAAGGAATGCCAATAGTAAATAACGGCACAACTTATCATTTGCAATGCCGACCGCTTGACCGTACCAACTGGCTAGGTGTAATGGCTATGGCTAACTTGCTAGATTCAGATTTAGATACGGTCACTATAATGACTTTTGAGAACGTACCAATTACACTCACAAAGCCACAAGTACTACAAGCCATGGCAAATGTAGGCGTTTATTCGCAAGCCCTATACGGGGCTAGATGGGCAACTAAACAAGCGATTAGCAACGGTACTACGTCTATTCAAGCTACATTCTCAACCGCTTTACAAAATATTTTAAACCCATAAAAAAAAGCGCCTACCATTACGAAGGGGCTTCTTCCGAGCGTAATGCGTGCGCTCAGCTAATTGGGATTTTGAGCGCCCCAGCGGGCTTTCATTATTTCGGTAAAATTGTTATTTGCTTCTTTTGGGCTTACAAAAAAGTATAGATCTAACCCCTCACAAAGCTTTAGCAGTGTTTCTAAATTTGGGCTGAATTTACCCATTTCAATACGCTCAAGTGTGGATTTATTGATACCCACTTTTCCCGCTAAAGCTACTTGAGATAGCTTCATCGCATGTCTGCGGTCAATAAGATGCCGCACAATCATTTGCACAGCTTCTTTATGTTTCTCAGTGCTCATTTTCTTGCTCGTTTCCGCTGTTCTAATTTATTTAAGGCTTTAATATCGCCTTGCTGCGCCTGTTCAAATAGTTTTAAATCAATTACGTAGTCCGCTTTTAATGTTCCTTCTTCATACGCTTTGAAAATATCATTGGATTGGTTTTTTATTGCGTTGGTAAACTTCGACTTTTCCCAACCTAATATTTTTTCACATATTTCTGGTGCATAGCCTAATGCACCAAAATTTATGATCATTTGTTTTTCTTTGTTGCTCATACTATCGCTCATAATTCGCTCCATCCGGCTATGGCTTTGGTTTTTGATTTAAAAAATAAGTCTAGTGTTTTATTGACTGTAGCTGAAGATGATACAAATCCTTCTTTTTGGTTATTATTTACAAAATCCACAAAGTCATGGTAAAAATTGTAAATGTCTGAATCTTCATCTATCTCAAATGACTCGCATGTTTTGTTTGAATTCAAATTCATTGATGTGCGAATGCATACGCTAAAATCATTATTTTTTATTAATGCAAATTTTGCATGAATTTCGGAGGTTCTTATGTTTTCTACTCCGAAGATTTCTTCTATACTCGCTGCATATTTAGCTTGTCGAGTTTTGTAAGAGTGATCAGTAATTAAGGTAAATGTCTTAATTAGCGAACTATCCACGAGCCATTTAGCATTGTGGACATCTTTAATGCCAGCAGACCAGGTTACGCAAACCACTTCAGCTCGGCCTGTTTTTTTGAGTATAGCATGGATTAAATCAATGAGGGAGAAATTCCCCCTGGTTAAACCCATTATTCTACAGCCTTTTTTAAAATCAGCTAGCACTAAATTCGCATTAGCTGATTCAAAAATACCCAATTTCGCTTTTTTAAAGCGGAATGATTTTGACGAACTAGACGAACTATTCATTTTCTGGCTCAATTATAAAGCCATATTCAGCTTTATAATCGTTTACACCATGTTCGCCAGAAATAGTTGTCCAGCCCGTATTGGTTTTCTCTAAAGAGAGATCACCGTTGTAGCCGGATAGCTTGCCATTTTGGTCGCTAAACTCTGTGTTTACACGGCTTATCTCAACATCTACTAAGATGCTGTCAAATATTGTTTGATTTGTTATAGTGATTTTCATAATTCAAGTCTTGCATTGTTTAAAATTATGTGTTGCTGCTCTCGCACATATTCATATAGCTTAGATTCTTTATCCTCGATTAAATCCGTCGCGTCGTTTTCAGAGAGAATAAGATTTCTTAATTCTACACTAGTGAATAAACCACTTTTGGCATCTATAGCGTTATTATTTAGTATTTCTTGAATGTTTTCTGGAATGTACATTGTAAGTAGCCGATTTAGTTATTTGCTGTTGTCGCCAGCGTGAGTAAGCTTTTTGCTTGTATTAATATACACGCTTTTATGCAGGTATGCAAGTTTTATTTTATTTTATTTACCCTAATTTAATTCAGCGGTTAATCTTTCTTGAATAGAATCAAAGAAGGGCTTAATCGTCTTTTCAGCCATGACCTTAGTTATTGCTTGATCCTGCCAACCGCCAAAGCTTCCTGATCGTGTTTGGTATGACATGTTTATTCTTACTATGCACTGGCTAGAGTTATCTTTACTGTTGATTATATTAAAATTAGTTCGGGTTCTGCGCCCACCAGTTAGCACAGTAGACAAAGCACCACCAGTTTGCAACCAGTCAGTTGTAATGATACCCAGCTCTTTATCTACAGTCATAAGTGTAGCTGTGCCTAATTGCATGGAAGTTAAGAGTACATCAAAGACCTCATCTTTTGTGTAATCATATACTTTCCATGTAATATTTTTTTGCTGATCAGCTGACAGGGTGTAAATAGAGGGTGCACAACTTACAATAAGTAGAGCCAGTAGCGCAATAATTGCATATTTCATATTCATAGGATTCGTTATTGGTTACCTAAATGTGCAAAAATATATTTTTAGCTGCAATATATAAAAGCAAGAGCAACCAAATCGCTACCAAACATAAAAAAACCCCCACTGATAACAATCAGAGGGGGTCTACGTACTCGGGAGGGGAGTAAAACTATATGTGTATACTGTGTTTAAACCTATCTCTGCTTACTTTATTAAGCATATTATAGAATAGATTCGCATCTTTATGCAGAAAAGAGCAACCTATGTTGCTCTTATGTTGCTCCAAATTTCACCACTGACCAATGAAATTATCTACCTATTACCAGGCTAAAAGACAATCCATTTCCATTCGTATTTCTCATCAAAAACAAAAATCTCTTTACAAGATTTTTAACTTAGAACCCAAATATTGGAATGCTAAAACAAATCAGGTTAGAAGTAGTCACCCTGAATCTGGGCGCTTAAATGCTACCATAAAGCATGCATCTGATAGCATTGCAAATATCGTTAGGGCTAACAATTTTGAAAGCCCTAAGCAGGTAAGATTTCACTTAGAAGAATTTGGCTATAAAGTAAAACCCATAAAAACCGAATTTACTACCGAGTTCATAAAAGCTGATATTATTGGTAAGCGTAAGCAAACTTCAAAAAACTACAATACTTTGTGCCGGTGGCTACAAGAGTTTGATCCAACTATTAGACTGCATGAATGGACCAAGGTAAGATTGCATGAATTTAAACGTTTTTTGGAGCAGCAACCCACGTTAAATAGCAAAAATACAATTATTCGATATTTGACTGATTTACGTGCAACACTAAACCATGCTACTTATTTAGAGCTGTTGTCACCAGAGCTTAATCCCTTTCGTACCGGATTTACGATAGAATCATTTAAACCCAAGGATATTAAGCTTGAATTGCATGAGCTAAAAAAGCTTTATGCCCTATCCCCTACCCGCCTTGCAGCACGTTGGTTTATGTTGATGTACTTGCTTGATGGCGCTAGACCCAACGAAGCCGCCAAACTTAAATGGACTGATATAAATAACGGCATAATTAGCTTTGTGCAGTCAAAGACTGGTAAGCAAATGAACGTGACTATTACACCAAAGCTCCAGTCGTTGCTACAACTATTTATAAATGATGGCATCTACATAGTTAACGTTGTAAATAGCATAAAGAATGAAGATGAACACTACAAAGCCTCACGATCTTTGCAGATTTTAAATCCATTGCTAAGAAAAGTCTGTATCGAGTGTGGAATAAAAGAAGTGACATCGCATGTTGCTCGTCATACCTTTGCTTACTTAGCCCAAGATTTTGGGTATTCAATTCTAGAGCTTCAGCAGGCGCTAAATCATTCGAAGCCTGAAATAACCGCAGGCTACGTTGGGCGTTTGAAAGGTGATAAGATGAACGAGCGTAGAAAAGACTTACATGACAAATTGTAGTTTTTACAACTTTTAATGTAAGAAAATAGGATTCAGCGCGTTTACTACTAATCCATTAATGAATACTAATTTGAGTAAACTTTATGCAAAATCAAAGCTTTAGAGAGTTAATTCTAGAAACAGTACAAGAGGCCATAGATTCTATAAGTTCGAATCAGATTCAAAATTTAAAAAATACCTAAATATTTTTGGTCGATGTTCTTCAGGCGTCTGCATACAGGCTTCAACAATTGCATCATGCAGGCGCTTTTTTACTATTGCTTTAGCTTTTTCTAAGTGTATATCAGCGCTGTAAGTATCAATAGGCTCATTTACTATGTCAATTTCCTTGCTTTTTTTTGTCAAGTCAATCCACAAATATCCCCCATCCTTGCTTATTATCTCTACTTCAAGAGCTTTATTTAGTCGCGTTATAAGTTTAGTTGTTGCTGTTTTTTCACTTAAATAACGTGTTATGTTGGAGGGGTGTATGCCTTTCAGTTTTTTGGCTAAGTCCTTCTTCTCCATTCGTTTAACATAGAGTATATCTTTCAGCATTTCCCCGAAATTTTGATGAATCATTTTAGCTCCTAAAAATTAAATGTAAAATCATTTGTTATTTATATCAATCTATTTTATATTACTAGTGTAATAACAGTAGCAACATAAGTAATAAATACCACAATATGAACGATTTACAACAAAATTTGTCAAGCGAATTGCTATCGCATGACATTAAATACCCCGAAATGGCAAGGGCCACAGGGTATAGCGAGGGACAAATAAAGCAATGGTTTTATCGTCATGCGATAAACCAAAAGCGTTACGGAATTATCAAACTCGGAATAAAGAAGGTTATTGAGACGCGGTTTGAAGCTGCGAAGGCTGCAAAGGAGCTTTATGGCGCAAAATGAAGACATAAGGACAATTGTTATAAATGCGGTGAATGAAGCGATCACCATGCATAATAGTGGTCCCATGAATACGCAAACAGCCGCCAAGTATCTTTGCATTAGCCCTAGAAAAATGCAGGATCTCTTTTCTTACATAAAGCACTCACGTGTGGGTGGTAAGAGACTTTTTTTAAAAGTCGACTTAGATGCCTACATCAAGGAGCAGAGATCATGAGAATCAGCCATTCTAATGGCGGTAGCGGACGGGGTATCACAACAGATTCATATCGAGCGCTGGGCGAGATTCCTCGAATTAACGATACATCACAGTTTCCCCCGTCGATCAACCCCTTTCGCATCCCACTATCATCAAATTTTGACGGCTATGGGCGCAGATATAGACGCAAGAATTACAACAATAAGAGTATTAATGAAATGCTTGACAAAGCAATTGGAGACGTTTTAGTCATTAACCAAACACTCTCTGAAGTTGAATTGCTTATTAAAAAATGCAAAGAACTCTGCCCAAAAGGTAGTTTTAAAGTTCTTGAAGTAACCGCTATTGGCGTTAAGATTATGTGTACCAGTGTATAGTTAGGATTGATAACTAACATGCCTACAGCGTTGTGAAGGGTGTTATGGGCTTAGAATTGATAAGGAAACTTGCTTTAGCGTATGACAGCGCTATAGCTATTAAGTATTAGTTATGTCTGATGTTGGCCTTGACCGGCCTTCATCTATTACCACCAATGAACCAAAAATAAAGCCATGAGAATATCAAAAAAACAAATCGGAGTGCTAATTATAGGCACATCTATAATTGGGCTCGCGCTTACTTACATAATGAGCAGGGTAAGAGAATGAGTACCACTAAAGAAGAATCCAATATTTCGGGTTCGCAAAAGCAAATACTAAGTAGCCCAGAAATGGCGCACATAGCTGATCAAATCAGCGTTGAAAAGAACATTGAGTTTAGTCCATTTAATATTGGCTTTTATTTATGTTCTCCAAACATTTCAAAAAAGACAGTTAGTAAAGTTACTAAAACCAGTTTAGAGCTTAAGTATTTTTCTGGACTTGATGCCATTATTCAAGTTTCTGAAGAGGTCTGGGACTTTTTAGAATATGAGCAAAAGAAAGCCTTGGTCTATCAAAATCTACTCAGAATTAGTACTTCATTTAAGTCTAAAACACAAGAACATAGCTTGAAAATTGTTCAAACTGAGTACGCGACATTCCACCGTTTGAATGATGAATTTGGGTCGGATTGGTATAAAACTATTCAAGAGGTTGTTTCATCATTGTATGATCTATCTAGTCCTGAAGAAAATCAGGTTAAGATATGACGTAGGAATTAAATCAAGATGTGTCAATAGGTTTAACTAGATAACACACTCTGAGTAGCCTTGAAAAGCTGCTTAGTATTACAACTAATTTATCAAATAAAAAAAAAATATGTCATCAATAACTAAATCAAACAATTCTGTAAACTCATTAACGCACACAACTGATAATCCCATTGTGCTTAAAGCTGTGCAGGAAATGCAAACACGTAGAGAAGTCGTAGTGCATACAATGAACGCCCTTATGCAAAAGGGTATTCATTACGGCATTATACCGGGCACAAAGCAGTTCTCTTTGTTAAAGCCAGGCATGGATATGCTTTGCTCTACACTTCGCTTTGTTGCTCACTACAGCTTTGATATTAAAGAGCTTGCTCATGAGCATCGTGAAGTTACTGCTCATGTAAAGATGACTAGTAGAGCTTCTTCTGATGAAATTATTGGTACAGGTATTGGTGTATGCACAACGATGGAAAAAAAGTACCGATACCGCAATAACTGGGAGGGTAAAGTTAAGACACAGGTGGAAAACCCTGACTTAGCAGATCAGTACAATACCGTTGCTAAAATGGCCGCTAAACGAGCGCTTAGCATGGCTATTCAGACAGCGACTGGATGTACAGACATCTTTGCATCAGACCCATCTGATATAGAGCGTGTGGACCCTAGTACTGGTGAGATATTAGACGATAATGAGCTGGCCTTTGCTAAACCTGCATCGGGTAAGTAGCAATGTATTGCCAAAAAAAGCGAATACTAAACTTTATGATGGAATATGGATCTATTAATCCAATTCAAGCCCTTAGACATCTTGGCGTATTTAGATTAGCGGCTAGAATAAACGATTTAAGAGCTGATGGAATAGCTATATCAGATGAATGGGTGGATAGTATTTCAAGTGTTACAGAGCAACCAGTACGCTTTAAAAAATATCTGTTAATAATGGAGTAGAAATGCCCAAAAGAAATACTTTAAAAGCATATAAATCATCTGCAAAAGAGCAGAGTTTAACTAAGATGAATAATCTTGAAAAAAGCTATGCAGCTTTCTTAGATGTACTATATAAATCTGGTGAGATAACGTATTACCAGTTTGAGCCTATTAAGCTTCGATTAGCTGATAAAACCTTTTATACACCTGATTTCTTAGTTATTACGAATGATGGGCTTATAGAGCTGCACGAGACTAAAGGGTTCTGGCGTGACGATGCTAGAGTGAAGATTAAAGTAGCTGCTCAACAGCATTTTTACATCAAATTTATAGCTATTCAATTGAAGAATAGAAAATGGGTAAGAGAGGAGTTTTGATGTCTTTAAATACAATCCCCATAAATATTCGTGAAACGTATTTAATGAGAGATACTATTTTAAAAAATAGAGGGTATAAAAGCTATCAAGAATACTTGCAATCAGAACATTGGAAGAACACAAAAATTAAGGCTAAAAAAAAAGGTGGTTACTCTACTTGTGAATATTGTAGATCAAATAAAAACATACAACTACATCATAGCAGGTACACATGGATTTTTACAAAATATGAACTCAGAGAAGTGAGTGCTTTATGTGCTAAATGCCATGAAGCTATTCATTATTTAACTAATAAAACAAGCATCACTTTAGAAAAGGGAGGAGAAGTTATGGACCATTATTTCAGAGGGCATCATACACGCTGCTTATATGAAATCAACCGAGATCATTTAGAAATATTAAATCAGCATTTTGAGGCAGATACTCATGGCTAATGATAAAAAGAGAATGATCAGCACAAAGTTTTGGAATGATACTTACACCTCTGATTTAGATCCTATTGAAAAGCTGCTATTTCTGTATCTGCTAACCAACGATCAGACCAATATGTTGGGAATTTATGAGATACCACTCAGACGAATTGCATTTGATACCGGTATTGATAGAGAAATGGTTTTAAAAATACTTGAGCGGTTTAAAAGCTTCGGAAAAGCAGAATATACGGAGGGTTATGTGATTATTTACAATTTCATAAAACACCAAAAATACAATAAGCTAATGGCTATCAGTGCCTTGAAAGTTTATGAAGAGTTACCGAAAAGTATACCCTTAGCAAAGGGTATACAAAGGGTTAGCAAAGGGTATGAGACCCTTTGGCAAGGGTTCGAGATATATAAAAAGGAAATAGAAATAGAAATAGAAATAGAAAAGGAAAAGGAAAGTGAAATACAAATACAGGAAGGCGCGGCTTCGCCTGTGTGTGTGAAAGATTCTATTGATTTTGAATTGTTCATTTCTGAGTGGAATCAGGTCTATGCTACCAACATCAGACTTACGAAATCAAAAAAAACGCAGCTAAGACAGCGACTTAAGAGTTTTTCAAAAGAAGAAATATTAACCGCAATGCATAAGCGAAGACATGACCATTGGCTGAACAACGATGGCAAGAAGTTTTTAACGGATTGGGAAGCCTTATTCCGAAATGATGAAAAAATCGAAAAATATCTAAACGCCCCTTTAAAGAATTTACAGCATGAAAGCACTAAAAGATCATATCAGACAAGTGGAGAGCACATTGGTTCAATCTATCGAGACATTGCCAACGGCCATTAAGCCTGTTTCTAAAGTTTCAGAGACTCGCGATATACGCCAAGCTATTAAAAGCTTATTGCTTGATCACATGGTTTTGATCGGTTTGCAGTATGAAATTCCAAAAGACAAAGCCGAAAGATCAGCTTTTATTGGGCGCTGGCATGATACCATTTGTGAAAACAACACCAGTTGGCCCATCGGCTTTGATAACGTGGCGATTTACAAAGCTTTTTTGATTGCTCTTAGAGACGGACGTGTAGAGCTAAGGAAAACCTCCGCATTTGCCCATGCGATGGCGTTCAAGGATTGGGTTAAGTCAGGTAACCTAAATCGGTTTAAACCTCAGCACAAGGCGCTCATGGCTCCACAATCGCAAAGTATGAGCCTTACTGAGCATGTTAAGAACTTAAGAAGTACAATTAGCTTCTGTCAAAGCAATGGTTATCAATTATTGCCCGAAGATAACATCAGGCGCAAATCTTACGAGAATGCAATCAAAGAGCTTGACGCTATTCAATATCAGCAAGGGGGCGTAAAAGATGTCATTTAAGCCATTTTTAGATACGGCAAACTCTGATCCAAACATAAGCAGACACCATGAGATTGAACGTCTAAATAAAGCTATTAATGAGCGTGAAATACAGATTAAAAAACTTATTCAAGCAACCATTATAGATGAAAAATCTATCAAGCTTTATCAAAAGAAAATCAACGAACAGAATCAAAAAAGATTCCTATGAAAACTAAAGTGGTTTACATAGCTCATCCCATTTCAGATGATATAGCGGGTAACATTGCAAAGATTTACGCATTGGTGAGATTAATCAGTTTTAAGCGCCCAGACGTTATCCCTTTCGTGCCGTACTTGGTGTATTTGGGGGCTTTGGATGACCACGAGCCGAATGAAAGGGCGATGGGAATGCGATTTAATGAGCATTTCATAAGCCCAAAATACATTGATGAGCTCTGGGTTATGGGCTTATCTGAAGGGGTTTTTGAAGAAATTGAACAAGCTAATCAACAGCTAATTAAAATAATTTATTGGTGTAAGCAAATGGACTACAACGAATTTAAAAAAACAGGTTATAAACCAGCTAAAATTTTTGGACTGTGAAAATTAATTTTTATACAACTGAAGAAATAGCGGTAATCACCGCTTTCTACAAAAATGAAGGAGCCACTTATTGCGCGGGTTTAATGCCAGGTCGTAAGCCTAGTTCTGTAAAGCAGAAGGCTCGTAAGCTGGGTTTTTACTATGAGGGCGATAAATTAGGCTGTTTTAAAGAAGGCCACACGCCAGCCAATAAGGGCGCTAAAATGCCTAATCACGTTTATGAGGCCGCTAAAGCAACGATGTTTAAAAAGGGGTTTAAGCCAGCAAATACTAAATTTGATGGGGCCATTAGCTTACGAAAAGATAATAGCGGATATGTGTACAAATTTATACGACTAAAATGCGCAAAATGGGTTCAGCTACACCGTTATGTTTGGGAGCAGGCGAACGGCCTTATACCGGATAAGCATATAATTAGATTTATTAATGGAAATACTTTAGATGTCCGGCTGGATAATCTTGAACTGTTGAGTATGGATAAAAATGCCATAATAAACAGACATGCTAAGTACCCGAGATCACTTCAAGAATCAATTTACCAATTCCACAAACTTAATAGGGAAATAAATGCCAAGAAATACTAATACCGACTTACAAAATCACTTATTTGAAGTGATTGAAAAGCTTAGCGTTGGCGATATTGAATTAGATAAAGCCAAAGCGATATCAGAGGTTGCTAAGCAGATTATTGAAGCGAAAAAGCTTGATCATCAGGGTAATGAACTAAAACTACAAAGTTTTAAACTTATTGCTGAGTATAACGGTAAGGTTGATGAATCAAAATTGTTGGGTGGTTGATATGAAAAATAAAGAAAGAATCGAATTGCTAGAAAAACGTATTAGTGATATTGTGAAATATATTGACCTTAGATTGGATGAGCTTAGTAATGAAAAAGAGCAAGAGAAAACTGAGCTAATAGAAATACCTTTTCAATTAGATAAATATGGACACGTAGTGTTTAAAGACAAGCGAATAAATCCGGACGCTTTTTTTAATTATTTCATAGACGAAAACATAGATCAAAGTAAAATTAAGCGAATTTTAATCGAAATGAAGGAGACGAAATGACTGAATTAGAAGAGCTATGCCCTAAGCCCCATGATTTTGGAGAGTATAATTATGCATCTATTGATGGAGATGGTCGTGCTTTTTTATCAATCGCTAAGCCTAAGCCTAGAGATTTCTTTTGGAGCTTTCACGAATGTGCTTTCATTAGAAATATAAAAATACCTATTGGTATTTACTGGCAATATTGCTGTTGGAGCAAATTAGATTCTATAGAGATATGGGGCGAAAAAGAGAAATGAAATGTTATGGAACAAAATAAACAATGAATAAAATAGAGCAATACATTAAAAAAGAACTTAAAGATTGTCCGTTAACAGAAGTGCAAGAGAATAAGCTCTTGATTGGGTTAACTAAATTTTTAGATGACCTAGAAGCAGAGCAATTAAATAAACCCGATGTTAGCCAACGTATTTCTCACTTTGTATCTGATATTGGGCAAAAATACCCTGCTACAGATGAAGCTATATTGATTGAAATAGAAGATGGCATATTGCGATTCTATGAATTAGGTTATGACTTTGAAAGAATATACTTAAAGCCTGTATATGTGGTATAACGATGGGGCTAAACGGTCGTTTTAATGCCGTTTTAGCCCGTGTTGTGTGTCTGGTGCGGTTTAATAGAGATAAAGTTTGAATTATGGATAAAGGTAGTTTTAATAATTTTTTGAGCGGGGGC
>Ga0306896_1000138_pt1 | contig 15476 bp, 13 predicted proteins | sample AntRauMFilla1562_FD_190412 | JGI IMG/M metagenome (GOLD analysis project Ga0306896, IMG submission 190412) | Saline lake microbial communities from Rauer Islands, Antarctica - Metagenome Filla 1 #562 (v2) (version 2) | ecosystem: Environmental > Aquatic > Non-marine Saline and Alkaline > Saline ... | reverse complement strand
AAAATGCCCCTATAAAGATTAGCATAGGCTATTTTAAATAGTCAAAGCGAATGAATGTAAAATATAGTAAAAACTTTTAACAAGTGTTAAACACATGCAGCTATTCATTTATTACTACTTAATGTATAGTACACATACATAAGACCCTTCTGCTAAATTACACCATTATTTTACCGGTACATATTAATATGAATAAATTTCTGAATCTCTCTATACTTTTAAGTTTAGTTTTTGTTTCACAAGCTTGCAGTATCTCAAACAACGGCAAAGATGAAATTGAATTAGAACTTGTTACAGATCGCGCGATACTCGATCCAATGGTAACTGTTACAAATAGACCCATTAATATGACGGTAAACGCGTCAAAATCAACAAATGGGCAGTTATTTAGTGCCCCTAGCTTGGTTGAACGCTATGCCTTAAGTCCTATCGAAGTCAATATTAATGGAACAGTTATTCCACTAAGTTGTAACGATATTTACAATGAAGACGGTAACTCATACGGACACTATCTGACACTTACTTATCATTCCCGTGGATCTGAATATGCAGGTGGGGTACATTATTTTGATACGCCAGGTGGATTTGTAGACCTTCAACTTACTAACAATCGTGTAGATTGGAACACCTCTCACATGTGGCGTATTGGCAATGAATCTACTCGTGAAATGGTTATAGCAGGCGATACACGTTTAGGCCCTGTAGCACACCGTTTACAGTGGGAAAGCCCTGAGCAAGGTCCTGATGGACGTTTTATTGCTGGTGATTCTTTATCTATTTCTCGGAATGAATTTTTTGTAGCCCCAGGTGCGTCAGCTAATCATATTACTCGCATGAATGGACAGCTGGTGCTTTCAACGGGTAACGAAAATGAGGCGGCGGGCGTATTTCTTTTAAACGATTCTGGTGATCAAATTACAGACAGACACACCATCACAGGTATTAAAGGATTATACCCTGTAGATAATAGTACGTTAGTGGCCTTGCGCGACAATGGGACGAGCAATGCAAGCCTTTTGGTATATGATATGTCGAATAATGATCTTCAAACATTTAGAACTATTGCTTTGAGTGCACCTATTTCCCCTCGTTTTGGCAAGAATGATGTCTTTGCTCGTGGACAGATAGTGTATTTATCGATGGGTGAAAACGGCTTGGCGGTTGTTGATCTTACTGACGACAGCGAAAGTATTTATGACGGCTTTAATGGTCCAATAAACTCTGTCTTTGTAGATGATCTTTATGTTTATGTTGCGGCTGGTGGCTCGGTATATTTCATGCAAGAAGACGAAACTAGCGGTGAATTGGTTACCGTTTCAAGTATGAGTCGTTCAGAAATTGCTGGCAATCAAGATTCTGATCTAGTGTCTGTAAATGAGATTACATCTGGTGTGGGTGATTTCTACACCTTAGACGATCAGGGCAACCGTGTTACGCGTAATATCAGAAACCAACGATTTATTGCTATTGCAGCAGGAAGGTTGGGCGCTCGTTTATACTTTATAGATTAAGTTTTATTAGAAAGTAACTGGTTGCACTCACTTTTCACTGAGTCACTGTTAACTTCCTCCGTGCCTCAGCGTCTCTGTATCAAAAGTATCAAAAGTATCAAAACTAAAATCACGGTATTTTATTCCTGCAGATACCGCAGAAAGAAAATCAGCGAATAGTCATAATTTAGAATTATTCATGTCAATGATTCTGGAATACAGACTCCTTCTCGATAACTTATAACTCATAAAACTCCGTGACTCAGCGACTCTGTGTCTAAGTAAATTGAAGATTTATGATTTCCCGCAGATACCGCTGATTAGCGCAGAAAGAAAATCAGCGAATAGACATAATTTAGCATTATTCATGTCAATGATTCTGGAATACAGACTCCTTCTCGATAACTTACAACTCATAAAACTCCGTGACTCAGCGACTCCGTGTCTAAGTAAATTGAAGATTTATGATTTCCCGCAGATACCGCTGATTAGCGCAGAAAGAAAATCAGCGAATAGACATAATTTAGCATTATTCACTGGGCCCTGGATCATGTCGCAGCGTGGTTTTTGAGCTTGTCGAAGGACCCTTGTCTGGGGAGACGTCATGGTGTTGGTCAAAGCTAGTTCACTGGATAACTGGGTCACTAGATAACTAAATCACTGGGTAACTAAAAAAGCACCTTCATGCCACCAAATATCGTTCTTGGGCGATTAGGGCCATAAACGTAACCTGCATCGCGGTTAATTCCACGGTCAAAATCAGATTGGAAGGCGTTGAACCTATTTTGGATTATATAAAAAATGTATCAACACTATTACTTATAAAAAAAGCTACCCATGGTAGCTCTTTTACAAAAGGTCATACTATATTATTTATCGTCAGTAATTAAATATTTCCAGTACTTCAATCCATAAATGGGAATAAAGTACTTAAATGTTTCCTTAAGTGATTTGCTAACAGTATAGATTCTGATCATAAATATTAGCGAAAATAAGACAAATTGAATAGTAAATATTAATAATGAATAATCTTTTATTATCAACAAAAGAAAGTACGTAGATACTAGATTAAACAATATTAAAATCCTAAAAGTTAATAAATTCATGATTTCTCCTTTGCGATTTCTATGCGTTCTGGTTCTGCTGAACGAAACCGGCCAAATGCTCCAGAAATAGCACAACCAACAACTATACCCTGTGCACAAGCAGAACCTGTTGCAACACAGCCAATTGCTAAGAGTGGTTCATCAGCCATTAAATTTACAGTATCATCAATACAGTCATACCAGTCACTAAAGAAGCCAGTAAGCTGTGAATGATGGATTTTTTTAGAGCCTGTTTTAGTATTCATTACTAGGCCTTCAATAATACCATCATTAGCTATTTCGGCAGTCAGCACTAAGTTCATATTTTCATCAAAATATTCTATTGAATGTTCGGATATTTTTAAAAACAGTCCATTTTCTGTTAAACCATCTTCGTTCTCGAACAGTGTAAAAGCAAACGTATCTGTAATATGGTAGTTTATACTTTTTACATCCGTATCCTTATAAATTCCGACAGTAACATATTCTATGGTCGAAAGTAAGTCACTGTTTGAACTGTTTCTTTTAAAAGAAGTATTTGATCGTAAATTTTGCATATAGCTGTTGAATTCAGCTCTAGAGACCTCTTTACTTTCAATTAAAGAATAAGGAACAGTTGTTATTTTTTCAGTTTTAACACATGAAAAAGCGAGAAACGAAAAAAGTATTAATATAACTTTGATTTCTGATTTCCGATTTCTGGTTTTTGATGCATAGTATTATGGATTTAGTTAATAATGACATCATCTCAAATAAAACATTAATTATGAACATTCAAAGTTAAATTTCTATTTATTTTGAATTTTGCTCTTGGTAACTAGGTAACTAGGTAACTAGGTAACTAGGTAACTAGGTAACTAGGTAACTATCCACTGTCCACTGTCCACTGGATAACTGGGTCACTAGATAACTAAATCACTGGGTAACTAAAAAAGCACCTTCATGCCACCAAATATCGTTCTTGGGCGATTAGGGCCATAAACGTAACCTGCATCGCGGTTAATTCCACGGTCGAAGTCAGATTGGAAGGCGTTGAACATATTCTGGATTCCCGTAAAAATCTCAATAGGTGTTGAACCTTTGGTGGTGTAAGTAAGCTTTAGATTGTGTTCCCAAAAAGTAGGGGTTCGTTTTATTATGGTATACTCATCAGAAACATCAATAACATGTGCTACATCCATCGGGCCAGTGAATACAGAAGAATAAGAAATCTGGAATTCTTTTATTGGGGTGTGAACCAAGCTCATAAAGCCATATAAATCAGGTGTTCTCAGCATTCTATCTGTGGTGGTATTTTGGCGTGTATCATTAGGATCTTCTGCTTCCCAAAGCAATTCTTGCTCATCAAAACGTGCTTGCTGCAGGGTTCCACCCATCATTAGAATGGTATTTCTAGAGAATGCAATATTAGCCTCTAAATTGAATCCTTGAACATAAGCACCATCACCATTTCTTTTGGTAATTACGGCAATACCAGAAGGTAGTTCTTGCTGATTTGAAAGAATAAACGGATTGTTTAGCGCTGTGAAAAAGCCTTCTACCACAATATTCGCTTGGAAATTACCCCTAACTTTATTCCAATTAAGGGAACTAGTAACACTGTTTGAACGCTCAATAGAAAGATCATTTCCTAGTTGAATGAAAAGAGGATTTCCACCTACCATATTAATGTGTAAATCTTCATCAAATGCTTGCGGTGCTCGATAGCCTTGTGCAAAAGAAAGGCGCGCTTTCCAATCGGTGCTTAGGTCGTACATTGCACTTAATCTCGGGACAAATACCGTTTCATTTATGTCGTTTTCGAAACTGTCATCCTTTAGGTCATAAATACCATCTATTTGGATGTAATCAACTCTACCACCAGCAACAACGGTAGCTCTATCGGTTGGCATCCATTGCATTTGCACATAATTTCCTAAGGTTCCGACTTGCTGATCAATCAGGCGACCATAGCCAGGCATTTCATCTTTTACCTGATTGTACTGGTATTCAGTACCGGCTGTCATTAACCAAGTTGTGCCTGGCTCATAGGAATACTGTACGCCAGCAGAGGACGCGATATCGTCTGATACTCCGTATGCATTAAGGGCTATTAAGTCGTCTTCGTTAAAAGCTTCTCCCACAGGAACCACTCTACCGCCACCGCCATAATAGCTTTTTCGGTCTGTAAGTTGAGAAGAGATATATACCGAAGCTTTGTGCTTGAAGTTGGTTGAGTATTGCTCAAAAGAGGTATTAAAACCAAAAATCTGATGTTCAAGCTGTTCGGTAATATCTGTCTGATGCGGCTTTAAATCAAAGCCATTACCACCTCTTCTAAATTCAGAAATACCATATACATTCAATTTGGCTTTGCTGTACCTGCTTGCGCTCCAAAAGCCATCTGCACCAACGGTGGTATTTCTAAGCTTGGTCATTTCCGAGAAAGAATCGTCATTGGCATCCCAAGGATCTCTGGCTCTATTGAAACCATAAAAACTAAAGCCTTTATTAAGATCTTTACTAACCATTGAGCCGTTAAATGATGCAGTTCTGTCTGGCTCAGCAGCGTCGGTAAAAGCCTGGTTGAAGCCTACGCTAAAGCCATTTTCAAAAGGTTCTTTGGTAATAATGTTTACCGTTCCTGCAATGGCATTCCCACCATATAAAACAGAACCACCACCTTTAACTACTTCAATACGCTCTACCATTGTTGCGGGAATGAGCTCAAGACCATAAACACCAGCTAAAGCAGAAAAAACAGGACGACTATTAATCAAAATTTGACTGTATGGGCCGTCTAATCCATTCATACGAAGTTGCGTGAAACCACAATTTTGGCAATTATTTTCTACACGTAGTCCAGGCGAGAAATTAAGTCCTTCCGATAAACTTATGGCCTGAGTGGCTTCAAAAGTCTTTTTACTAATTCTGCTAGTAATTATAGGTGTATCATGTATGGGGATTTCAGAGCGTGTGCCCGTAACCACACCTTGCTCCATTTCTAGAATATCATGAACTAACTCTATTGACCTTTTTTGTGTCTTTTGCACGTTATCCACAAAACTGAAAGCTTTATCATGGGTAATAAAACCCACGTAGCGAACGGTTAATTGATAATCGCCAAAGGGAACATCTTTAATTGTTAGTATACCATCGGCATTGGTAATGCCAGCCCTAGTGAATGACTCACTTTGAAGCTCAACAGTAGCCCCATCAATGGCTTCGTTGTGGTGATTTATAAAGAATTCTAGGTGAGAACTTTTTTGTGCTACTAAGGCATTTGTGAAGTTCAGGCCGAACATGCATAGGCCAATATAAGCTATCAAACGCAAGATAATACGCTCCAAAAATTTTATTTAGTTGATTCTAATCTTAAAGTTAGACAAGCCTAACTTATAAAACAACAGAAAATAGCCGCTAATTTTGTAAATCTATTGTGTCAAGATTAGATTTTTCTTTAAATGACGATCAGTCTTTGAATAAAGTCAAAGTCAAAGCTATCTATGCAAATTTAAAACATCATCGTTTAGGACGCATTGGAGAGGTGAGATAAAACAACAAAAAACCCGAACTTATGGTAAGTAAGCCTAATATAGAAAAGCCTCTGAGTACGTAATTATTGAAGTTGTCGCGGCCTTGAAAATCCATAGTATGTAGCATCCAAAAAAAATCGAATATGCGCCATTTGTTATGTCGGATTTTTTGAAACTGCCCAGTATTAGCACTTACGTATGCTCTTAAATCTTTTTTCTCTGCAAAGCTAAAAACCCATGCTGGCAAAGGCTTTTTTCTATATTCGTGGTGAGCGCCAACATCATCTTGGATTAACCAATCCACGGATGATATACTCAGGTCATTTTTTAATTGCTGCATAACTATAGCCCTTGCTTGCTCTTCATTAATATGGGGAAGGTAGTTCCCAGATCTTGCATTGTACAGCAGTGAATCATTGAGTAAATAGTAGGCTTCATTGGCTATAAAGGTTAACTCTAGGGCTTCAACTACCATTGTAGAGTCTACAGCATTATTTAATGGGAAGGGGAAGTTAGTGTTGCTTAAACTGGGCTTATCAGAACTGGCAGAAAGAAATTGATCGCCATGAATCTCCTCAATATTTGTCCAACTAAAATAAAGTCCGCCAATAGTCCAAAATATAAATTGAATACCGATGAAGAGTCCAAGATATCTATGGATTTTACGTGTTTTTTTGATGTTAAATAGGGACATTAGGCTGTAGGGTTAGTTATCGATCAACAAGAATAAAATAGTGAAAGAAGCTAACAACTGACAATGTTAGTCTTCTCCAAATTAGCTAATTGAAATACGAATTCTCTGTCAAAAAAATCATTGCATGAATTTGAAATGGATAAAGAGATTAGATGGAAGCAACGCTTTGAAAATTTTGAGAAGGCATTTTCTCATTTATAAAATGCTATTGAAGAGGTGCAAGCCCCTAGTGATTTACAGAAAGAGGGTACAATTGAACGGTTCAAGTTTATTCATGAGTTAGCATGGAAGCTTATGAAGGATTTTTGACCTTCAAAGGTTTTCAATCTATTGTTGGCTATAGAGATGCAACAAGACATGCATTTCAGAATGAATTAATTGATAATGGACAAGTATGGATGGATATGATTCAAAGCCGAAATGAAACTGTTCATACCTATCATAATGAAGTCTTAGTTAAAGGGTATGACAACATCCGATTTATATATTATGTTGCTTTGAGCTCTTTTTAAACAAAATGAAAGAAATGAAATGAGTTTTGGTTTACCAGATAGTTTATTTGCAAATTTAGTCAAGGCCTTTTCTTTGCACAAGAGTATTGCTGAGGTTAAAATTTTTGGCTCTAGAGCTATCGGTAACTATCGGAAGGGTTCAGATATCGATTTATGTTTATTCGGGAATGATCTCAAATATGAAGAGATAAAACGAATAAAGATGGAACTAGAAGAATTGATTACACCCTACTTTATTGATGTGTGTCATTATGAGCGATTAGACTCTAATTCCTTAAAAGACCATACAGATCGAATAGGTGTTGAACTGTACTGTAATGAATTACAAAAATTTGTTTAATAAACCTTGTACTTTGTGATGACGATTACAGCACGACTGTACTAGAAACCACAATATCTAACACAAGGAACAGTCAATAGATATTTGTAGTTAAACCAAAAAATATGATCGCTTATGAAATCCCTAGTTGTTCAGATAGTTGTTGGAATAATATCAATACTAGTTTATCTAGTAATTCCTGATGGTATAAACGCCATACAATACGTTTTTTTAGGTCTTGTACTTTTAATAGTTGGAATTCCTCATGGTGCAATGGATCATGTTATTGATGGTGCAGTAAATGATTGGAAGCCAGACAGTTTTAATCTGAAATTTTACAGCATGTATCTTGGTCTGATAGCGGTATACTCTGTTTTCTGGTACTTTTTCCCACTAATTTCAATGGTAATTTTTCTACTAATTACTTCCTATCACTTTGGTCAGGCAGATACGCAGCGGTTTAATTTAAGTGGATGGCCATATTGGAGTATGCTAATTGTTCGCGGACTGAGTCTGCTGGTCTTGTTATTATTTGGCGATTTAGCTTATGCCTCTTCTATTATTGAGACCATAACTTCTTATGATTATGAGTCTTCTTTGTTGTCTATAATTTCAACAGAAGACTTAATGGCGTATTGGGTTGGAATAACTTCAGGGAGCATAATTTTTGCACTGTACGCAAGTAAAAAGCCGATTAAACTCATTTTAGTTGCCCTTTTAGAAAATGTTATTCTCATAGCTATGTTCAATTATGTGAACGTAGTTATAGCCTTTAGTTTATATTTTGGTCTTTGGCATTCTTTTGAACACGTAAAAGTTATGGCGGCTTATCTCTTTACAAAAGGCGAGCAACTTAGTTTAGCTTCTTTCTACAAACAATCGTTTACCTTTTCGATGCTGTCGTATTTAGGTCTACTCTTTATATATAATTTACTTGATGCATTTGGCCAGACTGAGCTTATGGTAGGTCTACTTCTGGTACTGATTAGCGTACTCACGCTTCCGCATTTGGTAGTGGTTGAGCAGTTATTTCAAATAAAAAAAGCTGATAGCTAGGATTTTCGAATACAAGAGAATGAGATTATAGGATTATGATGAAATGTGAAATTAATATCTCGGCTACGCTCGATAACCAGGAGAAGTTCTGGCTAGCTCGTCATCCCGCATCAATACGCGCAAGCGGATTGTGTATGCTAGGGATCTAGTTTTAAGGGTTTACTTCTCTCGTAGTATTACTCAATCGCTTCGTTCTCTCGCGGGATTTCGCAATCACATTACGAAACGGATGATAGACAACGGAGAACGGATAGCGGAATTTTTGCAAATTTCATCTCCCTTGCTAAGGTTTATTTACTAATTCACAGTGGTTTTTTTCGTTTTATTTTCCTCTGTTAATTTCCCGTTTCTCGTTTCCTCCTGGTTATCGAGCGTAGCCTAGATACTCCTTTCTCGTTTCTTGGTAAATCATTTCACACCTTCGGTGTTATTCTTACCAAACCCAACGTAATTTCTCTGAACCCGTCATTTGTGTCATTTGAACTACATCGTAGCAACAGAAATTCTTGGGAAACCGTTATTCGAATTGCCCACATAATCAATTATGGCTATGAATCTGTCATTCGGCCGACCCAGCGGCGCAAGTAATTGCCAGAACTCCCTAGTCTATGTCATTTTGTAGTAGTTGCCCGATTATCTCAAATAAAAAAGGCCGATATAAATTAATATATCAGCCTTTTTTGTATTGCTATGTCATGTACAATTAATCTTTTGAAAGAAAAGCTGTTACATAATCATGCAGTAATTCAATTTAAGCAGCTTGTGCTTTCGCTTGCTCTTTAGATGAGGTAGTAGCTACATAATAGATTACTAAACCAAATCCAATCTTGTTAACAGCATCAGCAATGTTGTAGAATACATCAATATTGCCCATACCATCTAATAAGTTACCTGGCATTGTCATATAACCGATTGGATAAATTGACCAGCCTAGGGTAATGAATATTTTCAAAAGGAACATAGCCTGTCCAAGAGCAGCATTATTTGACTCTTTCGCCAATTTGGCTACGCTACCAGCAAATACTTCGTAAACAATCCATAGGTAGAATAAGGTTGAAATAAAACCCCAAAGAATTGTGGATTCAGGATAAATTGCTTCCCCGATGTAACCAGTAACAAGCATACCAACAGAAGCAGCAATTAGACCGAATAATGTGCTGCCTTTTGCGCCGTATGGTCTTGTTAGTAAATAGAATTCAACGCACATCAATGGTACAGTAAGAGTCCAATCTATGTAACGTAATTCTGTTGGGCTACTACCGTTCATTAAGTAGAAATCGCGCATGTAGTAGTAATGTACAGCAGCAATACCTGTAATAAGACCAGAAACGGTTAAGGAAAGTCGCCATTTTTCACTTACTGAATTTCTTTCTAGGAAGAAGAAAACAGTTGCGGCCATCATAGCCATTGTACCGATGAAGAAGGTAAAACCGACAACATCTCCTGGGTTGATCATTGAAGATAATAAAAAGTTCATGAACATGAATTTAGTTTAGGATTAGATAACTTAGATTCAAAACTAATTGCATTTAAGTATCGTTCAAGAAAATGTGAATTTTTTAGTCGTTAAATATCAGTCACTTATCGGCTATTCACAGCAGTTTATCTTGTAACTATAATGTTGCTCTTCTTACTACCTTAAATTGTCTATACACAAAATAATATCATGGATTTACCTTTAACATATTGTTTTTGTACATCTTACATAGGTTATTTTTCGATAGAAGTTCTTAAAAAAATTTAAGAACTTCTATTAAATACAACAATTACAATAGTTTATGCAGTCTACTATTACAGGGTGAAAAATAGAAAATTCACCTATTGATCTTTAGTTATCTAAAAGTATTGGGGTACCTTATTTGGAGGCTATTTTAGTGAATTTTAGGGAAGGGATTCACTGCTAATCACAGTCGCATAAAAAATTTATTCCACAAAATAATCCAACTTCGCCGTCCAGTCATATTCTTGAAATTGGACGTTATAATCATGGAAATCACGGTTGAATACTTTCCCTACGATTTTTCTAATACCATCTTTCCCACCGAAATCGCCCTTAAACCAAAACATGATCTTAGTGACTTCTAAGGTCTTTGTTTCCTCATTTATAACGCTTTCTTGGCCTAAAAATGAGGCAGTAGCGAGCTCTAGCTGGTGTTCAAGTTGCTCTGCATCATAAAAGGCTATTGGCGGACAGCTTATGGCTCCACAGTTCAGTGCAAAGTGAATACGCCAGTTAATTTCTTCAACAGCCAATTTTTTTATGTGGCTAGCGGGAAACCACATAGGCATATATCCTAAAGAATACTTGTGGCGATATTTTCTCAAAACACCGTGCTCCATATCATCTAAACTAAAAGGTACTGAAGCTATGGTTATAGCCTTTTCATTGAATATACCATCTGGTCGCAAGCCTAGGTCTTTGTACAGAATTTGGTAGCTGGCATTATATATATTTACCCAAAAAGCCACTTTCTTGGTATCAGTATTTAATTCGTCGAGGAGCTGCTGTAAAGGGGTTTCAGCCAAAATTATCAATAAAGAGTCTGTAGACTCTTCATACCTGACAGCTAATAAAAGTTCTTCAGAAAATTTTACAAGATCATTTGTTGATGTCTGTACAGTATCAGAAGAGCTGCACAATGCTTTGGCTTGAGCTAATATTGTTAATAAGCCAAGTGTAAGAGCCAGTATGCAAACGATTCGATATCTCATAACACGCTAAATTTTATACTTTTGGGGTAGTTGATACTACTTTGTAAGTAGGATCTTCCATCACATTTACGTCAATAAGTTTATTCGCATTTTTGAGTAGCTGCCTGCAATCAGGGCTTAAATGTCGAAGATGTACTTTCTTTCCCACCTTCATATAGCGCTCTGTTAAACGGTTAAGGGCTTCTATGGCTGACATATCTACCACACGGCTCTCCATGAAGTCGATGATTACTTCATCAGGATCGTTTAGTACATCAAATTTATCATTAAACACCCCAACTGAGCCAAAGAATAGCGGCCCATAAATCTCATAGTGCTTTACGCCTTCGTCATCTACAAACTTTCTTGCACGAATACGTTTTGCATTATCCCAGGCAAATACCAAGGCTGCGATAATAACACCAACCAATACGGCTAAGGCTAAATTGTGAAGGAAAATGGTTACCAATGTTACCATAATCATCACAAAAATATCGCTCTTTGGCATACGGGTAAAAGTTCTCAGGCTTGCCCATTCAAAGGTTCCCACAGCAACCATAACCATTAAGCCGGTAAGTGCGGCCATGGGTACTCTTTCTATAAGGCTTGAGCCAAACATGATGAATACCAGTAGCATTACGGAAGCCACTACACCAGAAATTCTTGCTCTAGCGCCAGAAGAAATATTGATTAAACTTTGACCAATCATAGCGCAGCCACCCATTCCCGAAAAGAAACCAGATAAAATATTTGCAGAACCTTGTGCAATAGCTTCTTTGTTAGAATGTCCGCGCGTTTCGGTAATCTCGTCAATTACATTTAGTGTTAGCAAGCTTTCTATTAGCCCAACACCTGCTACAATTGCGGCATACGGGAATATGATATACAGCGTTTCTAAGCTGAAAGGCACTTGAGGAATATGAAATGGAGGGAAGCTACCACTTATTGAAGCAATATCACCAACGGTTCGGGTATCAAGTCCGAAGGCCGCAACTAAACCAAAAACCACCAAAATAGCGGCTAATGACGAGGGAATAGCTTTTGTTAGTTTGGGAAGTCCCCAAATGATGAGCATGGTTAAAAGCACTAAACCCAAAAAGGCAAACATTGGGATGCCGGTCATCCAACTGCCATCATCGGCTTTGAATTGTGCTAGCTGGCTCATGAATATGATGATGGCTAAACCGTTTACAAAACCAAGTACAACAGGTTGTGGCACAAGGCGCATGAATTTCCCGAGTTTGAAGGCACCAGCGGTAATTTGCAGAATTCCCGCTAAAATTACGGTCGCAAAAATGTATTCTACCCCGTGTGATTTTGCTAAGGCCACAATTACTATGGCTACAGCACCGGTGGCACCAGAAATCATGCCTGGCCTACCCCCAAAAATGGAGGTTACTAAACCCATTACAAAAGCTGCATATAGACCGGTAAGTGGAGAAAGACCTGCGATAAGGGCAAAAGCAACAGCCTCTGGAATTAGTGCTAAGGCAACAGTTATGCCCGATAAAACCTCAGTTTTGTAGTCTATTTTTTGGCGTAAATCAAAGAAGTTGAGCAGTTTTTGCATGGTAAATCTAAAGTGAAAAAAAAAGTCTGTGTAAGGCGAAGCTTACGAGATAGTGCTATTAAAAAAAGAAAGGATTGCCCAACCTTGAGCAATCCTTAAAGAATGAAGAAACATATAAGTTCACAATGGGTAATCAGTTTTATAAAAAGAGCTGACCAGCCGAAACACTGCATATAAAATAGTTAAAAAAGTCTTGATGCACAGATAAACCTGTGGAAGGGCTTCCAAAAGTAACCTAATCGATGTTTATTCAATATTTATGGGAATATTGAAGTAGGCTATTTTTGGGAACCAAAAATGCATAAAATTGGCAAATCTCAACATTTATCGAAAAATTAAGACATTTTATAAGGAGCTTTGTTAAATCTTGTGTTTTATAATTGGTTTATTGCAAGCCATTTGTAGCTGCTTTAATTAAAAAAATTAAGGCTTTCCCAGTTTTCCCTATAACGAAATTGGCCTTTCTCATACAAAAAACGTTTAACTAAAACTTTTTCAACCCTTAAATTATGGACTTCATTAACTGGCAGCCATGATAGATCAATCTTGGCTTCATACGCTTTTTGATGGGTATTTGGCATTGTAATAGGAAGCCAATGATTTATGGCTATGATGGAATCGTTAACTACCACTCTATAGAGATCTGTTTGCTGCTCAAGTTGGGGCCAATTAAGGCTTTGTAACGTATCTGAGAAATGGGTCTTTAAGGGTTCTATATGTTTCACATCCTCTTTATAATAGGCTAAATAGATTGAATAGCTAGGGTCACCATTCTTAAATTCAATTAATTTTATGCGGGCAAAACGCTCATCGGAAAGAAGTAAGCTTTCCTGAGAAACCCGATTTTCTAAGCTAGTCCATTCTTCTTCACCCATAGTGCTGCTGGTATCGCTAAAAAAATTAAGGAAACCCTTAGTGTCTTGCATGATAAAAGGCACACTCAGAATCATAATACCAATGATGTAGCCATTCATTTTCCATTTACCAAGATTGCTAGCATATAACGCGCTGAGAGTACCAGATAATGATTTGGCTGACTTCTCTTTAAAATTAGATTTTTTAGTCATCAGCGATATCACTGTCAATGCAAGTAAAAGAACCATAAACAGGATGTAAATGCTGAAAAAAGGAAGATCAAAAAGCTTATAAATGCCAATTAGGATAATGAGAAACATAGTAATTGGAATAAAAATAAGGGCTAACATTAGTGGAAAGCCAAAGGCCATACTACATAACTGCTCTAGTTTAAGAATGTGCTCATTTATATTGGTGTATTTATACCCTTTAGAATAATTGAACAGAGCTTCATTATTTACACCTTTAGGAAATGCATACGACGCCCCGATTGCACCAACCCATGCAAAACGCATAGTTAGATGTACGATGAAAAATATTTTAAAAATGTTTACAACACCGGATAAATAAACAAGCACCAAAAAACCTGCAAGAAAATGTAAACCAGCTTCCTGGATGGCATAAGCAGCAAAATTATATAAAGCGGCAGGAAAGGCAAAAATGAAGGCTAAACTTAACCCTGAGATTAAGATTTCGGGTTCCCAGCTATTTTCTTGCAGCCGCTTTAACCATTTTGGGGTTACCACTGTTTCAAGGTCTGGCGACAAGGTCTTTTCATGTTCCGACTCTTTATCTTCTTCCATAGGATTTTTGATTGATAAGTTAAGAGTGTTCGGTCTTTTACTCGACATTTAAGCGGTATTTCTGTAGTAGTCCGGCCAAATTATTTTGAGAAAATTTAGCCCCAAGCATTTGGTTCATTTCTGGATTTATCGAAAAATGTATGGCCGTTCTGAAATCAGTGTTTCTAAGGGAACAGTTCTCAAAGGTTGCATTAAGAAGTTCCGTATTATCGAAAATGCATTTATCTAGTTTTGCTTTGCTGAAGTCGCTGCCTTCCATTTGGCAGTTTATAAAATTGGTGCCTTTAATAGTGAGGCCTACAAAAGAGGCATGCTGTATTTGGCAATTATCGAAATGGAATTGTAGGAGTAGTGGCTGGCAGCCGTCGAATTGTAAGCCAAGAAGTTTACAGTTGATGAAGCGAGTGTTCTGGAAACTTACATCAGTTACCACGGCAAGGCTCAAATCGCAGTCGGTAAAAGTACAATCTATAAATCGGTTGCCGGCCAAATGTGCTTTGGGAAAGGAACAGGTATGAAAACTACATTCTGTGTATTCACCGCGCTCAAGCTGGCTTAGATTTTCATATTGTTGATCGTCGAAATAGGTCATAGGTTTCGCAATCGCTGCGCGTTTCGCTGAGGTTTGAGGTGAAAGGTGTCGCTTCGCTTAGGTGTCGTAATTGCTTCGCACTTACTCAGGTGTGAGGTTGGAGGTGACGCTTCTCTTAGGTTAGAGGTTTTGATGCTTACCAAAAAAAGAAATAAATAATTAAAAAAATGTAACTATTTGTACAACAAGGACATAAATTTTTTAGGGAAACCTCAAACCTCAAACCTCAAACCTCAAACCTCAAACCTCAAACCTCAAACCTCAAACCTCAAACCTCAAACCTCAAACCTCAAA
>Ga0306896_1000133_pt1 | contig 15774 bp, 31 predicted proteins | sample AntRauMFilla1562_FD_190412 | JGI IMG/M metagenome (GOLD analysis project Ga0306896, IMG submission 190412) | Saline lake microbial communities from Rauer Islands, Antarctica - Metagenome Filla 1 #562 (v2) (version 2) | ecosystem: Environmental > Aquatic > Non-marine Saline and Alkaline > Saline ... | reverse complement strand
ATTGATCGACATAGACAGGGCATTTCAACAACTCTTTCATGGGTTACGAATGCTTTCTTTCGTGTTCAGTGTGTTTCATGTTGGTCAGTTGTTTCACGACCAGAAGCATCCAAGAACAGTGGGCTTCACAAGATGATCATATCAACAAGAAATACAGTGGGCTTCACGATGAACATATCAAGAAGAAATCACGTGGACGGAGCTTTGTGACTATTCACTCTTGATCAATAAAGGTCGTCAGTAAGGAACATTACAACACACATGCAGTGTGTCCACCATGCATGATTAGGTATCATTCGTTGTCAAATCGTGAAATTACAACAAATAACGCAGCTCAACCGTAAAAACAGGCCTTGAAAATGAACGTATCAACAGATAATAACGTGAACAGTGCCTTATAGCTATTGCCTCAACATTTCGTGTGTCAAGTTTGTATGATCAGGCAAAATTGTTTGTCAAATATTCACATAACGGAAAATAGCGTAACTTCGTGTACAAAGATTTTTCCATACTTGATAATTTGTATCAACCTCAGGAATGGAACTCCGAAGTTTTTTGGAAACTGCACCGGCCTTTCGTAGCTCCATCAAAAAAGGTTTCCACCACAGTAATCGTCTCCCAGTGAAATCATACAAGTGTCCTTGCTCTTCACCAGGGCCATGAACACATGCAGAATCATTGCAACGGTGATGACCTTTGCCCAACTGTACGTACATGCCATCGAGCCGATACTCAAACCAAGAGACAAACTTCTCGACGTCTAAGTCCAGTTGATCACAACACTCCACATCTTCAATCGTGCCACCATATTTGTATTCATGAAGGCTGTTTGGTGTGGCCTGGATCTGTGTATACGTGTACAAACACAATTAGAGTTTGAATTCATTATCAACCTTCACCAAAGTGATGAAGTGGCAATATGAGACCTGCAAGAGAGTGCTCACCAAATCAAATATAACTGTGTACACAACTAACCTTACTGCCAACAATTTCCGTGAGCAGCTGTCCCCCTTGGATCTTAGGCTTAAACGTGTTCAAGAACAATGCGGCATCACTATGCATTTCATCTGAAGTCTTCGCACTGCTTGGATATTGAAGTATACCTCTCACAAAAGCTGCTACTGTCGACAGACAGGCTGCTTTACTTTGAACTTTCGAAAGATCACCCGGCCATGATTTTGCCGATGCTCTGCTTTTTATTCTGGACTCTTGCGCTCCTGGAGTTGATGCGCCTGCTTTTTCCGCATTGTTTTCTGATTTGGATGCGCCCGCTCTTCCCGCTTTTTTTTGGCATGGTTCAAGGGAAAGCAAACTCTGCAAAAAAGGATCTGGCTCCTGTAAATACTCACGCTGCTTGCTTTGTAGGTGCATCAATCCAAAAAGTTTCAGATCTGCTGCCTTTTGCTGTGGTTTGGATTCTGCTGCCTTTTGCTGTGATTTGGAGTCTGCTGTCTTTTGCTGTGATTCGGAGTCGCCTTTCTCGATTCTTTCTGGCATGAGACAATAAAGTACACTTCGCATGTTAAAACGCACTTTTGTCAAGAGATCATGATCCTCCTTTGCCTTGTCGATCACATTTTTATTGAAATCCCTCCATATTCTTTTTAGCGACACCGGTGACGGTCCGTTTGATAACCACGCATCATGCATACATGCTTTGCAATCGGGTATTGATTCCATCAACTGCAGCTGTACCCAAGCCAAGAGGTGAGTAAAAAGTATCTGCACTTCGTTCACGCTGATCAGCTTTTGTGAATTTTCACTTGCGACCGTCTCGGTAACTTGGTTTGAATGCTTCAGAACACAACCGGAAATGCTTCGCACACCATCCGATGATAATTGCAGCACCGAGGTGATGAGCCCTTGCATGCAACTTTGCAGTGTCACATCTTCTTCTAGCGCTGGTTCTTTGCTTGCATCCCTTGCTTTAGAAGCCAATTCTGACAATAGACCTCTCACAGCGTGCCCACCCAATTTGTCGGGCATTGCAGAATATTTATTGACAGTGGCATTGAGAATCCCTGCATTTCTCCCACCTGTAAAAGACATCGTGTTGGAACCCAACTCGATAGTGCACGGGACTGGGTATGTGTCGTCCCAAGTAGGAACGTGCAAATAACCCTGATTCATAATTCTCGAACGCACATTACTCACTTCTCGTAACCGAGCACGTAAGTCTCTTTCTTCCTCGTCCAATGTCTGGAGTTGCTCGTTGTCCCCCGCAAAAAGTTGACCGACAGCCCTTGACATAGTTCGAACTTGTCGTGGTTTTTTGGGTTGAAAGGCGATCTCGAATATTTGTCGCTGAAAATCGCTCGTGGCAGCCTTTCGCTTTCGACCGCCTTCAAGCGTATAGTTTTCCTCTATCATCCTTCTTCTCTGCACACGCACAAGCCATCAGCACAGTTCTTTTGCACGGGAAATCTTTTAAATGCAGCACCCCTCCTCCAATTGAAGTTTCCCCCCTACAGGCCAGCGCTTCATGTTGTTCTCTTCTGACACAGCTACTGTTTTCTTGTGATAGCATGCCATGCAATCAAGAAAGCAGGAGCTGTCGCATAGATGAATCGCTACAGGGATTGATCCACTCGTGAGTGGATTGCGCATGCACGCACACTGGCAGACAGGACAGCGTGCTACAGCGGATTGGGCTGCCCGTGAAATGATAACCACGCACGCAAAACCGCATCTTGGCATCTGCCTTATAGCCATGCAGCGCAGCTGCTTCTTTCGAGAGCAGAGGGAAGGCAAACGTACCTTTGTGCCTGCGCCTTTGCTCTGCCCTCCTGCGATCGCAGCTAGCGCACTGTATTCCTCACCCACATCAGACCTCTTTGAGCCGTGAGTCCTTGCGTAGCTCGCTTCACTCTTGTCATCACGCCCGTCTGAGGGTTCAATTTCTGAACAAACATGACTTCCTTCTTCATCTTCACCACCACTGTCCACGAGCATGCAGTATGTGACACAAATATTCCTTGCAAGCTCACTTTTCTCTAGATCAGGATTCACACTCGCTACCGCAGCAAGTTTTTGCAAGTCTACCAACGAATACTGTTCAAGCTTCTCCATTAGACCCGTCTCCAACTCTTTTCCCTTCAATTTGAGTTCAAGGAAGGCTTCCAGAATTTGGTCTGTCGTCTGTACATGCTGCGCTGATGGAGAATTTTGTTGTTCGCTGCCCACTGCAAACGGCGTGCCGACCGCTTGCCCCCCCATATTCGCATGAATAGGTCTCCCTTCCGTGCCACCCTCGCTCGTGTTGGTTTTAGACATGCCAAGCTCACTCTTCTTGTCTTGAGACAATTGATTGGTTAGCTGCTCCTTGTCTATCAATCCATCACCGTGAAGTGTGCCCCGGTTCACAGGGGCTGCGTCCGGCTGCTGGCCTTGCCAGGACGTAGTTACCACCTGTTTGACCCGACCAGTCATTCCAAGTAGTACAGCGTGACGACCATGCTCATGGAAAAACTCGTTCAAAGACAACCAAACTCTTTGCTTACGAGACAAGAAGACAAAAAAAAGAAAAGGGTCAGAGATTCCCGCGAGATGGCAAAAACACGAACAATTTTCTTTGTCTAAGCGTATACATCTTCATTTTATTTCCTTGTCTCAGTATAATTTTGGAACGTGGTGGTCCTTGAAATATTTAGCGGGAATAATTAGTCCAGTCGAAAAGATGTTTCGCATCCCCATATTATATGGGATGCAAAACATCTTTTGTCGACGTGGCAAGAGCTTGTACAACTTCTTTGGTTCAATTTGTTCCAGGTCGTGGCCTTGGCATCAGTTTTCCTTATGGACTTATCGCTGGTAGCGCTGGTCGAGTCTGTGCAATCGCAGCGGCCTGCCATTCCGAAATCTATATGACAATAAATGCAACAGAGGCTTGTGTCAAAGTGATCATAGTTGCAAGACCGGCCATGTCCGCACTAGTGTTCCTTTTCCTTTGTCGGGCAGACTTCGTACGAAGAGTGTCTGAGAGCACAAGCGACAAAGGAGCCAGTGCAAAGGACAGCGGTGGAAGTACCTGTTGCGAGCACCAAAAGCACAGGATTCAGTGTAAAGACTCAGGCGGAAGCAGCAGCCAGAACAGTAGAAAAGAAACACTGTAGAAAAGCAAAAGAGATGGAAATAGAGGGGCAATGAGATTGGTGGTTCTGGAGAATGAAAAGAGTGATGGGTGAAATTCGAACAGTGACACGCGAGGGGGTGGAGGAACTGGTGAAGATGTCAAGACATATGAGTCAAGTAAAACAGTCTTGGAACGATTTCACGAATCATGCCTCCAAGGGAAATCATGGAGTTAGAGATGCCAATGCAGACAATTCTCGCACTCATTGGGAACTGGTAGCGTGCAAGAACTGCCTTGATAGCAAAACCTGCGAGCGCCAGCAGGAGAGAAGCAGCTGCAAGAGAGCAATTATGGGGCGTGTCCAGCATGTAAAAGAAAAAGCAGGTGCTGAGGAGAAGGAAGAGGTTCAAATTTCAAGTCACTGAGTTTGATCAATGTGAATGCATGTTCCTTGAGCAGGCTACTGCACAGGAGAGTGCAATATGAGATCAGGTAGAGACAAGCGCCGCAAGCGAATGAGAGTCAAGGCCTGGGGACGTGAGTAATGCAACCAATTGGCAAAGACCAACCCGTAGGTGTCCAAAATAGCCCGTCAGCTCGATACCATGGATGATGCCGCAGGTCAAGCCAGCAGCTCGCGTATGCAGGCGCGCGTATCCACCCTTCTTATGCTTGACAACAGCTTCGACATGACGGTCAGTATGGACAGTTCTTTACGTGGGTCCACACAATTGGCGCTCTTCATCATTACGTCTGGCGAAATGATTGTCGCTCATATAACAGGATCTGAGGACAAGATTAGGTACAGAGATTACGAAGATGTGTGCGTGTCTTTGCATGTGCTTGTTTGTGCGTGTGTGTGTGTGTGTTTGTGCTTGTGCTTGCATGTTTGTGTTGTTTTGTATGATTTTGTGTGGATGTATGCATTCATGTGTGTGCATATCCGTGTGTTCACGTATGTGAGTGTGAATGTATGTGATTTTGTCTGTTTGCGTGTGTGTTTTTTTACATTTGTATGGGCATACCAGCGTGTTTTTGTGTGTGTATGTGTGTGTGTGTGTGTGCGAGTGTGTGTATGTGTGTGTATGTGTGCGTAGGTATGTTTGTGTGATCATGTTTTTCGCATGTTTGTATGTTCATGCGTGTGCGTGTGTGTGTGTGTATTTGTGTTTACGTGTGTTTGTTTGTGTATTTTCATGTGTGTGTGTGCGTGTGGTGGGGTGTTTATGCCTTTGTGTGTGTGTATGTGTGTGTGTATGTGTGTGTACGTATGTGGGTGTGCGTGTGCGCGTGCATGTGTGTGCGTATGTGTGTGTTTGCGTGTTCAATTGTGTGTGTGTGCGTATACGTGTGTGTATGCGTGAGTGTGTGTGTTTTTTTTTTTCGTGCGTGTGCGTGTGTGTGAGTATGGGCCTGTTGTTATGTGTGTGTACGTGTGTGTGTGTTTGTATGTAAGCTTTTGTGTGTGTATAAGTGTATAAGTGTTTGTTTGTGTATATGTGTATGTGTGTGTGTGAGAGTGTTTGTGTGTGTATGCGTGCGTTGTGTGTGTATGCGTGCGTAACAGTCTTCTTGTTTGGCTTTGTATGTTTGTGTGTGTTTGCGATTGTTTGTTTGCGTGTAAGTTTGCGTGTGTGTATGTACGTGTGTATGTCTGTGTATTCGTGTGTGTTCCTGTGTGTTAGTGTATGTAAGTTTGTGTTCGTGAGTATTTGTGTGTGCCTGTAAATGGTTGCCTTCGTGTATGTGTGTGTACGCGTGTTTGCGTGTGTGTACGTGTGTATGTGTTTGTATGTGTGTGTATATGTGTGTGTGTGTTTCTGTCTGTACGTGTGCATGTTTGTATATTTGTTAGCCTGAATTTGTGTGTGATTTTTTTTTTGGTATGTTTGTGTGTGTATATGTGTGTGTGTGTGTGTGTGTGGGTGGGTGGGTGTTTGTACGTGTGTGTATGTGTGTGTACATGAGTTTTTGCTTTTGTTGTGTATTTGTGCATGTTTGTATGATTGTGCGCTTGAGTGTGTGTGTATGTTTGTATCCGTGTGCGTTTGTGTGTGTGAGTGTATGTGCAAGTGTGTGTTTGTGCATGTATCTGGATGAGTGCGTTTTATTTTTCTTAGTGTGTGGTGGTGCAAGTTTGTGTGTGCCTGTATGTGTGTGTGTGTGTGTATGGGTACTTAGTTGCGTGTGTGTAAGAGTTTGTATGTATGAGTGCTTGTGTGTGTGTTTGTTTATTTGTGTGTGAGTTTGTGTACGTGAGTGTGTGTATCTGTCTTTGTGTGCATGTTTGTGTGTGTTTGTATATGTGTTTTTGGGTGCGTGTGTATGTTTGTATGAGTGTGTTTGTGCGTGTGTGTGTTTGTTTGTGTGTGTAAGCGTGTTTGTGTAGGTGTTTGCATGTTCGTGTAAGTGCATGTGTTTGTGCTGGTGTGCGTGTGCGTTTATGCGTGTGTGTGTGTTTGTGTGTGTGTGTTTGTAGATGTGCCTGTGTATGTGTATGTGGATTCATGTGTGTGTGAAGCCGAGTGTGGGTGTTTGTTTGTGTTTGTGTGTGTGTATTTGTGTGTGTGTGAGTAGGTTGGTGTGTGTTTGTTTATGTGAGTGATTTTGTGTGTTTATGTGCTTGTGCTTTCGTATGGTCGTTCGCGTGTGTGCAATTTTGTGTGTGTTTGTTGCGTGCGTGTTCTTGCGTGTTTGCATGGGGTGTTTATGTATGTGTGTTCTTGTGTCCGTGTGTTTGTGTTTATGTGTGTGCATCTGCTTGTTTGTGTGCGTGAATATGTGTGTGTGTGTTTGTATATGTGTGTGTGTAAGACTGTCCATGTTTGTAAGTGTGCTATGTGTGTGTGTGTATGTTTGCAGGTGAAGGTTTATGTTTGTGATGTGAATGCATGTGTATGTGTGTGTGTGTGTGTGTGTTTGCGAATGCATTTGTGTGTGTGTAGTTGTGTTTGTGTTAGTGATTGTGTATGAGCTTGTGAGAGTTTGTGTGTTGGTTTGGGTGTGAGTGTGTGTTCGTGCGTGTGCTTGCTTGTTTCAGTGTATGTGCTCCCGTATGGATTTGTGCGTGTATGTGCTTGTGCTTGTGTGTGTGTGCGAGTTTTTGTTTGGGTGTGTGCGCGTGTGTGCATGCAGTGTGCATGGATTTGTGAGGTTTTTTTCTTTGTGCATGTGCGTGTGTTTGTGTGTTGAAGGGTTTGTACTTTCGTATGGGCGTCAGCTTGTAGGCGCTTGTGTGTGTTGGTATTTTTTTGCGTGTGTGCGTGTGCGTGTGTGTGAGTGTGTGCGTGAAGTGTTTATTGGTTTGTGTGGTTGGTTTGTTTGTATTTGTGTAAGTGTGTATTTTTGTGTGTGTGTATATGTGCGTGTGTGTTTTTGAATTTGAGTGTGCTTGGTTTGAATGTGGGTGTGTGTGCGTGCGTTTGCTTGTGTGTTTCCGCGTGTGTGCTTTTGTGTGGATGTGTGCGTGTATGCGCTTGTGCTTGTGTGTGTGTGTGTATTTGTTTGTCAGTGTGTGCGCGTTTGTGCATGGAGTGTTCATGGGTGTGTGAGGTTTTTTTCTTCGTGTACGTGCGTGTGTTGGTGTGTTTAAGTGTGTGTACTTTGGTATGGGCGTGTGCGTGTATACACTTGTGTGTATTGGTATTCGTGTGTGTGTGTTTGCGTGTGTGTACGTGTGTGCGTGGAGTGTTCATTGGTGTGAGTGGTTGGTTTGTTTGTATTTGTGTAAGTGTGTGTTTTTGTGATTTTGTGTATGTCCGTGTGTTTTTGAATTTGTGTGCGTGTGCATATTTGTGTAAGTATGTGTGTGTGTTTGTGTGTATATTTGTGTGTGTGTGTATACGCGAGTATGTTTATGCGTGTTTGTATGTGATGATTTGTGAATGTTCTTGTGAGTGTGTGTGTGCTTGTGTGCATGTGTATGTGTTTATTTGTGTGTGTGTGCCTGTTTGTATCTGGGGAGTGTGTGCGTGTCTGCGTGTGTGTTTTTGTGTTAGTGTGTGTTTGCGTGCACGTGTGTTTGCGTGCGTGTGTGTGTATGTATTTGATTGTGTATGGGTATGTGTGTGTGGGGTTTGTGTGTATGTGTATGTGGGTGAATGTGGGTACACGAGTGTGTTTGTATGTGTGCGTGTTTGTGTGAAGGTTTGTGTGTGAATGTGTGTATTTGTATGTGTGTGCTTCTGTGTTTTTATGTGTTTATGAGTGTGTGTGCTGTTGTGCATGTTTATTTTTGTGTGTGGGTGTTCTTTGATTTGCGCCTGGGTTTTTTTGTGTTTTTGCGTGTTTGTGATTGTATGTGTGTATATGTGTGTGCGTATGTGTGTTATTTCGTTTGTGGGTGTGCGAGTATGTGCATTTGCGTGCCTGTGTTCATTTGAGTGTGTGTCTATGTTCGAGGTTGTTTTTGTCTGTGTGTGTGTATGTGTGTGTGTGCGTGTGCATGAGTATATGTGTGTATAGGTGTTTGTATTTGTGTGTGCTTCGTTGGACGTGAGTATTTTTGTATGTGCGTCTTGCACGTTTGTGTGTGTGTGTACATGTTGGTGTGTAGGTGCATTGTGTGTATGTGTGTGTGTTCATGCTGGTATGTGTGTGTTTCTATGTGTGTCTGTAAGTGTGTGTGTGTCAGTGTGAGCATGTTTTGTATGTGTGTGTATGTGCGTGCGTATGTGTGTTCTTTCGCTTGTGTGTGTGCTTGTATGTGCGTGTGCGTGCCTGTGTTTATTTGAGTTGTTTGTGTGTGTGGGTATGTGTGTATCTATCTTGGGCGTGTCTGCGTGTCTGCGTGTGTGTTTTTGTGTTATTGTGTGTTTGCGTGCACGTGTGTGTGCGTGCGTGCGTGTGTATGTATTTGGTTGTGTATTGGTTTGTGTGTGTGGATATTTGTGTATATGTATGCGTTTGAATTTGGATACACGATTGTGTTTGTATGTGTGCGTGTTTGTGTGAAAGTTTGTGTGCGCATGTGTGTATGTGTATGTGTGTGCTTCTTTGATTTTATGTGTTTAAGAGTGTGTGTGCTGTTGTGCATGTTTATTTTTGTATGTGGGTGTTTTTTGATTTGCACGTGCCTGTGTTTATTTGAGTGTGTGAGTATTTTCGAAGTTGTTTGTGTGTGGGTGTGTGTTTGTATGTATCTGGGGAGGGTGTGCGTGTCTGCGTGTCTGCTTGTGTGTTTTTGTGTTAGTGTGTGTTTGCGTGCACGTGTGTGTGCGTGCGTGTGTTTGTATGTATTTGGTTGTGTATTGGTTTGTGTGTGTAGGTATGTGTGTATATGTATGAGTGTGGATACACGATTGTGTTTGTATGTGTGCGTGTTTGTGTGAAGGTTTGTGTGTGCATGTGTGTATTGTGTGTCTGTAAGTGTGTTTGTGTCTGTGTGAGCATGTTTTGTATGTGTGTGTATGTTCGGGCGTATGTGTGTTCTTTCATTTGTGTGTGTGCTTGTATGTGCGTGTGCGTGCCTGTTTTGATTTGAGTGTGTGTGTATTTTCGAGGTTTTTTGTGTGTTTGGGTATGTGTGTATTGGTTTGTGTGTGAATGTGGGTAAACGTGTATGTTTGTCTGTGGGTGTTTTCGTGTGAAGGTGTTTGTGTACATGTGTGTATGTGTATGTGCGTGCTTCTGTGTTTATATGTGTTTATGAGTGTGTGTGCTGTTGTGCATGTTTATTGTTGTGTGTGGGTGTTTTTTGGTTTGCGCCTGTGTGTTTTTGTGTTTATGCGTGTTTGTGTTTGTATGAGTGTGTATGAGTGTGTGTGTGCGTATGTATGTTCTTTCGTTTATTCGTGTGCGTGTATGTGCGTGTGCGTGTGTGTTCATTTGAGTGTGTATTTATGTTCGAGGTTGTTTTTGTCTGTGTGTGTGTGAATGTGTGTGTGTGCGTGTGGATGAGTATATGTGTGTATGGGTTTTTGTCTTTGTGTGTGTGTCGTTGGATGTGAGTATTTTTGTATGTACGTTTGCACGTTTGTGTGTGTATAGATGTTTGTGTATAGGTGCATTGTGTATATATGTGTGCGTTTCTGCTGGTATGTGTGTGTTTTTATTTGTGTCTGCAAGTGTGTGTGTGTGTGTGTGAAGGTATATGTTGTATGTGTGCGTATGTGCGTGCGTATGTGTGTTATTTCGTTTGTGGGTGTGCGTGTATGTGCGTGTGCGTGTCTGTGTTTATTTGAGTGTGTGTGTATTTTCGAGGTTGAGTTGTTCTGTGTGTGTGTGAATGTCTTTGCGTGCGTGTCCATGCGTATATGTGTGTATAGGGGTTTGTCTTTGTGTATGTGTCATTTTATGTGAGTATTTTGGATGTGCGTTTGCACATTTGTGTGTGTGTGTAGGTGTTTCTGTGTAGGTGTATTGTGTATATGTGTGTGCGTTCATGCTGGTATGTGTGTGTTTTTTTGTGTGTCTGTAAGTGTGTGTGTGTTGGTGTGAGTATGTTTTTGTGTGTAAGTGTGTTCATGTTTCTTTGTGCATGTTTGTGTGTGTGTGTATGTGTGTGTGCGTATGTCTTTGTGAATTTGTGCATTTTTATTTGGAGGTGAATCTATTCGTATACAGTATGTCGTTGTATGTGCATGCTTATATGTACGTGTGCGTGTGTGTGTGTATGTCTGTGTGTTCGTATAGGAGTGTTTGCGATTGTATGTGTATGGTTGTCTGTGTAGTTTTTTTTGTGTGTGCATGCTTGTGTACGTGTTGTTTGTGTGTATCACTTTTTATGTGTATATATGTGCGTGTGTGTGTTTGTTTGAGTGTGTGTGTTTGTCTGTGCTTGTGTGTGTGTGTGTGTGTGTGTGTGTGTGTGTGTGTTTGTGTGTGTTTGTGTATGTGTGCTTATGTGTGTTTGAATATGTGTATGCGTATGTGTTTGTGTGTGTATGTGTGTGTGTGTGTTTGTGTTCGTGTGTATTTGTCTGTGTTCCGGTGTTTGTGTTTGTGTGTGTGCGTGTTCATCTGTGTGTGCTTGTGTGTTTTTCTTTGATTGGGTGTGTGTGATTTTGTATGTGTGTTTGTGTGTTTGTGTGTTTGTGTGTCTGTGTGTTTGTGTGTGTGTGTTTGTGTATTTATTTGTGTGTGTATGCGTATGTGTGTGTGCGAGTGTATTTGTATCTGTCAGTGTGTGAGTGTGTGTGTACCTATGTGTGTATGTATGCGTGTTTGTTTGTGTGTGTGTGTGGTTATGTGTTTTTTTGGGTGAGTGTCTTATATTGTGTGTTCGAGTTTGTGTGAACGTTACTTTTTTGTGTTTGTGTGTGTGTGTATCTGTGTGTGCTTGTGTTTGTTTGTGTTTTTGGTTGTCTGTGTGGTTGTAAGTGTGTGTCTCTGTGTTTTTGAATGTGTTATGTGTTTGTGTGTGCGTATTTGATTGTGTGAATGTATGGTTGTGCGTATGAGTGTATTTTTGTTTCGGTGTAGATATTTGTGTGTGCATGTGTATGTGTGTGTGTTTGTGTTTGCGTATTTGGGTTTGTGAATGTATGGTTAAGTATATGAGTGTATTTTTGTTTCGGTGTGGATATGTGTGTGTGTGTGTGTGCATGTGTGTGCGTTTGTGCCTGTGAATGTGTACATGTAATGACCAGAGGCACTTGATCAATATAATGCGCAACACATAAATAATAAAATGCCCGTTGTCCGAACAAAGATTCGTGAGTGCATGAGCGTATTTGTGTTTATGCGTGTGTGTTTGTTTGTGTGTGTAGTGTGTGTATTGGTTTGTGTGAGTGTGGGCTGAAGGATTTGCAAGAGAGCACGACCACATACGTGCATGCAGGAGAGTTTGATTTCGTTTTTTTCCATATCTTTGCAATGCAATCATCACACTTTTTCCTTTCAACAGCGCTTGATTACAATAAGGGAAACAAGCCCTTTGTGTCAGAATCTTTCTCAGTTCGAAGCAAAAACATATATGTGACCAAACCACAAAGGAGGGAAAAGGAATAAGTGCACATAGTTTGAGACAAAAGTATTTTGGCTGAATTGACTCATGTTTATTGTGAGTTTTTATTACCAGTGCTGACGAGCGACACTTCATCCATATCATGCACAACAACGAACCAGTGAAACGTCCGTTGCCAGAATACAGGTGCGTGAGTGCAGGAAAGTGTATGTGTGTGTGTGTGTGTGTGTGTCTGTGTATAGTTTGTTTAGGTTTTTGTGATTGGGGATTGAAGTATTTGGTACAGAGCTTGATCAAATACGGGCATGTAGGACAGTTTTATTATGTTTTTTTTTCATATTTGTGCAATTTAATCCTCACACTTTCTCCGGCCAACAGCGATTAAATGAAATTATGGAATTTCCTAATTTTCCAACGTGAAATGCTTTCTCGTTCTCTCTGTGTTTAGAGCGCGCCATACAATCCTTCAGTCCATCTTGAGTTCCAACCTGATGCTATTGCTGGTAATGACCTACCAACCTATTTGAATTTATGCCCAGTTGTATAATAATATGTACACATATAGATGTGCACAAAGATGCACGTCACCACGCTAGTATGGATATACAAATAGACGTAGTACAAAGGAGTCATCAAATCCCAAGTGGTGCGGTCGTTCAATGTTGGCTTTTATCTGCACTCATAGTTGCTTACACCCATAGCGCGAACAGCAAGGATATGTTTATGAACACATAGACAATCATTTGTCATCAAAAACGACAGTGCAACCCCATGCATACCAACAGAAAGGCACGTGCAAACCCACGCACAAGCACAACGTAAAGAACTGAAATATTCACAAACACACTCCTTCGCACAGATACATGCCAACTTTCAAACCCACAGAAAGCGTGACTCATGTAGATGTACACACCTTGGGCGCCTTAAGAACAACAAGATTAGACAACGAATGTCCTCCCAACCCAATTGTATAAGCGGGGGTGCTTGAAGGCTCATGTTGAAAACACGTCCAAGTCAAAATAATGAAAATTGTGCTTGGCAGTATCCGGTCTCGAATAAACAGATGTGTGAATCATACGTATCTAGCTATGCATTTTACATATGTAATTTAGCATGTACACATGTGCGTGTAACTGTTTAAAACCTATTTGAGAGATTGTGTGTCTACAACCCTCTCACAACAATACCTCTGTCTGGAAATGGTGTACAAAAACTCTTCATCCGCTTCTCCATCTCGTGTAGCTATGACGAACATTTGAGCCCCATCCGAACACAATGCGCTTCGGGGTCTAAGCCTCTTTGAGTTGCGCAAAGATTGGGCCAGGTCACCCGCGATTACATGATTTCTCCACCCTCGACTATATTTCTCTGTCACGGTTTGTGTAAGCCTTGCACATAAGGATGGCAACAACCGAAATTGATGTAATTTACCAGCACATACTCACAGTTGACCACACTGTCCATAGGCTTGGGGATTTCGCTCATGCGTTTCGGAGCACAGTTTATTGATAAAACTGCCTATTAAATGATTTAATCTGTAGTAATGCTCTGTAAATTAGTTGTCAGGGGTGACAATTCCATCCAACAAGTGCCCCCCATATTAAATAATTCCAACACTACAAATTTTTTGGGGTTTGCCTAGTTTGATGCGCTTCCTTGCCTCGTTCAAGTCGATTTTCTCACCACCAACCTCAGTAACAATGTTACCTTTCTTACAAGGTTTTATCGAATACTTACCATATGCAACAGACATATTCGACTGCCTGCAGCTACCAGAAGGCAGAGTTAAAGGCAACCAGCACCCCCTTATCGAGTGTGTTAATCGGGGTAAGATACGTGTGTCAATAAGGGTCAAATACCAAACTCTTGTCGGTAAGGGTCAAAATATTTCTCTTTTGAGGACTCAGAAACCACATATCCAGGACCTGGAATAAGTAAATGCTGCAATGTCATCATAGGAATCACACGTGCTCATTGGTGACCTTGAAAAGAAAGCTTGTAGTATCCTGCTCAAACAAGACATCGTGTCCATCTCAAATTGTATGCGTGTGTTTGTGTACGTGTATGTGCGTGCGCGTGTGTTGGTGTGTGTGCGTATGTGTGTGTGCATGTGTCTATGTGTGTGTGGGTGTATGCTTGTGTACGTGTTGGTTTCTCGGATCGTGCATGCCTGTGCGTGGCTTGAGTATCTGCAAATGTATCTGCATCTTGTTAAAGTATGCTGTAAACTCTATGTTGAAAAAACATGCACAGGAGAAATATTTGGATTACCAGCGGCAGGAAACGTACAGAACAAAGAAAACTTCTCTTTGATTGTCGTGAGGCAACAATGGATGTGAACGCAAGAATTGCATACAATAGTCTCAGGTCTATGAACCCGAAGCACCAAACAACAATGTTTGCCATCACGGGCAAGTAGGATGTGATTGGATAAAACGCGCACCTTCGTTGCTGAGCGAAGTACTAGCTGTGTCATATTGTTTCACAGCACAATTCGCAGAATGCACTTAACAAAATAAAAAAATTCATTTAATTTGAGAGTGTTTATTCTTGTTAACCTCAGGAACAGGAAATTTTGTTTTGGACAAATAAGAAAGGCACCCAGATTTCAGGTACTAGCTCCCCAGGGGTCTAGGAAGAGAGAACAGGAACAAACACACAGACACACATTGAAGGCCCATGTCGAGGAGGACCGGACACGAGACAGAAGCACGTACGCGGAGAAGGAGGGAGTGGAGACAATCAAGGAGAGAAGGAATGGTGGGAGGGCGATAGGAGGGAGAGGGAAAATGGGGAGAAGCAGAGTAGGGGGCGAAGACGGGAGGACGATATGAGTGAGAGGGGCGGGACGAGCAGGGGAGACAAGGAGGTGGGAGGGGGAGGAAAGTAGAAGGGAGGATGGGAGGCGAGGGGGAGGGTGGGGGTGCGAAGCAGGGGGGGGGGTAGCATGCGAGAAAGAGAGAGAGGGGGGAAGAAGGGAAGGAGGGGAAGAGGTGGGACGAGAGGGATACAAGTGTGGGGGACGTGGGGGAATGCGCGAGGGAAGGTCATGAAGAGACATCCCGGGAAGTCGCCTGTTAGCGTATGCTCTTGTTCTTCCATCAGTTGGAAGATTTACTCCGTAATTGTCTAATTTTGATTTGATGCTCAGTGTTATTGTCATATTTGTATTGCTACTTATTTAGCGAGGATGTACGGCTTGAAGTGCGTGTCTTTTACGAACTCCATCGCGAGGTCATATTCCGTCAAACTTACACGAAACGCCTTGCTGCAGGACATTGTGCAGCTCGGGTAAGTGGCCTCCATGCAAGTGACACCTGTCGTCGGCTCACCCTGCACACTCTGAAGGAAGGACTGGTGAGGAACACTAGAGAAAGCTTGCTGCCAGGCTGTCAACTTCGCCTTCTCCTGCGCTGCCAAAAAAACCACAACCCCCAGGCCGACCATCGCCTCCTCCTCGGGCACCTGCACCTCCATCCCCAAGGTAACCTGATCGAGCGACACTGGTGAGGGCGCCGAAGAAAATGCGATAAAGCCTTCGACTACGTCCGCAAGACCGCCTAAATCCACCATCATTTCCGCATCCGCAGCTCGGTCGTCCATGTCTACCACTGCAACTGTGCCATCAGCGTCACCTACGTGCATGACAGAGTCTTCCGCATGAACACCAACAACAGAATCCAATGCCAAAGAGTGGACTGGCGAGACCTCTGGTTCCAGGAAGAAAGAAAGAACACGCATTCAAGAGATCACCCGCGTCAGGAAAGGGTGTGAGCTCGCTGTGATCATCCTTAAT
>Ga0306896_1000109_pt1 | contig 17645 bp, 9 predicted proteins | sample AntRauMFilla1562_FD_190412 | JGI IMG/M metagenome (GOLD analysis project Ga0306896, IMG submission 190412) | Saline lake microbial communities from Rauer Islands, Antarctica - Metagenome Filla 1 #562 (v2) (version 2) | ecosystem: Environmental > Aquatic > Non-marine Saline and Alkaline > Saline ... | reverse complement strand
AAAAAAAAAAAAGAAAAAAAGAAAAAGAAATAAAGAAAAAAAGATAAAAAGAAACCATGTGCATGTCCAGATTGTTTACACCTGTTTTTTTTTGTTTTTGTTTACGTAGAGTGTGGCTTCACTCAGACAACCCTTTAGTGTACACTAGTAAGCACTAAAATTACATTTACATTTGAAAAAAAAATAAAGCAGCGTATTCACCCCTGCCGCGTCAACTACAACAAATCCGAACGGTCGGCGAAACGCTGGAGGAAGGCGCCAAAGGTCTGGAACGCAGGCATTGTCCCGGTGATCTCACCCGTTTGGTAGAGCATCAAAGCATTGGCTTGCTGAAGGAAAATCCGTTTCCAGTTTGCCAAGGAGATTGACACAGGCAACGCAGACGAAGCAAACACTGCCGGGGGGTCGATAAACGTTTCGAGTACACCGCTACGTACACGGATAGATACAGGCGTTCCGTCAACGGTCACCATCAAGCTCAAGTTGACATCGAATGCGTTACTCGGCCAAAAGCCGTGTAACAAACTCAGGATAAAGACTTTGAGGTCCATGCGCAAAATAGAAGCTCCCGTGGAGAACGGAGTCAGCCCGTTTACAATATCACCACGGACTTCAGCGGCGCGTGTCAGATGGTAAAAAAAGGAACTTGTAGAGGTTTGTAAAAAGGCCAAACGTTCGAGGACTACCGCGTAGAGCTCGTCGGCACTAGGGGTCCAGTGGTCCACACCCGAGTTGTGTGTTTGCCTAGCGCTTTCGACCAACTCCAACGCAAAGCCAAGTGATTCCACGGTATTGCGTCGTATCAACACACGGATGTACCTGTTGAGACGGGAAGAACCATTGATCATTTCCATGAAAAACTGACCGCGTAGTGCGCCCTTGATAGGTGTAAGGTCTTGCATGTCGCCACTAAACCAGCCGACGTAGACGGCAGCAGCGCCCCTTACCTGGTGTTCGCGCTCGCCATAACCGAACTGTAGGAAAGGAGAGTCTTTCAAATGCGGTGGCAGATCAAACGACTCCACAATCGCGTTCACAGTTTTATCATTATTAAGTCGGCGTACCACGTAATCGTTAAGATACTGGAGACCGTCACGGTACTGGGTCAGAATGTCGGAAACACCGGAACGGACCATACGGCCGTGACCCAACACAAGAACACTGGGATTGAGAACACGCATCTTATCAATACTAAACATCCAGGCGAGCGGGTTTCGGGAACGACCACGCAAGGCAAAAACGTTAGGAAACTGTGCATAAATAGTATCCGCGGCAAGAATGACGTTGTGGATGGGGAGATGAAGGAACAGCTGATCAGGCGATTCTCCCACGGACGCGTGCACCATCCAATCTAACCCGGCAAGAGACAATGGGACACCGGCGGCAAGAGCTGTGTCTAATGATGGAGCAAGCCCTTCGCGGTATACGGCAACGGGGTCGAACTCAATCCACTGGATACCCGGGGCCAATTGGTTCAAGAACACCGAGTCGGCACCGATGTCGTCTGCAATCGTTGTCTCCGTAAACAGTGCACCGAACTGGCGCATTGATCGAAAGTAGTTAGACTGGCCGGTGTACTGAGACTGCTCGTTCGCGGTCTGGGCCGCGCTGTTCACGTAGACTTGAGCCGTGGGAAAAACGTTACGGAACACCCCCAGACCGCCTAAATGGTCGATATGGTGGTGTGTGATGATTATCGCGACAACCGGCTTGTTCACAGTTTGAGCGTGAACCGCAATGCGTTGTGCAACCACGGTGGCGCTTTTCTGTGACCCCATAGTGTCTACAATGACAATCCCAGTCGCACTTTCAATGGTCAACACATTGGCCAGGCCAAAACCAGCATACGAAGTAATAAGGACGTCAGGGTCCACCAAGGTCAAAGTCTCAATATCAAAATCAATTTGATAGAAAGAGGCGTTCCGGCGCGATTCAAACGACACAAAAGTGTCACCGATCCAGTCACACGCGAAATGCGCCTCGCACGACTCGAGCGTATGTAAGGCAGCGCATTTGCGTCGGACGAACGGAAGAGAGCAGATAGATGGCTTTACGTCAGCACGACAGATGCAGGTGTGGGTGGGTGTCAAGCTCCAATCAGGAAGTACGGATGATAATGGCGTCGCGCTGACCCAAGAGAGACTGGCCATGACGGCGACTCCAATACGTACTCCTACCATAGTTCTGCTTAGTGTACCTCACTGTACAGCGTACCCGTTAATAGTCTTAGGGAAGGCTCGCTAAACGACAAGTAGACACGTAAAGGTACGGTCTACACTTTTAAAAGAAGCCATGGACTATTTATACCCGTTGAAGACGGGAGAGGAAAAAAAAAAGAAGGAATGTACACGTGGTCACGATATACTTTTTTTTCGGGTCCCCTTGAAATAATGATGGACTATCCGTCGCCATTTTTTAAAATGGAGTGTACACTGGGTCCAAACAATGATTTCAACGGGAGAATGGGTCCTCTTCATTGGAGTGGCTATAGCAGTCGGACTGTCGTGGGTTGCTATCATCCCTCTACTTCTCTGGCCATGTCATCGTAGTGACTTGACACATTTTCCGATTCGAAGTCTGTTAATGATTTGTCTATTTGGCGTAGTTACAGGTACGGGCGTTGAGATATCGTTTCTATGGAAGTTAATCACGGGACACAGTTTAACGGATCAAACATGGGTGTGCCGTGTCAGCTTTTACACAATCTACCTCCCGAATTCATTGCTCATGTATCTTTCCATGCTCACGCACGTGTCGTCAGTGTATGCGCGCATTGTTCACCGCAAGACGGAAAACGTGATGCGGCGCTTTGAAATGGCACAAATCGGTGTATGGGTTAGTGTCTGGCTTATGGCTGCTGTAGTCAGTGAGATGGATGGATTGGCGCCCGTTACACCGTTATGGTGTGGACCGCGTACACTCGGCGTGCTCATGACTACACTGTATTTCCCACTTCTACTCTTGTACATTGGCAGCATCGCAGGAGGCGTGCATTTGTGTATCTATTTGATTCGCCACTCATTGATGAGTCGCGTAGTAGTTCACCGCACAACCACCGAAAACCGTATCACGTTTACACTGGCGTGTATTATTGTCCTGTTCAGTCTAGCATTTTTCTTTGCGTTTGTCTCGCGTTTGGTCGAGTGGATCAACTCAACGGACGGATTTTACTCGGTCACACGCGAAAACACAAGTGTATGGGCATTTATTATTTACCCGTTCATTATGGGTAGTGTGGCCATTTTGACAATCATCACCGACCGAGCAGCTTATCCGTGTATGACACGCCTGTGCACACCTGTCATGAGTTGGCAGAAACAATCAGCGTCGCCTGACGCTAGTTCTAGCGGCGGAACCAATACTAGCCGTGGTATTCTTCAAATCGCCTAGTACGAGCACTGTACATACAGTCTAGATCAGCCCAGTCCATAGGCCGCTAGGATCCGGTTGATAATAGTCTGCTCTACGTTAGCGATAACTTTGCCCATTGAGTGTGTGTCCGTAGCGCAAGTGAAGTGAGTGTAGATTGTTCGCGGTACCCCCGTCTGTTCAACAGACGTAAACATGGAGCTTATGTACATTCGCGCTGAGGTTATATCACCACCACCCTGATAATCGGGGAAATACTCCGCTAGACGAACACCGCGGTTGAGCTTTTCAATAAACAAGTCGGTTTTGTTGAAGAAGACAATAACGGATGCCGAACAAAGTGCGTTTGTTTTCATAATGGTCTGGAACAGTTCTCGCGCTTCGGTCAACCTATTCACTGAAGACTCTTCTTGTAGTACCAAATCAAAGTCGGCCAATGACACTACAAATAGGATAGCCAGAGTGTCATCGAAACAGTGAATCCACTTGCGCCGCTCCGACCGTTGACCTCCTACATCCACCACCTTGAATACTCGTTGGTCTACCTTCAATTCCGTTACATGAATACCGGTCGTTCTTGACCGCGCGTTTAAATAATCATCAACCGTTGCCTCGAACGCATGCGATGCTAAACGCGTAATGTGGGTCATAAGATAAAGACTGTTGTCCCCCAGACCGTGCGCACCCCCATAACGAAGAATCCAGCCCTGCGTTTTAGGGTCGGAGAGTAAAGGCACGACAATATCTGGGTGAGGCGCATCCAACATGCGCTGCACCGCGTCGTACGAGGTCAATCGGTCCAAAAGTCCGGGTTCGGCAATAGCACCATCGGTATCAGGGTCTGTAGGATACAGTGTGAGTAAGACACATAGGCGGTGGATTAGGTTGTTGATATTAGAATATATCATGTAGCGCGCATCCTCAAGCGACTGCGACATGCAGGCGTCCTTATGAACAATTCGCATTTGGCGAAGAACGGTACTTTTACCGGCTTCCGCCGCCCCGAGTAATAATAATTTAACAACGTTCGTTTGTTCCCGTTGCTCCGCGTCAAGCATTCGATCGATCTCATAAGATTGCTCATCATCAGGCGTACGCCGAAGTGTACAGGCAAATCGCGCCATAGTAGGTGATGTGGATAGTGTATCTACTCTACACTTTAAAGTGGCAACCGTCTATCACGACACCGTACGATCGCTCACTCATAACATCCTTTTATAGAAACGGCTTATAGCAACCTAGGAACAAAAATAAACTACCCTTCCAAAAAAAAAAACGAAAAACGAAACTAAACTAAAGCTCCGCCCGATCCGCCCGTATCGTGTTTTTTTTTTCCGGCCCCTTGAAGCTACTAACACTAACCACACCACGAGTGTATATATACAACGTACGTGTACTCATACACTAAACGATGTGGCTTCTTATATCACGACTTTTCAGTGGCGCTGTCATCTGGGCCGGAATGACGATCATACTTGCTACCATTGTACCCTCGAAATTTGTTTCCAGTACACTTACGCGCGGTTATGTGTTAGCCTTTCACACGTCCTGGTTTTTATTACTAGTTCCATGGGTCTGGTTGCTTGGCGCGCCATCACAAGCAGCATGTGGTGCAACCCTTGTGTTGAGCGTATGTGGTGTTATTGGTAATACTCTGCTCATAGCCGCACTTGTGAACACCATTTCACGTAAAGACACATCCACGCTTATCTATACAACCCCTTATATCAAATACAGTCTTGGGTCAGCGTTCCTATTAGGCTCCCTTGTTATCATACTGTCCGTCGCGCTTGTTGTAGGATCACCGTTCATTCCCGGAGGACCGGACACCCTGTGCGTCTTTGCTACTCCCTACCCAGCTCTCGAGATATGCAAAGGATTAGTGTTTATCTACTTTATCATGGTTCTCTTTATCAACCTAACCGTGTTTGCACTACCGTTGGATAAAGAAAATATCATCCCCCTTGCCCATGCATTCACAGTACTCCTAGGCGGACTTCTAATGGTGATTGCAATCTCTATTTCACATGCCATCCCTTCCCCAACCGGGTGGATGAGCACGGCCTGCGCTGTGCTAGTGGTTGTTGGGATACAATGGACTTTTATTTGGACGTGTATAACATGGCGTCTAGCGGTAGACGCGGTGACGTGTAAACCGTCGACGACACATAACCTAGTATAACAACACATTACATACAACTGTACATTATGAAGACGTTGAGTCCTTCTCTTTGGCTAATTTGTAGAGTTGACCCGAGGTCCACTTCACGGTGAATGACCGACACCACCACCCTCCGTAATAAGTGACACTGGATGACCAAAGCATTATCTGCACAAGCCAAATAATACCTAGAACCACAAGAGTTATTTGGCGAATTCGTCCAGACCAGTCCATACTCAAAGGCCAAACCACATGGTACGATAGCGCCCACGCACCGTAAATGATATGGCATAAAATATTTGCTAATACAATAAGGCCAATACGACGTTTGCACTGCACCGTTGCCGGGTCTTTGTCCAGCACTTTCGATCGAGCAGTCGCACTACTGGCAGTTTGAGAAAGTGCCCCACTCACTTCAGCAGCGGTTACATGGGGCAACGGTTTTCCACGGGACGACGTGCATATCATTACCACTCCTAGGACCAACAACCACCCCAGCCAAAATATATACGGCCAAATAACTTTTGTATCCGAATTCCATATCGACGTGGGATGATCAACATCATACGAGGCTCTCACCCACGGCGCAAGCTTTGTGACGGGAAAAGCAAGTTGATACTCACTCCAGCCACCGCATATGTCGTTGTCAGGATGTGACGATGTGAAAAAATAGACGAAAAAAACGATAGTCCATGTCAACAAAAAAAGATACGCTAAACCCATGTACATGATGTATCCGTAGGTATGAGCATGGACCAACGATGCCTTTTGCTGGGTAGAAGGTTCATGGTCAGTCCATTTTTTCACCGATCCAGGAACTCCTTCCAGTTTCCCCATCAGTTTATCCTTTGGTCGTTTGTAGTGAAACAAATAGTGACTTCCACTTTCATGAGCCATCATCGGGTCATCCATAGCATGAGTTACGTAAAATGGAAACCATAACTGCTGCGCCATAATCATGGTGGCATGCATATGAACACGCGTGCATAAGGCGCGTGTCGCCGCTGCCTGTTCCAACGCCGTGTTAACAATGGCGCATGCGTCGGTCACAATGTTTGTGTGAGACGGCGACCTGAAGAAAGAAATCATGGCCCGCCACTCCTCACGCGTAGGGCTTTGTAACATGTCCGACTCTGATGTCTGTCCCAATGTGGCTTTCAACGCCAAGTACCACGACTCACGGGATGAGTGACTAGCCTTGTCTGACGACTCACGGGATGAGTGACCAGCCTCGTCTGTCACAAGAGACCTGAGCAGCTTCCGGCACGTTACACTCATAGTGTCTAAAGCAGTTGCGCTGTTATCTGGTGTCAGCTTAGTCTTTTGAAGCAACAGAGAAACATTCGTCATAAGTGTTGACGCGCGTCGACGCACTACTCCCCACGTACACATCTGAACAACGGCAATAACGACCACCGTCACCGTCGTACCGTAAACAACCCCTCCGCCTGTCTCTGACAACCTCGGCAAGGGGGAAATAAACCAGAGAAAGCCGACCCATACCAGTATAGGAATGTACAGTACAGTACTGAGAATAAACGTTCCGAATCCCAAGAAACACGCTTGTCGCTTAGTGTGAGGGCGTTGAGGCGTAACTGTATGTTCAAGTGTTGTAGATGATAGCCCAACGGGTCGTTGCCACCAGAGTAGTACGGCCCATAGATAGAATAAGATCATGAACGGATAGGCAAAAGTCGTAATGTACATAACCGCATTATACGGACCCGTGCAACTAAAACGGGGGTTGATGTGGACTTCCGGTTGGTCGTAAAAGAACGTCGACAAAATGATCGTTTGTCCCATCAGTACAATGATACCTATACCCGCCGTCGCAGCCCACACGCGTGTAGTCAGGGATAACCAAATCGCTGTGTACCCAGTACTCCATCGAGACCAAACTTGACTTAAATAAAACACCGTGAAAATAGCCCAGTGGTGACGAAACGGGTCTAACGCGTCTGGTTGCTTATGAATACTATTTGATCGTCCTACAGGTTGAAGGTCAATATCTGACGAGACAGACATGTCTCTGTTTTGCTGGATATAACTCGTTCTTTCTTCTTCAGGGCGAACAAGTGTCGACGCTGAAGAACGTTCAGAGCGAACAAGTGTCGACGCTGAAGAACGTTCAGAGCGAACAAGTGTCGACGCTGAAGAACGTTCAGAGGGAACAAGTGTCGACGCTGTAGAAATCGTCGATCCGCCTTGAATACTGGCAAGGCTATCCTTGCCATGTAAAAGTGTCGCGTATAACAAGCGCCAGTAGGCCGTATCCGTAGAGTCAGACGAAGAAATACCAGCGGCTTTATCCGATTCACCTCTTTTCTTGAAGCAGCATCGACCTATCCAGCCAAGAAATGACACTAAAATGGACGGAAGACAGAGCAAAGAGTGTAAAAAAAGCACGTCGATGATAACCACTAAAGATCCACCGACTAAAAGCATCACAAGCCACTCCATACTTCAATCCGAACAGACCCCCCTAAAAAAAAAAAAGAGGGGGTATAGGGTGTTGATGGGTGTGTATATAAACGGTCTTTAATCTGATAGTGATCCAGTTGTTTACAATATAGTAATGTGTAACTCTAACGTTTCAGCACACCCCACCCTAAAAAAAAAAAAGTGGTATGTTGTGTCTATTGGACTAACAGTGTATGTTTTTGTAGGACTAGCGGGTAGGGCGGATGTTCCTGACTATACTCTGCCGGGACAGTAAACTGGTCAACTCCAGGAATTTTTCGATGGACTAAGAGATCGCCCCAAACGACAGGAAGATGCCTATAGTCTCGCCAATAGGGGAGAAACTGGAACCCATAGGTAAATGCGTCAATGAGGTCGCACATACAAAATAGAAGGTAATACATCCTCACGGTTACAGTAAAGGACGGATGGGGTATGACGTAGTGAATACCGACAAGCGGCCACCATACCAAAGTACGAACCAGGGCAAACACGAGTGCGTTGTGGTTAATAGATGACCAGAATACAAACGCTGGTGCTACAGTTCCTGTGCGTGTCGTCCACGCTACTCCATTAAGAGGGGTAACACCCTTTAGCGGACGCGCTAACGCAAAGCACGCCGTGATATATAACCACAGGGTTGTCAGACTATTGCAAACGTGTAATGATAGTGCTAATAGAGGAAACGCACGCCAGTCGACCAGCGGCGTGAATAGTAACGTCCATAGGAACAGCGGAAATACGGTTAAGCCCAGCCATGAAGACACTGTCAAGCGTACGGAAGAGTAGGTCACAAAGATTGCATGGGGGTGTGCCGTCGCGATCGCATGAAGTAGACCGTTCCATGTTCCATGTACGCCGATTATCATAGAACCGTACATCCACAACCCCAAGGTAAAGACCGACGACGACAACGCGCTACCGATTCCCCATGCAATTAATGCAGCAGGGAGTCCAAAGTGGACGAAGAGTATAAGGCGCTCGAACAGAGTAACTAGCGACACAGGGTAAAATAGGCGAGACTGGTCCTGGGTGCGTCCTAAGGCGACCACTCGCCATATAAATAATACATTTTGTACTGTTAAAATTATAATATGACCCGCAAAGTTCGAAACCATAATCACGGGATACATCCTTTTCTTTTTTTTTTAGTAAAATCGTTTTACGATATACGTGACCCTCGTCTGTTTATTAGAAAGTAAACTTAAAAAAAAAAAGCGGACGAGTAGCTAGCGCTTATCCATATAGCACGGGTAGTGGACAAAATGCGCAAGCGTTCGGGTGGCCTTCGTCAGAAAGCGTATATAAAAAGGTCTGCACTAGACCCATCCAGCTCGTTAACTGACCAGCAAAAAAAACGGCTTCTAAAAAAAATAAAGCATGGAAATTTTTCAAGTTCTGACGATGACGACGACGATGACGACGATGACGACGATGACGACTTGAATGACCGGTCAAAAGCAAGTATCCGTACCACTCGGTCGTCATCCGGGAAAAGTACATCATTGCTGGTTAGTACGCCAGTGGTGAATGATACACAGGCCGCCGACGTTTATAATGCGACGATGGAGACGATGCAATGGAACGAAGGGGTACAAGAAACGCGCCCGTTGTCAAATACGACTTTAACGAGAAACGGGACTCTCCCAGGCCCGTCACTAGCCCCTTCGACACCATCGTCAAAGTCGCAGGTTGAGGAACACTACGATAGTTCATTCATACTCAACAACGGCGTGTCTATAGATCTCAACTACGACGCAACGTTTAATGCGAACGTCGATGGCGACGACTTTGAGGAAGCAGACCCGGAGGAAGCAGACCATGAGGAAGCAGACCATGAAGAGGTTGGCGAAACATCGGGTGTCGATGAAAACCCGGGTGATGAGGAAGATCTCATGGAATCAGACACAGCGTTAAGCTGGCCACCTCCCGTATCAGTGGTATATGAAGATACGAACAACGTGGTCTTTCGTCTACTGTATACGTTTGCAACCAATGATGATACCGTGGAACGTCGATGGAACGAAGTCATCGGAATATATAAGTGGACGTTACCTACGCTTGAAAGCTGCGTTTGGAATGAACATGTTCCTTTTCCGTACACTGTGTCATCGACGATTGAAGGGACCCTTGACTTTGATCATGAAGGGAATCACTTGGATCGCGCTCAGATACGTATGTTTCCTTGGACAGCGCTGGATATGTGTGTGAAGGAAACGACGGAAGTAGTGTCGAGGCTTTCGACTGGGTCAATGCCCTCGACCCCCGTACACAGGGTACCTATTTCCATCGATGCCATCTATACAGCCTTTCAGCACTTCATGCAGGTTACTAGGAAGGAGCCTGGAAAAAGCATGAGATCTTTACCTCCCGTTGATAAGCGTACACATACGCTCTACCAAGATGTACGGGATGTGGAGAACCTGCTATATTTGGTGATGCTGGGTGACCAACCTCCTTCAAAGGTGGACACCCATACACTTATTTACGGAAAGATGCGCTTGGGTACGTACCATGTTATTGCAACACGATGGTTATACCATCAACAAGTGGAGTTAGATGAGGCTACCACCGATTCATCTGAGTGCGACCAGCTGATTGCGACTGCGAGTTATGCGTTTTATAGTATGGATGCAGCCTTAACACGCTGCCGCCTGATGCCGATACACTCCTCTGAGTCGCAGTACACTCATCGTTTGATTGTTGTGAAATCCGCGGTCAACTGGGGAGAGTTGACAAGGCTAGCATTCATGACGTATGGGTTGCCAGAGTTTACTACGTATGACTGTGACGGTCAGTGGACGCCTAAAACGGTAGTTGAGTATTTCAAAGAATATGCAAAGGTGATGACGTCGCGCCCTGGGGTCATCAATACCGCGTTTGATGATGTCGGTATTCACGGTACCATTGCCGATGCGTACCAGTACCCCGTCCTAGTGCCTACGGTCTGGTATATGTCGCCCGACTATGTGGAGGGAGACAGTATGTATGTGAATATGATCCCGATTTCAGAGTACATCACCGCCACGGATGCAAGATTACAAGAGACTCTCTATAAATCATATACTCCCAGCCACACGCATAATGCTCGCACTTACGGTTGGGTGGCGCTATGGACAAACCTACGTTTCTATATGCTCAAACGCTACTACCATCTGCTGTTGTATACTACATTACACCATGTAGGACGTCTTGCATCTGTTTTCAAGACTCTTATCGACGCGCAGACGCACTCAACACCACCCATCTTTCAACCGATCCGTCACCTTCTTCGCGAAGGGAGAGAGGTACCGCCAGAGAGTGCTTCTGTCAAGGGAATGAACTGGCCGGAAGGTTGGTGTGCCCAGTACAGCTGGTCCCTGGCGAATTTGAACATGGAGGCTCAAGAGGTTCGTAAAAACCTGTACGGCGTGGCTCCTTGTTGTTCTTATCTTCTAGGTGCTACCCTGTACCAACACGCCTTCGAGTCGTTGGTCGTTGACACGTCCAAGCCGCCGCCCAAGCGACCCAAGCATACTGTACCTGTCACCCAATGTTTGCTGTACAGTTGTGTTTGGAATGGTAGCCCAACCATTTCCTGGGCCGATATGTGGTTTGCCGACCCAACCCTTACCGCGACGCTCTTCTCGGACAATGAAGGTCGGACTATCGACACTGACGACGACACCTATAAACGCTTCATAGATGGCACGGTCGATAAAGTGGTGCCAGAGACTGTCTTGCCCTCCTATTTCAAGATGGTGGAGTCGGTAGGCCGTCTCTCCTATGCCTCCATGGCGGTACACTTGGATCTCATGATGGATGCTCAGATGGAGCTTAGGATGGAGCACTTGCCAAACCTAACCAAGGACACGAAGGACACCGTGTTTTGTTGTGTTGGAGTAGCTCAAACGAAACTGGGTGACCATTGGATTGTTCAGTGGGTGTGTGATACATCCGTGCTTTCATGCACATCTAACAAGGCTAACACGGAAAAGGGCGACCGGGTGGATGTCACCCCGCGTACGATGAGTATCCCTGCACTAGCGTTGTCTACACCCAACCTACGGAAAGCGTGTTGCAAAGCGGGCGGTGGCATGGCGTCTAATGATACCATCGAGATGACCCATCCTCATGTGTCCAGCCTTGGATTTGATATGTATTTAAAAGAATACATCCAGAAGATTTTGCGTATACATCTGCAAAGTTTCAAGGGTTCTTATCATGTATGGTCGCGTACGTCATCGGTACCCTACGTCCAATGGTTTTCGTTTTTGCAAGCGTCTCTTGACTATCAACTTTCGACGAGTTCGGATGTCCTCTCTCATGTGTCTCCGCCCGAACCACCGTATGGCAGTATGTATGTTGGGATGCTGCCGACACAGGATGGACCATCAGCACCGTCGATGACGCCGACATCACCCGTACAGGAGGTTCCCACGCAGACATTCAACAACGACCACACCCGCACTAGCAGTGCGTCTTCACAGGACGCTCTTGCGAGGATGTCAGAGACTGTACAGTACGAAAACGAAAACGAAAACGAATACGAATACGAAAACGAATACGACGACAGCGACTTCGACTTTACTACACTGGATGACTTACTCATACCGGCAACGGCAACGGTGGAGAATCCGACTCATAATTATAACGCACAAACAATCGCGGCATGGGGACGGACTATGGGAACTACAGAAGAGAGTGGCCCTAGTTCAAGTCCTAACACGACGAGTCTACTCGATGATCCGATGCTTGGTCAGTTCTTGGAAAGGTATGACGATAACATGTTAAGTAATCTTGACTCTACACTATCTACTGATAAAGTGGCCGGACTCGATGAGACTGTTGACTACTTCATAAACGAAGAGTTCATGGATGATTTTTGCAAGTATTGAAGTATGCAGTACACTGATCGTTGTATACCTATTTATAGCATCTTATATACGAACGTGTACGTAGTTATGACGATGACGTTGTTGCTGTTGTGAGATGATATCACTATAATCCACACCATAATCTAATGTAAATGTAAAGTAGTCAGCACATAACGCCGACCACTGATTATAAAAATAGGCGCGTACACGGGCCGAACGAATGCTCAAGCTTAAGGGGTCATCTCCGTAGCGATGCCGAAACGTATAGACACACCGCCCTGCGTGAATCATTTCTGCAACCCATACACAGTCCGCCAGCTCTTGGTTAACAGCTAGGGTGGGTTCTATGGGATCCTTGACACTCCGCCGTGGCATACCGCGACTAGAGACCGATGAAGGCGTCGTAAACGGCAACAGCCGTGAGATACGCTGACGCCATGGCTGCTGGATCTGAAGATCATTCAGATGGTTCTGGTAGTATATGTATGCGGAAGACCGCCGCGTATACTCTTCTGGAAGACAGTAGATAAATGTATAAATACCCGCCCGCTCTGTATACCGATTAAGTCGTTCCATGAGAAACCGAGTATGTATCTGCGAACGAAAATAACTGTAGACCATAGGTTGATGGGTGACATACGGTTCATAGGGGTCTCTGTATGCCAACCCTTCGACCATGTGTGCATCAGGAAGCCGGCCCGCTAGACTATCAAATAAGTAGACAATATGAGGACATCTGTCCTGTGTAGGGAATAACGTATTGGCAGAGGGTTGGAAGTCTAGAGACGGTGCGCTGTCCCGATGCACACGTTCCGTCGGGACATTAGAGGAAGACGCGGTGTTATTCCACTCGGAAGAGACCGCGTTATGAGAGAATGAGATACCGCTGTTTCGGTCGTCGTCGTCGTCGTCGTTGTTGTTTAACGTTCGGGACCGACGGCGGGGTTCCCGTGCGGGACGGTGAGGTGGATCACTAGGTGATGTATCAGCTACATCTGCACCAGAGTAGGATGTTTCCTTTAGCTGCTCTACAAGCGTGTCCAGTTCTTTAAATAGTAAAGTGTCATCAGGAGGAGGAGGAGGAGGGGCACGTAGATGGGTTCGAGGAGGGACAGGCGGTGGTGGACCGAGAGCCGGGTGACGGGGAAGAACTTCTGCTGAAAACGATCGTCCGTGCTGAGGGGTATCTATAACCGAAGGTGTATGTAAATCAACAGTATGAGCAGAGGTCGAGTCGGATGTAACGCTATAGGATCGAGAGAGGCAACGTACGGGACCGGTCCTGTACGAGTCTTGCAGTAAGGTCGCCTCGAACAAGTTCTTTGCCAACGTCTGTGCTATATGACCAGAGTCGTTTTTGTAGGCGTCTTCAACATCCGACCAGAGGTACATGAGCTTTCCTTGCGTAACGCTAGCGGAGAGAAACATAAACTTGGTGACTTCCATCGTGCCCACAAACACTGCTAACGTATTATAGAATAAGTGTTCATTTAAGTCAAACGGTACGTCCGGGTAACTCGGAGCGTTTTCTAGAAACGGTGCGTCCAAAGGAAACGGAGTTGAAGACGTTATCGGTCGCGCACCACGAACAGCTGACTGCCCAGTTACATACAGTCGAAAAATCCCGTCCGATTCACGCCCCCATGTATGTAATACCTGCTGGATGTGCACTGATAATGTTCGTGTTCCATTGACAAAGTCAGATTCAACGTTCCAGCGAACCGTTTTCAAAAAAACTCCGCGAGGCGTGGCAGCCATCTCATCAGCCCAGCTACACGGCACATTGCTGATTAACAGGACATAGGCTTCGTTTTTTTTGAGCAGAGTATCCACCAGGGATCGAACCTGGATATCAGGACTTGCACGTGGAATTTGCAAATACAATACAGCGTATACGACACGCCCGTGTTGGGTCATGGCTTGCTTAACAACGTCATTGTCGTTTAATCCAAGAAATAATCGGTCTTGTTTCGTTTTTCGCCGTGCCTGCATTGTGACACGGGCGAGGCCATGCTCATTGAAACAAATATAGATATATACTACTATACACGACAGGATGAGTTTCGAGTTTTACACGTAACCACAAAAAAAAAAATAACATAAAAAATAACCCTAATGTAAAGGAGAGACGACCTAATGTAAAGGAGTGGAGGACTTTGTCTGTTAGACAAAGTGACGTTTGCAGGCCGTAGATACTTTTAATCGTAGCAAAGACAGAGAGGCCGAGATTGATCGTTGAGGTATTAACCAAACATGCAGTGTTTATTTAGACATGCCCAACGTTGTTATATCTACCATCAGTGTGACTGATCATATCGATAGTGCGCGCTTTGAACGCCTAGTATAACACGCCATTGGCTCCTAGTTCGATCATGCGACGCACCACACACGCACATTTCAGTAGGTTTTTAAAAAAAAATAAACTAAATAAAACCCTCGTTTATTTCATTATACTAGACTGAATTCATAGAGTGGGTTTGGAATCCGTTTTGTCTCCTTTTGCCTGTGTTAACTAGGTAGGGGCTATGTTATAAACTCGTCTTTTTTTTTTTTTTGACGATATACACGACACGATATACATGATAGACACGATATAACGATAGACACGATATAACGATAGACGAAACAAAGTGGCCTTAGTATATATATATATATATATAAATAAAAGCCTGTGTGATAAGGGTTGAAGTATCTGAAGCCGGTGTTGGAGCAGAGAGTGGGTGGTCACCCTCAAATAGAGCTTGCCTGGTTTCGTAACTAACAAGGCGACCAGAGTTATGGAGTTTTGTACGCCGGGTGAAAGTGGCTTGAACGATGATGTCGTCCGCTCAAGTCTTGTTCATTGTCGGGTCACTATAGACTGTTGTTCACGTCCTCAACAACTTTACGATGCTCTCACAGACTTGACTACGTGTATTAACCAAGAGACGTTTGAACGTGCAGGAGATGTTTTACCCGTTGTTCAATTTGAACGCCGGGTGTTATTTTGCCAAGCGGTGTCGTCTGCATACACCTCCGTTGCTAGTATGAGCGTACCATCAAGACAACGTCATGACAAAGAAACAATGCGAAAGGAACGGCCAACGTTTGCGTATAAAGTGTTTACACTTTTGGCACACTGTGAAACCCTGCTATGTACAGCCATTTTGGGAGCCAGCGTTACTCTTAAAAGTACGGACCGCCGCTTAGCGTTAGCTGCGGACTTTAAGCGCTATGAACAGGAGCTGCATGATCTATATTCTGTCTATGAGATGATGTGGGACTACGGTGTGTCAGAACTCATACATGCGTATAATAGGGCCCGTTCATCGCTTTGGATCGCAGAAACCTGGTTTTTACCCGGCAAGATAGGTCAGCGTCATGCAGTTATTACGGACTTAGTGCAACGGGTAACGAAAAAGGTAAACCAACTACTGGATATACGGTCCCGTTCGCCCTCTTTCCCTGTCAGTAAAGACCATCGACATCACCATCGTCGAATGCGACAGCGCAACACACGTAGTCGGAGCCGGAGCCGGAGCCGAAGTCGCGGTTCATCCCGCTTTCCCCGTACACCGTCTCCACCCTCTTCATCGGGGGGGGATAACGATCACATTGACATCCTGACACCCCCTCGACCACCTTCACATCAAGTCACTCCACCTCGAGTGTGTAGATGGACATCTGACACGACGGCCGAGGACGGCCAAGGAAAATTAACGATATGTTTAGACAATGAACCCGTTTCACTGGCGTGCAGGACATACTAGATGGCACTAGAGTACATACTAGAGTACGTACTAGATGGTAATCATTTGTCCGGTTTCAAGACCGGAGTCTAGCGTCGATGCACTATTTTCAAAAGTTTCAGATACACAACTACCCATCACTTGTAAGTGAACTCTTTGTCGAGAGTTCCGCTGCAATTCTAGATGAATGCTTGCACTGTATTCGGCTGGCATAGTTATACTCTTCCATAAAGGTTGTGCACCGAGTGCCGCAAACGTTGCAATTAATAATGCTGTACCCACGTTCCCGGCCAAAAACGCCGCCCATGCAAAATGTCCCGGCAATGAGAGATAGGATGCTACTGCGTAGATAAAAAAGATGAACGTGTAAACAAGTCCCAGGACCCTGAGCTGACGAGATTCGTTAAAAGCACTTTGGAGACGCAGTGTCAGGACAATGGATATCCAAATCCCAGCCATGTATACAAGTGTAACGCAGAAGCCAAGCAAAACGGCGAAGCTATTAAGATTACATGCACGAAACTCCTGGCCATCGATCCTCCACACCTTCACCGACGTAGTCCCATACCAAACCATGAATGCAAGGTATACACCGGACAGGGTATAAACCAACATAAGCCCCCCCGCCAACTGTTTGAGGTTGGGGCGTTTTAACACCAGTAAAACATAGAGTCGCATCAGGCGGTAGATTAAGAGTACTGCAAACAGCCATGCACCCATAAATACTTGAATCACAACACCCAATGTTGGACATTCCCACTCGGTACCGCCGTTCGGAAGCAGATGAGCCGCATGGCTGGCGCCGACTGAAAAGAGCCATGCCGACCACATAGAACCGATAATCCACGGCATCTGGCGGACTTTAAAGGGTAAATACATGCGTCGCCAGTACACATACATGGTTAACACAGTCAAAAAGAGAAGTGATACACTATGTAACGCCAAGGCCACACTCTGCACCGGCTTAAACGTTCCAGGGGTGAAAAGCAACGCATCAGGGTCCAGGGAAAAGAGTGACATGGTTATTCTTTTTACGTATAACAGAATTGCTTCAGGGTCTACATGAAAGAG